>Ga0315307_1001133_pt1 | contig 11849 bp, 11 predicted proteins | sample TDP2_MG_FD_203079 | JGI IMG/M metagenome (GOLD analysis project Ga0315307, IMG submission 203079) | Freshwater sediment microbial communities from Lake Towuti, South Sulawesi, Indonesia - TDP2 | ecosystem: Environmental > Aquatic > Freshwater > Lake > Sediment | place: Indonesia: South Sulawesi... | reverse complement strand
GATCTTAGAAATGGAACAAGTCTTGTGGCTACCAGCTGGCTGCTTCGAGCCGAGCAACGAGCTCCGGCTCAAATTCATCGAGCTAGAATGAGCCTAGCCTATCTTTGCTCCTATTCCGCTTGGCCCTTAGCGGACCTCGCCAGCAAAGAATGCGGCCAATCCTACTAGCATTACATAGAGCGCCATTCTCTTCACTTTGCGAGCGTTCTCCGGCTCAGGATCCCTTAGCAACAGTGCTACGACTGCCACAAACCCGATATCCGCTGCCCCGGCCAAGGCTAAGTACAGCGGGCTAACCAGCCCCAAAGCATAGGGAGCTGGCGTAATCGCCACAGCCAGAAGAAAGCAGATTCCAGCAGCTCTGGCAGCGACGCCCTTTCCAGAGGTCAACGCGAGGCTTCTCACCCCTCTCAAAGGGTCTCCTTCGATATCGGCGATGCCCTTGGTTATCTCTCTTCCAAGGCATGAGAAGAAGGCCATAGCGAAAAAGTACAGAAGCAGAGTCTCTGTGGCCCCCGCTTCGACGGCACCCCCATACACAAAAGGAACAGCTACGGAGAGGCTGACAAGAACATTTCCCATTAGGCCGGTCTGCTTTCCTCTCGCGCTGTACGCCGTGGCGATTGCAGCGAAGATTGCAGCGATGGACAGACAGAGTAGGGATGTGACAGCTGCAGACACCAATCCCACGAGCCCCAACAATACCGCGAAAGCGAGCGCTTCTTGCCTTCCTACTCTTCCCGACGGTAGCGGTCTATGTGGGGCGTTCTTCCTATCGACCTCTACGTCATAGAGGTCATTGACGATCATCGACATCCCAGTAAGAGTGAAGGCGGTGGCAAAGGAGAGCGCCATCTTTGCTGGATCAGGACGCCAGCTAGACGTTAGAAACTGCCCAATCCAAACCGCTAGTCCCATCATGACGCAATTCAACGGTCTTAAGAGTTGGAGGAGGGCGGCTGCTCTGCCATTCAAGAGGTATTCACTTCAAATTCAGCTTGGAGACTGAGTAGTATACGACCTCTCCCCTTCGGTCTATTACCGCCAAAACCATCTCCCTCTTGAGTCCTTGGACAAACTTGAGCACTTCCAAAGTCTTTCCCACAGGGACGGGCAGCCCTTCACTTATTCCAAGAACTATGTATGTGGCTTCCTGCTTGCCGTATTCTCCCCGCTCATAGACTCTGAAGTCCAGTCCAAAACCGAAGCCTTCCCTGACTACGTATCCTCGGCTTCTCAAGTCTCGGTAAATCAAAAACCGAATCCAGAGGTTCGGGTCGGCCTTCTGGTACAAATGAACTAGTTCGTCCAAGACGATCTCAGCGCCAGCATGGCTCTTGATCTTGAGCTTCTGGTCCGAAAGGAGGTATAGCGCCTCATACGGCTGGAGCTGTAGCTCTTTGTCCTCCGTCAAGACGCCGTATCCTCTCTGCATGAGCTGATCTACTTGGCTCTGTGAAACTACCAGTATCTTTCCGTCTCTTACCAGCGCATCCACGGCTTCCAAGGGGAACACCACACATCAGCGGAGGGGGCAAATCCGTTTCTGCTAGGGTTTGAAGATAAGGTTGACGCATCCTGCACCAACAGGACAAGGCGAGAAGAGGTTGATCAGTGAGCTTCGATAGAATTATCAAGTCATATACTCGAACTAAACCTACCTTTGCCGGTGGCTCTGATGGATCGCGTCCTCTTCAGGATGAAGCAAGTTGATGTATTCACCGACAAACCATTGGAAGGAAATCCTCTCGCCGTGGTCTTCAGCGCCGACAGACTCAACGAAGCAACAATGCAGAGAATCGCACGGGAGATGAACCTGTCGGAGACCACCTTCATCCTCCGTCCGCGTGATCCAAGAGCGGACTACAGAATGCGAATCTTCACTCCATCACGTGAAATTCCATTCGCAGGCCACCCAAGCATTGGAACAGCCCACGCTTTGATAGAAGAACAATGTATCAAGCTCCAAGGTGTAGAGACCACAGTCTATCAAGAGATCGCCATAGGAATACTTCCTTTGGAAATCTACACCGATGCTGGCAAAGTGGAAAGAATCATGATGACCCAAGGAAGGCCGACGTTCGGGCAACAAGTCGAAGAAACAAATTGGCTGGCAGACGCCCTCGGCATAACTGCGGAAAAGATCAACTCCACCGGCCTCAAACCTCAAGTCGTCTCAACAGGTTTAGATCAACTCTTCATACCGATAGAGAATCTGAAAACAGTGAGGGAACTGAAACCCAACCTCACGAAGATAGGTGAAATCGAGAGCAAGCTGAACGTCGTGGGTTGTTTCGCCTTCACACTGGAAGCTGAGAACAAAGGGAACTTTGTTCACGGACGAATGTTCGCACCAAATGAAGGCGTCACCGAAGATCCGGCAACGGGGAGCGCCGCAGGGGCCTTGGGCGCGTACCTCATGAATCACGGAAAGCTTCCGATCGATGATCACGCGAAATTCTCGATCGAACAGGGGCATGAGATCGGCCGGCCAAGCAGGATCTTCGTCGAAGTCTATCACGATCGGGGAGTGCCGACCAAGATACGCGTCGGAGGGAAGGCGGTAACTGTGCTCAACGGAGCCCTAGAGCTGACAAAGACATCCTAGAATCAAAGGGAAGTCTGACGATGAAGAGAGGCCGAATGACAGGAAGACGTATCCAAGAGCCTTTGAAGGAGATATCTGAGGCACTGAGGAACTGGCTGACGAGCGCAAAGAAAGTAGCAGTCTTGGGAATAGGCAGCGGATTGCGAGGCGACGATGCGCTTGGGCCTGTCTTCATAAGAATGATGAAGAGGAGGGTCGGAAAGAAGGTTAGGCTCTATGACTGCGGCACCGTCCCCGAGAGCTTTACCGGGCCGATCAAGAGGTTCAGGCCGACTCACCTCCTGATGATCGATGCAGCGCAGATGGATCTCGCTCCAGGGCAGATTCGATTCATAACTCCCGATAAGATAGGTGGCATTCCTATTTCTACACATGCGATTCCCTTGAACGTCCTGTCAGAGTACTTCGCGAGTACAATCGGATGTAAGGTTGCACTTCTCGGGGTTCAGCCGAAGACCGTTGGATTTGATGAGATGTTGAGCAAGGACGTGGAAGTCGCGCTAGAAAGACTTGCGGATGTCGTTGAACATGGACTCTCCGAACTCTGAATTTGCTGAGTTGAGATCCGTCGAATGGTTGGACGGAAGCATAAGGATAATCGACCAGACCAAACTCCCGTCAAAGCTAGAATATGTCCAACTTCGAAACGTGCAAGAGGTAGCTGAAGCCATAAAGTCGATGAAGGTCAGAGGTGCACCCCTAATAGGCGTGGTATCGGCACTCGGACTTGCACTCGTCGCATCCAGTTCCAGAACCTCCGAAAGAGACGCTCTCTTGAGAGAGATCGAGGGAGCCGCCCAAGTCATCCGACAGACCCGCCCCACGGCAGTCAACCTCTCTTGGGCCCTCGACCAGATACTCGATCGCGCAAGAACCTCGAGTTCAACGAACGAGATGCGCAATGCTGTGATCGGCTTGGCCGTCCAGATGCTGGAGGAAGATGTTTCAACCAACTTCAAGATGGGGAAAATCGGCGCTGAGCTCATCGAAGACGGTGACACCATCCTTGTCCACTGCAATACCGGTACATTAGCCACAGCTGGCTATGGTACGGCCCACGGTGCGCTGAGAGCGGCATGGAGAATGGGAAAGAGATTCAAAGTCATCGCGACTGAGACCAGACCGCTATTGCAAGGGGCTAGGTTGACGGCCTATGAGCTGAAACACGACGGGATTCCGGTGACTCTGATCACGGATGGGATGGTCGGTCACATCCTGTCGAGAAGACTGGCAAAGAAGGTCTTCGTAGGCGCTGATCGCATAGCTGCGAACGGTGACGTATGTAATAAGATCGGAACAAGCACCATCGCTTTCGTAGCTAAGGCTTTTGGCGTCCCGTTCTACTCCGTAGCTCCCACATCTAGCATTGACACATCGACACCGTCAGGGGAGATGGTTCCAATCGAAGAGAGGGACGCCAGAGAAATGCTTGAGATAGAGGGGAAGAAGATAGCTCCCGAAGGGGTTGCAGTGCTTAACCCAGCATTTGACGTGACTCCAGCTGCCTACGTGACAGCGATAGTTACGGAAAAGGGAATACTCTACCCCCCGTTCGAACGGTCGATAAGGAGAATACTCGCCTAATCTGCCGTTTGACTTCTACCTAGGCTTCAGGTTCAGAACCACTTCCGTGGATACGTTGGGATAAGGCGGCAGCTTCCTCCTCCACTCATCCCCTATGCCGACAAGCGCATAAATTCCAACGATCTCGGCTTTCGCTCTGGTCACCAGATTCATCATTGCAACCTGGGTGTCACCGCTCCGAATCACGTCGTCCACGATCAAAACGCTGTCTCCCCTCTTCATCGATCCCTTGGGGACGTAGAGCGAGACCATGAAGCCCGAGTCGTCGGGTATGTACATCTCTTCAACAAACTCCTTGACCCCGACCTCCTTGCCCTTCTTGGCTATGACTAGGTCTACGCCTAGTGATGCTGCAACACTCGTCGCCAAGGGCACACCATCAACCGCTGCCGTAAGGACCTTTGTCACTCTCTTACCGGCAAAGCGTGTCAATGCGTAAAGAGCGGCCTGCTGAAGTATTCCCGTATCGCCTATCATCGCAGTGTTGTCAAAGTAACCTGTGTCGTCAAATGAGACCCTGTTTCTGAGCTCCTCCTCGAGTCCGATGAGCTTCTCCAACGCATCCCAGATTCCCTTAGCCCTCTTCCCGCTCGGCAGAACGTGGCCCTTGACATATCGACTCAGCACAGTGACTGGTAGGTCGGTCTTCTGCATGAGCTCACGATACGTATACCTCTTCTTGGCCGTCTTCAGCAAATCCACGGTCATCAGTCTGAACTTCAGATCTTGTAGATGAGTCTCGCCCGAGCTCATGCCGCACACCCGATTGACATCGAGATAGCTATTTTAACATCGTACGCTCGACGCCTTTTGCTGCGTGAGTAGATATAACTTTCGCAGATCATTTTGTGCGCGAAGTCGCTCGATGACAAAGGACTTTGACAGCTTGCGGAATCGATTTGTCGGGCGGACGACTTCGCCTCTCAGCTTCGCAAATCCTTTTACTTCTGCCGCTATTGTTGTCTGTGGGCCCGTGGCCTAGCTAGGATATGGCGCTGACCCATAATGGGGTGTATGCCTTCGGAGCCGGAGATCCCGGGTTCGATTCCCGGCGGGCCCGCCAACTATCTCGAAGAGATAAGAAGATCTGATGACGCCAAGACCACCAAGAACGCAAGAGAAAGACACCGATCCTCTCATCGAATGGCGCCGTAACGTGTATAATGGACTGCACTGGGGTTTCAATGACACATGCGTCCTGCTTTGAATCGTTCCGTAGTCGCAGAAGAACGGAGATTTCGTGCAAAGCTTATTAGAGGGTTGGTTGGTCTTTTTCTGCGGTCCCAGCGTAGCTCAGTCTGGTAGAGCTTCCGTCGGCCATGCCGATGTATGGTCGGGAGACGCTGTAGGTGTCTACGAGGTCGTGGATGCCATCCAGTCTATCAGACGTACAGTGACCGGAGTGTCGACGGTTCAAAATGGTCTCTGGTGATAGAGGCCAGGGGTTTCCGTCCGCTGGGACCACCTATCTTCCGATGAACACTTTCACTTAGCGCGTAATCTCAACGGCTCTCACACACTCGCGGTCTTCTCAACCACTTTTGTAATAACGTTAAATACGCTCTTCCCACGAATATGCTGAAACTCAGAGCGGAGGTGTGCCTCTTCAATGTGCCAAGCTAAGAAGAAAGAGAAGAAAGTAGAGAAGAAGAAGTAAGCAGGCCAGCGTACAGTGAAGAGGCTCACACGAGCCCCGAACTATTTCTCTGCTTTTTTGTCTCGGTCATCTTTTTTCTGCGAAGCGTCATATACTCCGTCAATCTATGGCTGGTTAACAGTGCGCCAATTGCCCAGATCCAAGAAGATCCCCCTCCGCCGTCCACCCCGTTTGGAGAAGCTCCTCCTCAACGATCTGAAGAAGGAGATAGCCGCGGCAAGAGGCCCACAGGAGATCGTTGATTGGTCGATGAGCAATATGCTCGACTCTGTAGGTTCACTAGTCGAATCTCTTCTACACTACAGGAAGCCGGTTGAGAAGTCGCGCTTCTTAAGACAGATTACGAGCATCGCAAGAAACGGAGACTATGACCTTCTCAGAAAATGTATGGTCGAGAGGTCCTGGGGCATCTTCGAGAAGACGGCATCTCTGAAGGAGAACATCATGGTCTTCAGGAAGTCCAAAACTCACATAGCCTATGGAGCATATGTTCAAATTAACCTGAAATCTGGTCCAGAGATCCCGGAGGGAGGCGGGATAATGCTCCTTGGAAGACTAGTTCATGTCGGAACAGGACCCGTGAAGAGCGACTACGAGCGGATCAAGTTCAAGAGTTTTCACCAGGAAATCGCTCCACGACTCTCCGACATATGGAGACTCCAGAAGCCAAGTTGAAGAGCACTTTCACAGATCTCCCCCTCCAAGACGGTGGGAGTCGCCTCATTTAAATATCGAGAACCATCCGTTTTTTCCGAGGGTCGTTCACTTGAGTCGTCATATGAGCTTTGAGAGATCGCACATCACGGATGAATGTTCGAGGTGCGGAAGCGGCCACGTTCATCTTTACATCCTTACTGGCCTTGAGAGAGAGGCCCTCTGTTGGGAATGCTGGTCACGGATCTGCGATGAGGATCATGCTTGAGGGTTGGAGAGCATGTCAGAAGGCCAGTCGCTTGAAGATCTCGAAGGTGTGGGAGCAGTAACTGCGAAGAGGCTTCGAGACGCTGGGATAGAGACTCTGGAGGATCTCGCCGCATCTCCTGTCAAAGAGTTGCAGGAGAGGACTGGAGTCTCGGAAGAGAAGGCCATCGCGATAACCATGAAAGCTCGGGAACTTTTGCACATTGACTTTCTGACTGCAAACGAGCTGATGCAGAGGAGAAAGGGAGTAAGGAGAATCCTGACCCCCAGCAAGAACCTCAATGCCATACTGGCTGGAGGCTTCGAGACTCAGGCGATCACTGAGATTGTGGGCGAGTTCGGCACAGGGAAAACGCAGATTTGTATGGTGCTCTGTGCCCAAGTACAACAGCTGCCGGAGAATGGTGGGCTAGGAGGCAGAGCTCTCTACATCGATACCGAGGGCACCTTCTCGCCAGAAAGGCTCTACCAGATTGCGCAGAATATGGGGCTAGATCCTGCCTTGGTACTCGATAACGTGATCTATGCGAGAGCCTACAATAGCGACCACCAGATGCTGATGGTCGAGAAGGCTGCCAAGGTCATCCGTGAGAAGAATGTGAAGCTTGTGGTCGTCGACAGTATCGTAAGCCACTTCCGCGGAGAATACATCGGAAGAGGAACCCTCTCCGAGAGGCAGCAGAAGCTGAACAGCCATGTCCATAGGCTATTGAGGCTCGCTGAAACCTACAATCTTGCGGCAGTTGTGACTAATCAAGTAATAGCCAATCCGGACACCTTCTTCGGCGACCCGAACAAGCCATCCGGCGGCCACGTATTGGCGCACGCGACTACTCACAGGATATTTTTGAGGAAGTCGAAGCAGAATACGCGAGTCGCGAGAATCGCCGACAGCCCGTATCTCCCGTCTGATGCAGAGGCGATGTTCAGGATCACCAGCAGTGGCATAGAAGACGCCGAAATCAAAGAGTAAGGGGCGCCTCTCACCGTCGATTATTCTCCTATGATCTGCACGACCACGCTTCTCTGCCTTGCGGAAGTATCGGCCTCAATGAAGAGCATCGACTGCCACGTTCCGAGAGAAGCCTTACCATCAACAACTGGGACAGTCTGTTCGTGAGATAGCAGAAGTGACCTTACGTGACTATGCGCGTTTTCAGGATGTTCATAAGGGTCTTTCTTCGGCACAAGTCGTTCGAGAGTTCTTCGAATGTCTCTGAGCAGAGAGGCGTCGTTCTCGTTTATTGCGATGATTCCTGTCGTGTGAGGTGTGTAAAGGTGCAGCAGACCATTAGAGACCCCGGATCGCCGCAAGACGGCGAGTGCCTTCTCGGTGAAGTCGACGATATCCATCTCGCCTCTGGTTGAGAACCTCAGGATCTCAGAGTAGACTTTCACAGCAGCTCAACCGCTCAACAGATCTCTACAATCTTTGAATGAAAAGCTTAAGGTCGTAGTCTCAAAGGAGTTCATAAGTCTCCAATGGTACGCTTCATCTATTCCGGGCAGAACCCACTCAGTCACACGAACATGCTCCCAAGGAAGCACGAATGTCCAGAATGTGGCTGGAGAGGAAGGCTAGAACTCCTAGCGACCAACAAGCCTCGTTACTGTGGCGCCCTGAGCGGGATTTGAACCCGCGTCCACCGGGCGACAGCCGGTGATACTCTCGGAGCACCGGAGTAGGTGCTAAACCGGACTATACTATCAGGGCAGCCAAGGCGTCTCTAGCTTGAAGAGATGGTGTTTATTTAAGCCTTTATCAGCTCCAGCGGTGGTCGCTCCTCCTTATGTTGAGCGAACGAAGTACATCCAAGGACGGCGTTGACAAGATTTATTAGCCTTCGAATCTCTCGATGTGAGCTGGCGACGGGCCCGTAGCTTAGCCAGGTATAGCTCAACCCCTTGGTTGAGCAGCCCAAAGCACCGGATAAAGTATCTAGGTGATGCTTTTAGGGCGACTGGAGATCCGAAGCCACCCGGAAACATCTGAAAAGATGTTGGGTAGGGGTCCCGGGTTCGATTCCCGGCGGGCCCGCCAAATGACAGCTTCGGCTTTCTTGTGACCTTTGCAGGACGCTTTGCGATGAATAAATACGGGTCAGGCCGTCATGGCGTCAAGTTCCTTCGGAAATTTGGTCAGCCTTTCTGGGTCGCTCCTCGTCACAAGTATCGTGTCCTCGATCCTAACGCCTCCAAGCCTCGGCAGGTATATTCCGGGTTCGCACGAAACCACGTTACCAATTTGGAGAATGTCAGTACTGTCCTGACTGAGCCTCGGGTGCTCATGGTTGTCGAGGCCAATGCCATGGCCGAGCGAATGGACGAAGTAGCGTCCATAGCCATTGTTGGTGATGGAACGTCGGGCGACGCCGTCCACATCATTGGTTTTGTTGCCCGCTCTGAAATGGTCGAACACAACCTTGCTTGCTTCGAGAACACTCTCGTAAATCCTCTTCTGCTCCTCGGCTGGTTCTCCAATGATGAAGGTCCTAGTAATGTCGGAGGTGTAGGCGTGGTACAGGGCACCCATATCTATCATAACAAACTCGCCTCGTCTGATCTCTCTATCGGTCACCCTGCCTACGGGGTAAGCCGACCTTGGGCCTGACGCCACCGTCATATTGAATGCACTCCACTCTGCCCCCTCCTTTAGCATGGCATGCATCGCCTCAGCCGCGACCTCATTCTCCCTGATTCCATCCACAAGGCATTCCTTGGCGGCCTCCATGCCAGCATCTGAGATCTCCGCGGCTCGTCTGATGAGCCGCTGCTCGTCCACGTCCTTCACGCTTCTCATGGCCCAGACGAGCTGAGACGCCTCCTTGAAATCAGCGCCTTCTAGTCCGTTTCTTAGTGCCAAATAGGTGCTCAAAGGCAGGTCGTCGTATCCTATCCTAAGATGTTCTACGCCGGTCCTATCCATGATCTCGCGAACGAGACCGCCCTCCGAGAATAGACAGACTCTGCATTGCGAAGCTTGTTCCGCCGCCTTGGGAACATTGTAGCTCGGGCACAGCAGCAAAGGCTCGCCTTCCTTTGACACCACAAGTATTTCAGCGGCTGAGGTTCCCGTGAAGTAGTAAATGCTAGTCGGTCTGGATACAAGGAAGAGATCAATACCATCCTCTTCCATCGATTCGACAAGCTGTTCCGTCCTCATCAAATTCACCTAATCTTAACTAAGACCGGCTTCACCGGCCTTCGAAGACTCTGCGGGAACATGTATTAAATCTGTATAACCGCTCCATAAGGCGCAAAGGTTGCCTCCGAAAAGGGTGGAGAACACAGGAATGCACGAAGACAAGAAGCAGCTGCTGCAGTGGGTGGAAGAGGATCGTGACAGATTGATCGCTTTTCTCAGCGGCTTCATCAGGGCCAAAAGTCCAAATCCTCCAGGTGACACCCGAGAGACTGCAGCGTACGTATCGCGATTCCTCGACGATTTTGGGCTGCCCTACAAGATCGTAGCTCCGCGCGAGGAGATGCCGAATATCCTCGGAAGTTTCGAGGGCGGTTCGCAAGGCCGCCGCTTGGTCTTAAATGGACATATGGATGTCTTCCCAGTCGGCGACGGAGCGGGCTGGACATATGATCCGTGGGGCGGAGAGGTCGCCGAAGGTAGAATCTACGGACGTGGCGCCTGCGACATGAAATGCGGCACAGCAGCTTCTATCTTCACATTCGCCTATCTGAATCGAATCCAGAAGAAGCTGAGGGGAAGTCTCACGCTCACAGCCGTCGCAGATGAGGAGAGCTTTGGGCCTTGGGGCTCACAATACTTAGTAGAACACTATCCTGAGGCGATCGGCGACTGTTGCATAAACGGTGAACCGAGCAGCCCATACACACTTCGGTTCGGTGAAAAGGGCTTGCTTTGGCTGCGGTTGCGTGTGCACACCATGGGAGCTCACGGAGCCTACACGCATCTCAGCAGGAACGCAATCAAGATCGCGGCACATTTGATATCTGAACTCGAGACACTCTCGAGTATACCTTGGCACCTACCAGAGAACGTCCGATCGGCTCTAGAGGAAGGACACGATGCAGCCGAAATGGCACTGGGCCTAGGTGGTGCCGATGTCATGAAGAAAGTCACGGTCAACATCGGCTCGATTCATGGCGGACTGAAGATCAACATGATACCGCGAGAGTGTGAAGCAGAAGTAGATATCCGCCTTCCTCCAGGCCTGGATCGCTCAACAGTCATGCCGAAGATCGAAGAGATAGTCTCGCGCTACGCAGAAGCCAGCGTGCACGAAGAGAACTACAGCGCGCCAAACTGGAGCGACCCGCAGGGTGAGATGGCTGCGTACATACGCGAGAACGTGAAGACGCTTCGGGGCCTCGATCCTCGCCCTATCGTAAGCCTCGGTGGTTCTGACCTCCGTCTATGGCGATCGCGCGGAGTTCCGGCATACTACTATGGCCCGACAGCGAGGGGGATGGGGACTGTTGATGAGTACGTGGAAGTCGAAGAGTTCCTTCATGTCGTAAGAACGCACCTGCTCTCAGCTTACGACTTTCTTACTCGAGGTTGAAGCCCACATCTAAGGCTGAGGCTTCGGCAGATGCGAATGTGCAGGTACACTTGAATCCGCTTCAAGAATCACTGTGACAACATAATCTTGCCCGCATACGCTCTTATGCCATCTTTGATCAGGTCTTCAGTCAGATAGCCCAGAGGCGTCGGCGTCTCTAAGATTCGTCTGGGTAGTTTGAGTCTGCTGAAGTCAAACCCTTCCGAAGCCTTATACTCGTGCTTTGACTTGAGGATCTCTGCGCCTTTCCTCATCAAATCCTCAGACGTCAACTCATAACCCATGACTCTCAGCGCTTTCGCAACGACCTGAGGCTTGTATATGCCGCGGGCAAAGAAACAGACGACCAAACTCGAGAGGATCTGCCGCCACCGCTCCTCTTCAAGCAGTCTATCAGCAATCTCCACAGCCGTCGGAGACTTACCTGATGTCGCCGCCCTCTCATCAATACTGTAGCCCGCGCCATCGAGATGACTATGTCTCGCCCCAGTCAAGTGGCCAATGTGAGCAGCCGGGCCAGTATGGTAGCCAGACATCT
>Ga0315307_1001132_pt1 | contig 11850 bp, 11 predicted proteins | sample TDP2_MG_FD_203079 | JGI IMG/M metagenome (GOLD analysis project Ga0315307, IMG submission 203079) | Freshwater sediment microbial communities from Lake Towuti, South Sulawesi, Indonesia - TDP2 | ecosystem: Environmental > Aquatic > Freshwater > Lake > Sediment | place: Indonesia: South Sulawesi... | reverse complement strand
ACCATCTCGATGGAGATCGGCCCTAGGGAAAGATCTCCCTGAGCACCACCGCCTTCCCCATCCCGGATGCAGCCATCTCCGCTCCGCTCAGCAACGACCTTCCCTGCCCCACTGGCCGCCCCTTCCAGCGCACCACCACCTCATCATCGGGCCTGATCGCTGGGTCGGCCGAGACCACCCCGGGGCAGTAGACGACCTTCACCTTTGGCTCGAAGTCGATGTCCACGCAGTGGATCCCCGCTTCGGCCATGATCCTCGCACCCTCGACCTCGGGGGTGAAGAAGCCGCTGAACGGATTCCTTCGGGCCACCGGCTTCCCGGCGCAGACCACTCTTTCCATCCTCCCGGACACTTCCCTCCTTGCCGGCGGGAGCGTCATGCGTCTGGCGATCTCCGGTCCGTACTGGTAGGACAGGACTTGTCTGGCGGGCTCTATCGGGTCCATGGGCCTGGGATGTCCACGGATCGCCTCCAGGGCCTTCGAGAGTGAGTCCAGTCCCTCCCTTGATCCAGGCTTGTCTGCACCTGTGAATCTGAAGGTCCAGCCCAGCGCCGCCTCGGACCGCTGGCATGCCGCCAGGTACCCTCCCGAGACATGGGCCACGACCTCGGTGGGCGAGCACTTGGTCAGAGCAGAGGCCAGGCTGCGCGAGACCACCTCGATCTCCTCATCGCTCCAGACGCCGGTGACTGCGATGTCGTAGCTGCTTGCGGGTGGGATCGTCTCAAGGGACCTTGGCACTGCGCCCAGGGGGCTCGTTATCGTGAGTTCCTCGATGCTTGCCCTCCTTCGAGCCGGCCCTATAGCCTGCGCGAAGAGGCGATGGGATTTGGATGATGAGTAGGGCTTCCTCCTGGAGCAGGGAAGGATGACCACGCAGTCGGGCTTCACCCCGGGCCGATACCTGGATTCCACCCTCTCCCTGAAGCGCGCCACCTCCGGCCAGTGGATGGACAGGTCGGTGAAGCGGATCAAGGCCCCACCCCCGGGCAGACTGTCGTGAACTGCTCAAGGTAGCTGAGGTGTTTCCTGTAGAGGATCTTGAGGGCCGCGGCGAGGTCCGGGTGTCTGGTGCAGCTCTCCTCGGCTAGGTGCTTGAGCTCTCCGAGGCGGATGTTGGTTCTGATCTCCGAGAGAACCTTCTTGGTCATCCAACGGTTATGTCCCAGAACATCCCTACCCGCTTTCTGCGTTCCGCCCCCGCAGAACGGACAATGGCAGGCATCGCGGTCGATCCCCTCGACCGGCACCGAGAATGACTCGAATAGGAGTTCACCCGCCCATGCACTGGCGGTTGCCTGGGAGTCCCCGAAGAGGTCTGCCCCAACCAGCGCGAAGAGCGGAAACGACCACACGTCGGCGTCGGCCAGCATTATGGCCGCATTGGGGGAGAGCTTCTGTCTGAGTTCGATGATCCCCTCCATCAGCCTGACCGGGTCTTGCTGGGGCCCGGGTTCAAGGATGACCAGGCCCGACCCCACAGTGGAAGGTTCCGGCTCCAGTGCTTGATCCGACAGGCGGATGATCGAACACTCCTGCGCTCCAGATTCCTTTCCCTTTCCCCGGGTTTGGTGCTCCCCGGCGGCCACGAGTAGATGTCCCTTCTGGGATCCCGGTACCTTGTCCAAAGGCGGGGGTTCGACCAAGGGGGATGGTGGCACAGCCAAAGTGACTGGTGCAACCTCGGGCCCGATATCGAACAGCCGGTGCCCGCCCTGCACCTCGCGGAAGAAGCACCCAGACGGGGTATCGACCTGACTCCCGTTAACGTGGAGTCTCCCCAGTCTGGCCGGCCCGTCGTGGAGGATGATCTCGATCCCGATCACTTGCCAATCACCCCAACCACTTCCCCCGCCAGAAGCCTTTCCGACAGGGCCTTGGTCACCCTCACATTGAGCCTGCCTCCTATCAGCTTTCTCGAGCCCCGCACGGTCACCATAGGACCTCCGGCGACTGGGAAGCAGAACACTTCACCCATCCTTTCCATGTTTGGCTCGGCTCCGATGGCTTCCATGGTGCGTCCGACGTAGGCATCCTTCTTCCTGAGATTAATCTCTCTCGCGGCCTCGGCGATGAGATTGCTGGCGGTGTCCTCCCATCTCGGAGGGCCGGCCCGTTCGCCCTCGAAGGCGGAGCCCGGCAGGGGTTTGAACCTGTAGACGGTGATCTTCTCTACGTACGGTTCCATCCTGTGCATGAGCTGGGACGTTTTCCTCGCCGAGTCAAGGGTCTGTCCGGGCAGGCCATGGATGAAGTATGCGTGCGGTCTGAGGCCGTGCTTCCTGGCGATCCGCGCGGCTCTAAACGAATCAAGCGGCGTTGATGGCCGGCCGAGGGCGGAGGAGTGCGGCTCGTCCCCGGTCTCGCAGCCAATGTGCACCTCGGTTGAGGGCAGGTTCCTGGCGACGATGCTCGCAGCTTCATCGTCGAAGAGCGAGGGCTTGACGTTCTCAATCGAGATCCGCGCTCGGCCGTCCGCTGCGGCCCTGCAGGTTGATAGAAGATCTCCTATCTTTGCGTAGTTCGGCCTTGGACTGCCCGGGTCTACAAGATCCCTGCCTCTCCAGTAGTCGAGAAAATCGGGCGCACTGAGCACGATCCTGCGCACTCCGAGGCGGACCAGTTCCTCCACCTCCTTGCCCACAAGATCGGTCCTCCTCGACTTGGGGGGGCCGAAGGTGGAGGGAACCGAGCAGAAACCGCAGCCGGGTGGGATGTTCTGAGGGCATCTGGCGCGCCGGCAGTCCTCGCCGCATTCACTACAGCTGCGCCCATCTGCAAGTCTGATCCGCGTCCTGTTGAAGTTGCTGCATCCCCTCACAACCTCAACGTAGACCCTGCTTGCGAAGTGGGTCGGGTAGTCGATGATCCGTTGCGTCGATGGGTAGAACTGGTTGTACCTCTCCTCATCAAGCCTGTGAGCCGGCGGGTTCACCACGACTCGATCCCCTTGCCGGTAGGAGAGTCCCGGGATCTGGTTTCTATCCTTCCCCGCCAGTATGGACCCCAGGGCATCTTCACCCTCCCCGGAGACCGCGAGATCGAATCCGGACGCCGCAAGGACCCTTCGGGGCGAGCCGCAGACTGGACCCCCAACTACCGTCAGGCAGGCCGGCGCGATCCTTCTCGCCTTCCTGCCGATCTTCCTAAGTGCCGGAAGATCCATGGTCATCGCCGACACCAGCAGGAGGTCGAGCGTCCGGTCACCTGCCTTGCTTCCAAGGAAATCCTCGCACAGCTGGATGCGGCAGCCCACGCCCGCCCTCTCAAGGATCCCGCATACCCATCTGGGCCCGCAGCCTACGACATCCCTGGTCAGGAGCCTCGTGCCCTTTGCCGAGCCGAGGGCGTCGACCATCAGGGCCTGCATCCGGATCGGCCAACCCTTCAGACTACGCCTTGTCCGCAGCGGTCTCTCTGCGGGCGGTCCATTTGCTGGCTACCGAGCAGATATCCTCATCGCCCAGCCTTTCGCCCATCTTCTTGAAACAGTAGAACATGTCCTGGTAGACCGGGCTCCACTGCGCCGCTGCGGCCTGCTCGTGCTTGTAGGTGCCCTTCTTCATGTCCCAGTACCCGAACGCCAGAGTGAAACACAGGTAGGACGGGACGAAGGCCATAAGGAAGAACCTGAACTTCACGAAGGTCGCGTTCACGAACGGAACCAACCCGAACCACAAAACGCACGTGTTGATGACCGATACGGCCAGCCCTATGCTCGCGTGTCCGCGGGTGACGTACTGCCTTGCCCTGCTTGCCAACCTGAGGTCGAGATTGACCATGCCAGCACCGAGTATTCTGGACGCGCCCGTCGATTTAACTTGTTCAGGTGCGGCTTCCGAGCTTCATCTTGTCGGCGACCTCGCGGGCGCTGGGGAACTGGGCGGGCCTAGGTTTCTCGATCACCGTCGCTGCAAGGGCCGAACCGAACTTCGCCGCCTCGATGCTGTCGCGTCCCAGGAGGCGGCGGAAGACATACCCAGCCATGAAGCAGTCGCCGGCGCCCGTCCAGTCGACAGGGGCGGAGGGGTAGGCAGGTATCCTGTGCGTCTTGCCGTCTTCGAACAGCAGTGCGCCTTTTTGTCCCAAGGTGATGAGGACGGTTCGCGGGCCTTCAAGGTTGTCGATAGAGTCCTCCCATTGAGCTCTGCTTCCCAACAAGGCCTCGGCCTCCCCCTCATCAAACTTTACCACATTCACGTTGCGCATTGCCAGCCTGATTGCCGGGCCCAGGCCCTGCCGGGTCCTGACGATGCCCGTCCTACGGTCCATGTCCCTGGAAAGGCCTTGGATGTCCAGCGTGACTAGGCGGAAGTCTGTCTTGGGGAAGGTCCAGATGGATCGGTCCAGCTCCTCCTCCACCGGCCCAATGTGCAGTGCCTCAAAGGCAAGCATGTGCGGCGGGATATCACGTGCATTGATTGTGGTGGAATGCCTCATGAGGCGAAGGGCCCTCTTCCCGCGTTCGTACATGAGCTCAAAGCATGCGGTAGAGCCCATCCCAACTCCGTCCGTTTCGACCTCCGCCCTCTCCAGTTCCTTGAAGACCCAGGCGTCTTGAGCTTTCGATACGCAGGCCGCCCTTCCCCCCAGAGCGCAGAAGGCGGCGGGGAAGTAGTATGATGTCCCGCCCAGGCCCCGCCTGGTGCCTCCGGGTGTCTTCACGATGTCCTCACACAGCGCGCCTATGGCCAAGGATGAGTGTCCCAAAGCGGCCTTCCCCGCTACACGAGGAAACCCCACTTGTAGACGAGAGTGCCCACGATCAAGGCGACCAGTCCCGACGCGAAGCACATTGCCCAGTGCATGCGAACGTGCCACCGTTCGTCCCTGCGGTACATGTGCATCATCAGGAAGTAGAGGGATCCGTACTCAGCCCCCTCCGGCGCCTTCAAGGTTCCATCCTCCCTGACGCTCGCGAACTTGGCATCCGGGTTGGCCATGAAGAACCTGATCTTCAACAGGTACTGGAGGAAGTTGACTATCTGCGGCATCAAGGCTATCACCGCGATGATCTTTATCGCGCCCACGATGGATGCCACGGCAAGGGAGCCTCCTATCGCCAGCGTCCCAACGTCGCCGGGGAATGCTTTGGCCGGGTATCTGTTGTAAAGCAGGAAAGCCGCGACCGCGCCAATCATGGGTGCGAGGATTATCACCGCCTCCCATCTCCCGATGATTGTTGCAGCAAAGGCCGTGAAAGAGCACGCTATCAGCCCGCTGCCGGCCTCCAGGCCATTGAGGCCGCCGTACATGTTGGTCAGGTTGGCAGCTGCCGTCGTGCCGATGGGGATTAACAGGAGCGGACCAAGCACCCCTGTGGGGACTTGCCCAATAAGGGGCACCCACAGTGTAGTCCTGGAGACGAACGCGAAGGCAAGCGGTAGGGAAGCGAAGGCCGGAAGGATGACCTTGTACTTCTGGGGTATGTTCAGGTAGTCATCCATCAGGCCAATGAAGCCCACCGCAAGTATGGCCGCTATTGCGGAGAGCATCGCTATGTGCATCTTCTCCCTCGTGGCGCCCTCGATGGCATAGACTGTGTACAGATAGGTCACGAACGAGAGGCTCGCAACGGCGGCTAGGACGATGATCACTCCGCCGGACTCGGGCACGTGGACCTCTTTCTGTTTCAGCATGTCCCTGCCGACGATATTCTCCTTTCGAAGCTTCATGATGAGCTTGGGCATCGATAGGTAAACGATCACGAACGATGTCAGACAACCGACCGCGGAGAGAATCGCGGACAGCAGGCTCGCATCGAACTTCATCCCCCAAGCACCTCCTCGATGGCGTCACAGTAGCGTTCAGCCACGGATTCGATCGAGAATCCAAGGGCCATCCCTCGGCACTTCTCGGCCGTCCTCTGGTATTCCTCTTCGGTCATGTCGGCAACTCTCTGGATGGCACCGGCGTACTCCTCGGGCGTCCCCTGCGGGATTGCCATCACCGCGTCTTGGATCGATGGGTCCAACTTCCCGGGCGAGGCGACGGGCAGGCCGCATGCCATGTACTCGAGGAGTTTCAGGGTGCCGCTCATGACCGGCGGAACCAGTCCCATCCGCGCGGAATTCAGGAGCTTGGGGACGTCTTGGTACTCGGCGTACCCATGGAAGGTTATGCTGGCTCCCTCCTTCCTTGCCAGGTCCTCGTAGTATGCTGAGTCGCTGCCTCTGCCTATGAAAAGGCTCCGGGTGCCAGTCTCCGCAACAGCTTTGATCAGTGGTTCGAGCCTGTACTGCTTCTCGACCTTCCCCAGGTAGCAGGAGTCATATTCCTTGGGCCCATGGTCGCCAGGTTTGAAGGCCTCCAGATCCACTCCGTTCGGAACATAGCTGACCCTGACCTCCTTGAACCTCTGGGAGTAGTCGAGGTAGTTGCTGTGATCGGCGCAGATCAGAAGATCCATTCTGGACATCATCCGCCTCTCCACAACGTCAACCGCCGCGCCCTTCAAGCGCCTAGCATGAGTTATGGACCGCTCGACATCGGTCACGTCGACGATCCTCTTGGTACGTTCAAGCGCAGCCAGCACGGGGACGTAGTAGTAGTTCCACACAAGCACGCCGTCATACCCGCCCCTGGCGATCCTGACCGCCAGCTTGGCGAAGGTGGTCCCGTAGTCCACGTAGTAGTTGACGTGGGTCGAGGGATGGATGTGCAGGAACTCGTAGCCGAACCGCTTCTCGAGGAAGGGCTTCATCCTCATGGGCCTGGACATGGGCGTGTATCTCTCTTCATCCCTCTGGTACGGGTATGCACCAAGCAGGCTGCGCAGGGATTATCCCTTCCTACAGCTTCTTGACCTGATGGTCCCTTCCCGATTCCTCGGCCAGGAGGGCGATCTGCACCGCCTTGATCCCGTCCTCCCCGGTCACGGGGGGCTCCCTCCCCTCGGCCACGGACTTGACGAATAGATCAAGCTCGACCTTCAAGGGCTCCTCCTTCTTGACCAGTATCTTCCGCATCTCGCCTTCCGTCATTCCGAGCAGGATATCCGAGAAGTCTGAGAATTCCTCAACATACGATATCTCGTACTTGTACAGATCCTGGGGGATGTAGTCGACCTCGAACATCGCCTTCAGTCCCTGCACGACGAGCCGCCTGATCTTGATCGGGGTCAGCCAGTTGATGTCCACTGACGCGACAACGCCGTTCTTGAAGCTCAGGAGGATCTTGCCGTAGTCGCTCTGGTCCTTGTGTATCACCCTTCCGCATTCGCAGTAGAGCCTGTCGACCTCCGAGCCCAGGGCGTATCTCAGCACATCGATATCGTGGACTCCCAGGTCAACGAGGGCGCTGACATCCCGGACCCTGTTCGGAAGAGGCCCTGCCCTGGTTGCCGCGGCGATGGTGGGATCGCCGAGTTCCCCGATCATCTCCTTCATCTTCATCACCGCCGGGTTGAACCTCTCAACGTGTCCCACCATCAGCGATACGCCGTGGTTCCTCGCCTTCTTCACGAGCGTCCTGGCCCGTTCGACGGAAAGGTCGATGGGCTTCTCAACTAGGACATCCAAGCCGTTCTCGATGGCAAGGGATGCCATCTCAAAGTGGTGGGCCGTCGGAACCGAAACGCTGACGGCATCGATGTCAACGGAAGACAGCATCTTGTCTGCGCTGTGGAAGCACGGGACCTTGTAGATCCTTGAGATTCGGGCCCCCTTGGCTGGGTCAGTGTCGCAGACCGAGACTAACTCCACGCCTTCCAGCTCGTTGTAGATCCTCACATGGTTTCTGCCCATCTCGCCCACGCCGATGACTGCCGTCTTCAATGGCATTGGATCCTTCACTCTATAGGCGATCTGACCAACGCCTATTAAATAGCTTGAACGGTACGTACCCTGCCAAGGGACTCTCTTCGGCATCGTCAGCAAGTCCTCGCGCGTCTTTGCCGCAGATCCAGACCAGTTCGGGTCGTCAAGCCTGCATTGGTTCCGACCTGGTTTCCGCTCATCTCACCATGTCGATGACGGCTGTTCTCCTCGTGCGATCCGGCCGGCGTAGGGCAGGCGACCTATCCAACCCCGGCCCGGCCGAGCGGGATCCTAGATGCTGTTCCGCTGTGCGAAGCATGCCGCCGGGGTGGGCCATAATCTGGCAGTCGGCTCTGTCTTCACGATGGTAGATCCAGTCATCAACCGTGTCCGTGCACCGTCTCGTCTCTCCTCGGAGAGCATTTAAACGGGCCGTGGGTGACGCATTGGCGGAGCCGGATGGAGAAGATTCGTGGCATCATCTTCGATCTAGACGATACCCTCTACCCCTACCGGCAGTTCGTCATGTCAGGATTCGGAGCAGTTGCAGAATGGCTCGAAGACAGAACCGATCTTCCCTTCGGAAGGTCCTTCCCCTTCTTGAAGGAAAGGTTCGATGCCGGTGAGCGCCATACGAATCTGGACACCCTCGTTGAAAGATTCGGCTTGGAATGCAAGCTGTTGCCCAAGATTGTCTCCATCTACCGCAAGCACAGACCTATCATCCGGTGTTTCCCGGACGCGGAGCAACTCATCGCATCTTTGCCCTCCCACATTCGAAAGGGGATGGTGACCGACGGTCATTCTCAAACCCAGCGTAGGAAGCTGAGAGCTTTGGGTCTCGAGGGTGCGTTCTCCCCACTCCTCATCTCAGAGGAGATGGGTCCCGCTTTCCGAAAGCCAAGTGAGCGCCCCTACCTTCTTGTGATGGAGCAATGGGAGATGAAACCTTCGGAAATCCTGGTCGCTGGCGACGATCCATCGAGGGATCTGATGATGCCTCGGCAACTGGGGATGAACACGGCTCTAGTATGTCATCCAAGCGCGGCAGCTGGCAGGGTAGGAACAGTCGGTCGAGGCTGTGCCGACTTCGTTGTGAGGGACTTCAGGAAGCTAGCTACGATCCTTTCGGAATCCTAGGGAATGCCCTCGGACGGGCTGCTGCTAGATCAGGGGTCGGGGCCCGAGGGCCATTGGATGGCGCTCATGGTCGGGATCCAACCCCAGGTCAGAACCCATGAGGCTGCGGGCTTCCTTGGCGCAAGGAAGAGGCACGGCTCGCATTCTTCGGATCATCGATCCCCCGAGAAAGCTTGGTGCGTTGCTCGGGATTTGGGCGCGGCTTTACGTGGGGACCTAGAACATCGGGCTCAAGAACGAGATGCTCGCGAGAATCCTTTCTCGTTGGTATGTCCTTATCCAGTCAGCGATGTCGCAGATACTGGTCTCGGCCAGATAGCCCCTAAGGGTTTTCCCCGCATTAAGGGGGCTGCGGAGGCCTACCTTGATCAACCTTCCTGCGAGTACCAAGGGGTGGTAGCCAAGGGATCTCATCGTCCTTCCTAGCCCTTCCCAGTTCCAGTTCTGCCCCGGGCGCCGTTGGGGATAGTACACGATATCATCGTACTTAGTCACCTTGTGGCCCTCTTTCAGCACCTTGTATATGATATAGGTCTCCCAACCCGGGATCACAGGGTATCTTGGCGGATTCCAGCACCGTCTCCGGACCATCCTAAGCCCCCGCGGGTAGGGGCTGCCCCGCCTGTCGAAACACGAACGTCCTCCCGCTATGGCCAGATCCGGGTCCGCTTCCATCCTTTCAGCCACGACCTGCAAGTAGCAGTCAGGAAGAACATCATCGGCTCCTATGATCTGGATATAGTCGAGTCTGGCACTTTCCAACCTCTCAAGGCCTGCGTTCACCACCTCTGCGAGTGCGGAGGTTGTTATCGCGGAATAGCCCCTGTCACTTCTGGATACCACGTCCCACCCGTACCGCGTCGCAATCTCGGCAGTCCTGTCGCTACTACCGTCATCAACGAGGACCACGGCAGAGGGTTTCAGAGTCTGGCTCCCGATTGCTGAGAGGGTCTTCGGAAGATAGTCCTGTTCGTTCCTAGCATATGTGACGATTCCTATCCGTGTCTTCATGTGTGCTCGCCCAATGTCCAGTGCCCGGGATAGCGGTGGCTCTGGATTTCTTTAGTGTTTCTCGATGGCTTGCGCGATGGGCAATCGCTCGACATCGCAGTAGAGCGGTGGCTCGACGACCACGCCAAAACGGGTTGGAGGTGATCAGGTTCCCGTCCATGGACAACCGGCTAGTCTGACCAATCCCAGGACATGGTAAAGTGTCGGCTGATAAAGGGCCTTTGATTGAAGACCAACGGTGATCGGGTCCATCTGGAAGGTTCTCAGCTCTCGGCTCTCCGGACTTCGGGCAGTGCCTGTTGGACGCCGCCCAAAGCCGGGCTCTCTTCAAGGTCGGGATGGACAGCGCTGGGCACGGAAACAACGGGTGGGCTTTGTGGCCGCCGTTGGAACTGGAGGAGGAAAGCCTTTTTACGGAGATCGTGGCTTGGGTGTGCATCGGCATGCTGCCCAGGTTCGACCTCCCAGGAGGCCGGTCGGTTCCGGAACCCTCAAGGAGACACTTGAAATGCAGGCAAGGAAGATACTCGTCGTAGCGCCGCATACCGATGATGGTGAATTGGGATGCGGCGGGTCTATAGCCAGGATGGTCTGGGAAGGTTGTGATGTCTACTATGTCGCTTTCTCTGTCGCGGAGGAATCAGTCCCCGCCGGATTCCCCAAGGATGCTTTGGAAACCGAGTTGATGAAGGCGACCGGGGTGCTGGGGATCCCTCCGAGCAACGTGAGGACGAGGCGTTTCCCGGTGAGGACCTTCTCGTACAGGCGCCAAGAGATCTTGGAGGAGCTTCTGGGCCTCCGCAAGGAGATCCAGCCCGACCTGGTCTTCATTCCGTCGTCCCGGGACCTACATCAGGATCACTCGGTGGTCAACGAGGAAGGCGTCAGAGCCTTCAAGAAGGACACTGTACTCGGATATGAGGCCCCTTGGAACAACATAGACTTCCAGACGCAGTGCTTCATACATCTGGAGCAACGTCATCTGCAGAAGAAGGTCGAGGCACTGAGATGTTACGAGACCCAGCGTTATCGGACGTATCTGGATGAGGAGTTCATCATCGGGTGGGCAAGAACGCGCGGAACCCAGGTGGAAGCTCGCTTCGCCGAAGCCTTTGAGGTGATACGCTGGGTGATGAGATGAAGCCGATAACCATGATCGTCACCGCTTCGGGTGCTCCGGGCGCTCCTTCGATCATCTCGAGCCTCAGGGACAATGGTGAGAGACCGATCCGCATCGTCACAACGGACATGAACGGCGATGCGTACGGACTCAGGGTCGGCGATAGGGGCTACGTTGTTCCTCCAGGGCACTTGCCCAGTTACGCTGCGGCAATGTTGGACATAGCTGAAAAGGAGGCCGTCGATGTCGTTTTGCCCCTGTCAACCTACGAGCTTCTGCCGCTCTCGAGAAACCTCGGACGTTTCGAGAGCATCGGAGCCAGGGTCATGGTTTCGAGAACCGCGCCGCTCCAGAAGGTCTTGGACAAGTATGCGCTGCTCCGGTATCTACGAAAGAAAGGCGTCGATGTGCCGGATTTTGGGCTTGCAGGGTCGTTGTCGCAGTTCGAGAAGTGCGCCCAGAGGCTTGGATATCCGGAGAAGACCATCTGCTTCAAGCCCAGGTTTGGGAAGGGGGGGAGGGGGTTTAGGATTCTGAGGGAGGATGTGGATAGGGTAGATGTGTTGCTCAACCAGAAAGCCGAGAGGAACATATACGTCACCTTGCCGGAGATCCTGAAGGTTCTTTCCCGAAGCAATCCGTTTCCGCAGTTGCTGTTGCTGGAATACCTTCCAGGTGAGGAGTACAGCGTCGACCTACTGCTTGAGCACGGGGAACCCCTTGACCTCGTCTGCAGGCGGAGGGACGAGATCAAGCTGGGCATATGTTCGGTCGGGACGGTTGTGGATGACAGGGATGTCTCCGACAATGCGATATCGGCC
>Ga0315307_1001130_pt1 | contig 11851 bp, 7 predicted proteins | sample TDP2_MG_FD_203079 | JGI IMG/M metagenome (GOLD analysis project Ga0315307, IMG submission 203079) | Freshwater sediment microbial communities from Lake Towuti, South Sulawesi, Indonesia - TDP2 | ecosystem: Environmental > Aquatic > Freshwater > Lake > Sediment | place: Indonesia: South Sulawesi... | reverse complement strand
CCAAAGCACATCCCTAACCTTCACTTGGGACACAACATACGTAGTCGAAGGAAAATACACCATGACAGCTATAGCGAGCGTACCTGGCGATACGGATACGCGAGAGAGCGACGAAATAGTCACAGTAACGCTGCATGAAGAGCCTCTGCCCATTCAGCTCATCATCAGCATCGTGGCAGTCGTAGTTGTAGTTATCGCAACTATCATGTACGCTCTCAAACGAAGAAAAAAACCGACACTCGAATAGGTCTCTCACATTCACTCCCCTTTTTACACCATCCAGAATTACCTAGAAAAGCCACACTTTATCCATAAGAAGAAATACTAAACCATCGAAGATAAGATTTGAGCACCAATACAAAATAAAAAATGTTACAAACGTCCTATAGAGCAAAACTTATAATTGACGGGATTTACCACTCTAAAAGCAGCTGGTTGGTTCCTCCATGACACTGAGAACCTACGTAATTAGAAGATTAATATTAATTATTCCTACCTTTTTCTTGATTTCCATAATTATTTTTGTGTTAATCCATCTTGCTCCCGGTGACCCGGTTACGCTTATGGCTGGTCCGCGTCCCGTACCCTGGGACGTGAAAGACCAAATAAGAAAGGAACTAGGTCTTGATCAACCAATTCATGTCCAATACTTAATATGGGTTAGTAGACTATTGCAGGGCAACCTAGGATACTCATATCTCAGTAAACGACCAGTTATAGACATGATAGGGGAACGGATCCCGCGCACATTGGAACTTATGCTCGTAGCGAATTTCCTTTCAGTGATGATTGCGGTTGTTCTAGGAGTTATTGCCGCTGTTAAACACTACGCAATAGCTGATGCCCTATCTTCGCTAGGGGCGCTAATCGGTTATTCGACACCTAACTTTTGGATAGCAATGATGGCAATAATGGTTTTTTCAGCGTGGCTAGGATTGCTTCCCCACGGTGGGGTTCAAACCCAAGGCATAACGTTTGCTTCGCCTTTCCGTGCATTATTTGACCATTTAACGTATGTTGTACTTCCAACTCTCATCCTAGTCCTGGGGTGGACGGCTTACCTTTTCCGAATGGTGAGGTCAAGCATGCTGGAAGTGTTAGGGCAAGATTACATCACCACTGCCAGAGCTAAAGGCCTAATGGAAAGGGTTGTAATCTACAAGCACGCGTTAAGAAACGCTTTGCTCCCTGTAGTGACGTATATAGGCTACTCCATAGGATTCCTATTCAGCGGTGCAGCAGTCATTGAGACAATATTTGCTTGGCCCGGTTTGGGCGAATTCATGGTTCAGCTGGCCCAGGTAAGAGATTACCCTACGCTCATGGGTCTCAGCATGATGATCGCTATAATGGTTCTCCTCGCCAACCTCTGCGCAGACATAGCCTATGCAATAGTAGACCCACGGATAAGATATGACTAAAACATCATGTTCCCAATGGAGTAATGAGTCATGACCAGTCGCTTAAGCGCCAAATCAGAGGAAAAAACTGAAAGAGTTCTTAAACCGTCGAAGGCCACCCGGGTTTCCATAGTGTGGAGAAAACTTAAAAAGAGTAAATTGGCAGTCGCTGGCTTTGGTATAGTGTTATTAGTATCGGTGGTTGCGCTTCTTGCACCCGTGATTGCTCCATATGATCTTGAATGGAGGGGATACAAAATTCGTCCCCCCTCTATGGAGCATTGGCTCGGGACGGATGACATGGGTAGAGACATGTTTAGTTTGGTCATCTATGGAGCCAGAATCTCTCTCTACGTGGGGCTCGGCGCTGTCTTGATAGAAGTCCTCGTTGGTCTAGGGATTGGAATGATTGCAGGTTATTTTGGAGGGAAGATTGACGAGATACTAATGAGGATAACTGATGTGGTTTTAACCTTACCCATACTTATGCTGTTAATCCTAGCCGTCTCCATGTTTGAGGTGCGAAGTATACATATAATAGTAATGGTGATGGGATTGCTAGGATGGCCTTTTATGGCTAGGGTGGTGCGTAGTGAGTTCTTATCTCTTAGAGAGTCAACTTTTGTTGAGGCGGCAATATCGATGGGAGCCACTAGTTGGCGCATCATAGTGCGTCACATCTTGCCTAATATATTATCTACAATCATTGTTCTTGCAACTATGGATATAGCATGGTACATTCTTTACGAGGCAACTCTAACCTTCTTAGGTTTTGGCGACCCTTTTTCGCCCTCGTGGGGTGTACTCTCAAAAATGGGATATCTTTTTTTGCCGTCGGCTTGGTGGATGGTAACTTTTCCGGGGCTGGCAATATTCTTTACTTCATTAGGTTTTAACCTATTTGGAGACGGTCTCAGAGATGCCTTAGACGTGACAGAGCGGTGGCGCTAGAAATGACTGAACCTCTTCAAAGCATCACAGATTTAAGAACCTACTTTTTCACAGCAAAAAGGTGTAGTGAAAGCCGTTGATGGGGCGCATCTAGAGATAGGCGTCGGGGAGGCTCTTGGACTTGTGGGTGAGTCAGGATGTGGAAAGAGCACCGTGGCTTTTTCAATTATGAGGTTGATTCGACATCCTTGCAAGATAGTTAGAGGCATGATACGGTTTGAAGGAAAAGACCTGCTAAGCGCGCGCAAGTTTTGACTAATCAGTCTTAGATCTGAAAACGTCTTTGGCGAACCGTTCTCCATCTTGTTTGATTCTGTCAATGAAGCGGATGCCCATAAAGAAATGCTCATGTTGTGAACCAAAACCTAATAGTTTGTTGATTAATGTAATCACCCATGGTGACGTTTTTGTCGTGTCTATTTGGGGGAATTACTTGATTTTTGCGACCTATCAGTTAAAAATAGTTGGCTGAAAAATAGGGAAGGGTGGAAACCTAAGCTCTGTTTTTTAAGTAGCGTTTAAACATGTTTTGACGATCTGTTTGAACTTATGCTATTGGTTGAAGGTAGAAACTTTTAAATTGCTAGGAGCAACTGGTCATTGTTGAAAGAGGGAGGTTAAGGGGAGAATGAGAAATAACCTGTTGTGGATACCGCTCATGATATCGCTTATCGTCTATGTATTTATCGTGGACATGAACAGGTTTTCCACTGTTGAATATCCCGCCATCAAGGTTGTGCCAGAGATCACGTTGGACGAAACCCTGAAACCTGGCATGAACTACACGGTTTCAATTTATACGGATTATAGCGGGAGTGATGTTTGGAGTTACGAGTTCTCCTTGTCCTATAACCCAAATGTCCTGCATGGAGGTATAAATAAAACGGACACGTGGATTGCTACCGGTACCCAAACAATATTTTATACAAGCCAAAAACCAGTTGTTCCGCATTCAGAAAAGGTTTATGTGAATAATATCCTCAAGACCAGAGATGTAGACTACATTATAAAATACGATATAGGCGGGATAAAATTCACGACTGCGCCTTCCCTTGGCGCGGAAGTAAAGGCAGTATACCTATGTGATGGAGTTGTCAACGGCGACCTCATAACCACATACAAACATCCAGACGCCAAGTTTAGCCCGGGAACCTTCAATAACACTTTGGGCAAACTATCGCTCACAGTGGCCTACATCTACTATACCACAAAGCCGGTTCCAACGACATATGGACCCGGAATCCTCGCTAACGTCACCTTCACGGTGGTAGGCTATGGAACCTCCGACATAACCCTTGGAGATGACACCATACTCAAAGGATACAGCGCAGCAACGGACATGTTCTACGACATCATAAACGCAAAGTACAAGCCCGAGCACATCCAGCACGGTTTCTTCAGCAACAAGATTCTGGGTGACGTGAATGGGAACCGAACCGTTGACGCTTTTGACTTGTTCGACTTGAGCAAGGCCTTCGGATCCAAGCCTGGAGATCCCAGCTGGAATCCAAACTGCGACTTCAACAGAGACAACAAAATCGACACTTCTGATCTGTCCACTCTAAGCACAAACTACGGCAGATCCATCTAGAGAGTTCTTTAGCTCAAAGGATAACGAGGAGTTCACGAAGTCAAATACGGTTTCAAGTAGGGGATGTTAATCCCTTAATGACGGTGACCTTATATCTTGATTAGTATTCATATTCAAGCACATGTTCAAAATATTTTTCTTGGCTTTAAGCCTTGCAACCCCTTCAGAGAGCCTTCTCTCATTTTTAAGATCCCCATTACTGGCAGTATCCAAGAGTATCTCCTAATGCGCACGCGATTTTTATATAATACCAACCCAAGCCAGTTAAGTTCATCTTTAACTTCATGGAGACTCTTCAGCAACTTTCTAGAATTCTGTGAAAATCTACGTAGAGAGTCGGGCATACAACCTCTTCCGATTGTGGAAAGTAGTTTATTATTTTATGTTTCAAACAGTTTGGCTTAAATAACATGAAAAGTTCTGTTTCACTTTTAACAGATCCACAAAACATAGCGTTTAACGCTGTTTCACCCAGCCCTGTTTCACTACACCTTGGAATCAAGTTTTTTCAGGGTACCCGCATTCATATCGTATTCGATGGTACGGCATCCAGACCATATTTTCACGTATAATATCCTCTAAGGGCCTTTTTCTAAAGAGACCCCTCTTTTTTATCATTTTATGTATGAGTTTTTGAATCTTTCCGTTCGAACTTGAAGGGAGGAATAACAGATAACAGTATAAAACCTCATTTTATTTTTAGCTAAACAGGTCTTAAGAATTTTTCTTATCTTATTGAAACTCTTGAGAGAGCGTTCTCCTCGCGTCAACATGACTAAATGATGACGAGCAGTTGCGGCCTCTTTGGTGCTTACGACCGACCTTAATAGGCTCAAAAGTAGTTCTGGGCTTAATCAAGGCACACTAAGTATTTTACTAGGTTGCATTCCTACTATTTCAAAACCATCCTTTCATCCGGCTTCTCTTTAGAGCCGGGAATACCGTTCCATATTCGCGAACACAAATTTTATAAAACGAGATAAACTGAAAAAAGAGATACCGAAAAAAGAGAAAAAGGAAGAAGGAGCATTGAGAAAGCGTTATTCTATATTAACGTGTATCTTCGTTGTCTTGGTGTTCTTAAATGCATTTTCTGTTGAGATCTATTCAGAGCCAGGACCGCTACCTCGAGGGGCGTATTGGGAGAGATTCGCTGATATCGAAGAAGTACCAGTGGAGGGTTACACACCGTATTCAGAGATAGGCAGTATTCTACGGACGATAGAGAAAGAGAGTGAAAGGGTTAAGGTTGATATTGTAGGAAAATCTGCAGGATGCCGTGATATATACTTGGTTACGATTTCAGATCCTTCAACTCTGGGAAGATTAAGCTACTATAAGTCTATTGCGAAGACTATTGTTGAGGACCCTGATAAGGCTTTAGCAATGTTGGATAGAGGTGAGCTGGACTATAAAGTTCCGGTTTATATGCATGGAAATATACATGGAAGTGAGCAGGGTGGCACTGATGCATGCCTTAATTTGATCCGTGATTTAGCATATAGAGACTCAGATGATATTAGAAAAATCCTGAACAACCTCATCGTACTTATCGTCCCAACAATGAATCCTGATGGCAGAATCGCTGATAGAGGGTCAAATGATAATTTGTTCAATCTCAATAGGGAATTTATTACAGCATCACAGCCGGAAACGAGGACAATAATCTCCATCATGAGGGATTGGAACCCTGTGGTCGCGTATGACCTTCACGGATACTATCCCACGTATACGATGGATCCATGTACCCCTCCATATAATCCAGCGCACCCTGTAGATCTGTACTTAAAATGGCTGATACCGATGGCCTTAAGCATGAAGGAAAAACTCGTAGAAGCTGGTTTTGGGGTAACATTGCCATACTTTGACTGGGGTTGGGGTTGGGATGCGTATGTGCCCATATACGCCGAGACCTATCCATATTATCACGGATCATTTGGTTGGATGGCTGAAGCATGCCCTTCGCCGAGAGTGCCCGCAAGCGATATCCTAAGTCACTATACTGCAATCAAGACCGGCATAACCTTTGTTGCAAAGAACAAGGAAGGAATGTTTAGGGATCAAATAGAGATGTTCAGAAGATGGTGCAATAGAATGGGGGGAAAGTTCCCATACGCCTACATCATTCCAATGGGACAAGAATTACAAATTGATCCTCTACAAGCAGCGAAGTTTGTGGACCATATGATATTTCACGGGGTCAAGGTGCATCAAGCGAACAACGAATTCTTCGCGGGTGGAATCAAATTCCCAGCGGGCACCTACGTTGTGTTAATGTCACAAGGAAAGAGTGGACTTGCAAGCGTTCTGCTCTCTGAGGGTGAGGATCTGAGCTATGACCCGGGTCTCCCTATGTACGACATCTCCGCGTGGAACTTTCCGGAACTCTGGGGATTCACAAGGTTCACAATAGATGAAGAATTCGAAGCTTACCTAAGTCCTGTAAGCAACGCCTTCTACCCGGTGGGGGGAGTAATACACGATCTCATCGCATTATCGTCATCGAACGATTTTGCATATGCTATACGCTGTACAACCAATAACGCGTTCAGAACGATAAACAGACTTTTAGATCTCGGGTATGTTGTACACAAAACCAAAGAACCGTTCGACTACAATGGCATCTCGTTTGAAGTTGGCACATTTCTGATCCCCACAGGACAACCAGAGATCATACCCAACTTGAACACGCTTGCAAAGGAGTTCCACATTAGTGTTTACTGTATAGATGCGGATCCAAATGTAGAATATACTACAATAAAAGAACCCAAAGTAGCCATACTCTACGATACAGGGGTATCCGCTGGTACATACGGTGAAACTCGATTCGTGTTAAATAGCTTAGAGTTTAAATTCGACACCATCGATGCCGCTGAAATAAAAGCAGGTCATCTCGTGGAATACGATGTGGTCTATGTTCCCGATGGAAGCTACAAGACAATCTGGACAAAATTAGGCACAAAGGGTCAGGAAAAACTTATGGAGTTCATAGAGGGAGGTGGCAACTACATTGGAGTTGGCAGAGGAGGTGCAGCGCTTGTGAATGAGGCACAGTTCATTGGCGCTTCAGCAAACGTAATTTATTCCCGGGTTGGAGGGTACATCAATGGCATATGCAGCGTACAATATGCCCCAGATCTAATAACCTCTGGATATCCTCAGAATAGTTATGCGTTTGTCTGGTATCCTGTTCTATTCAGTGTCGGAAAAGGGGTAAATGTCATCGCCAACTTAGCCGAGGAGAACATGTTCATGGCTGGGTTCTGGCCTGGATGGGAGAAGGCACAAGGAAAAGCAATCGTAGTACAGGGGCAATGCGGAGAAGGCAATGTGATCTTGTACGGGACTCAACCGCTCTTCAGAGCCCACACTGAACTAACGTACAGGTTAGTCGCGAATTCACTGTATTGCGATTGAAACAAGGAAGACGAGTCCTTAACCCACCAATTTCCCCTTTTTTGTGTTTAGATTTCTAGTGCACATCATTAAATGTTAATGTAATAGCCTTCTTGATGGCATTTTCCTGTCGGAACATTATTCTTCGAAACCCTCAGCCTTCTTTTGAAGATTAGTTTAGGCATGATCATTGCAGACTGGGTAGTATGGGACTGGAATAAATAAAAATAGATAAAAGCGGGTAAAAAGATTATGAATAGGCTTCGTTTGGAAGAAGAAAATGGTGTCTGAAGAAGGATATTCGAAAAGAAATTGAAGGCATCATAAAAAGAGCAGATAAGGATCTAGCTAAAACTTCTATATAACACAATAATCTTTTTGGCGAATCCGAAGCTGGCAAAGTCCTCTGGCGAAGTTTATGAGGGAATGTGGTCAGCTGCAAAGAAAGTGTGGCTGAAGGAGTTGTTGCGGCTTGGTCCTATGGTGCACCTAAAGTGGATAAGGTAATTAAAGAGTCTTATGGAGTATTGGAAGCCGTGTCACATAAAGTCCTATCTACCCTTAGGCTTTTAGCCTAACGCGAAGGAATATTCGCCGGACCATCTGGTATAGTCGCATTGGCAGGTTTGATGAAGCTCGCAAAGATAAATGTGATAGACAATAACGAAAGCGTAGCTGTTTTGCTTGACTGAATGTGGATTAAAAGACATGAGACGAATGGCCCATTACTGGAAAAGTTCGGTTACAAGAGTGAAGCCGACAAGAGAAGCAGCTGAGAAGATAATAAAATGCTTTTAGGGCAGTAGCAGACTTCTAAAAGGTTAAGAATGAATGAGCTCGGTCTAATATTTTTGCGCGCGCAACAACACCGGACGCGCCAAAAAATAACGTTGTGTTCTTAATACTGAAGAAACTGGAAGAAAACTTAGGAAACAAGCAATGAGAAGAGAAGGCAAGATAGCTCCGTCTCTCCGCTTTTTTTTAACAAAACTTATTAAGTTGGGGAGAGGTGTCTAATTTTCAAAACTTAAAGGAACTGATGTGTGAATGACCTCGTTTAATTTACTTTCAAAAAGAGATATGTACGCTATACACTTAGCGAGCTTAGACATATTGCAAGAGGTTGGCGTCATAGTTCCATCCGAAGAAGTTCTTCGAAAGTTTGAAGGGGTTGGCGCAGAAGTTGACTATAAGAACCAGCAAGTGCGAATTCCACATTACATTGCTGAGGAAGCCATTCGGAAAACACCACACAGATTCAGCGTTTATCATAGAGATCTGAAAACTAGTAAGATTCTAGGAGGAGACAAAACTTGTTTTGGCACCGTCGGGTTTGCGACCAACCTTTACGATGCAGGATCTAGAACCTACCGAAGAGTCACTATGCAAGACCTGGCAAACGCAACCAAGATTGCGGATGCTTTGGAAAACGTCGAGTTTTACATGTGCATGGGCTCTCCGATGGATGTGCCCCACGAGATTGTTGACAGATACATGTGGATGTCTGCTTTCGAGAACACTAGGAAGCCTATAATAAACGAGGCTATGCACAGGCAAGGCGCCGTGGACGCTATAGAAATGGCCTCAACTGTGGTTGGTGGGATAGAGGAACTTAGAAGAAGACCTATAATGATCATGCTGATATCCATAACAAGCCCTTTTACGTACGATAGAGCTACTCTGGAGACGTTCATTGAGGCTAGCAAACTTGGCATTCCAACATTCGTGAACTCGGGGCCAATGGCTGGGGCGACCTCCCCAGTCACACTTGCTGGAACACTAACTCTGAACATGGCTGAGTTCATAAGTGCACTAGTGATCAGTAGGTTGATCAATAGTAGGGCTCCGATTATTATTGGAAGTTGGGCTAGGGCTATGGATGTAAGGGAGGCGTCAGCAGTACTTGGTGGACCTGAATTCGCTTTGCTCCATGCAGGTGTCGCTCAAATGGCCCATTACTATGAAATTCCAAGTGCTGGCGGGGGCATTTTATCTGACTCTAAATCTTTAGACGCCCAGATGGGCTACGAAAAAGCTTTGACTGGCATAATTCCCGCTCTCGCTGGCCTCAATTTAATATGTGGCATGGGTTTGATAGCGTCGGAGAATACTATGAGTCTTGAAAGTCTTGTTATAGACAACGAAGTTGTCAGCTTTGTCAAGAAAATTGCAAGTGGAATAGAAATCACAGATGAAACTGTAGCATTAGATCTCATCAAAAAGGTTGGACCGAAAGGCAGTTTCATAACAGAACGTCACACTCTTGAGCACTTCAGGAAGGAAATTTGGATACCGAAGATAACTGATAGAACATTCCCGGAGATTTGGGTTAAGGCTGGCGCCAGAGACTTGTGGGTCAAAGCTAAGGGAGAAGCTGAGAAAATACTGAAAGAATACGAGGTTCCACCACTCTCACAAGATATAAAAGCGAAGATTATGGAAATTACTAAGAAAGCTAGAGGGCGGGTTTGAAAGAATGGAAGAGGCTACTCGAGAACTGAGACGTACGGTTCTGAGCTATGATGTGGAAGGTGCAAGGCTGGCTGCAAAAAAAGCCGTTGAGGTTGGGGTTGACCCTCTAAGGGCTATTGAAGACGGTCTAGCTCAGGGAATCAGAGAGGTAGGGGACAAGTTTGGTAAGGGGGAAATTTTCCTCCTAGAGCTCGTAATGGCTGCACAGGCCATGAACAGCGCATTGGAAGTTCTAGAACCCGAGCTAAAGAGGAAAAAGAAGGAGCGAAAGACTCTAGGCAGGGTCCTCTTAGGTACCGTTGCCGGGGACATACACAACATAGGAAAGACTATAGTTGCGGCTATGCTGACCGCAAACGGCTTCGAGGTCTATGACATCGGAGTGGACGTACCCGCGGAAACATTCGTGGAGAAGGTTAGGGAGCTGAAGCCCGACATGCTCGGATTATCAGCACTCTTAACAACAACCCTGCCAGAACAGGGAGTTGTGATAGAAGCTCTAAAGAAGGAAGGTTTACGGAAGAATCTCAAAGTGATTATAGGCGGAGCTCCTGCAAGCGAAGAATGGGCTGAGAAAATAGGCGCCGATGGTTACGGAGCCAACGGCGTTGAGGCAGTTGAGGTAGCTAAGAAAGTTCTTGGCGTCTCAAAGTAAACCTCGCGCGCACAACTATGTTTATCGATTTCTTTAGGAATCTCTACTCGGATAAAAATGCCAATTCATTCTCTAATTCTCTTGCAGGCAATTTCTTTTCTTTTAAATCAATTCTTGAAGGGTTTTTCTCATTCTAGACATTGCCTCTGCTATTTTTTCTTTTGATGTCGAGTATGAAATTCTTATGTACCCTTCCCCGTATTCTCCGAACGCTATTCCGGGCACAGTTATTATTCTTGCCTTTTCAAGAAAACGTATTGCCACGTCAGTTGATGACATGCCTAGTTTCTTTACGTTTGGGAACACATAGAAGGCACCTTCAGGCTTCAAACAAGTTATCCCTGGCATCGTGTTTAACTCGTTTGTTATTAGTTTCCTTCTCTCTGCATATTCCTTGACCATCATACGTACATGATCTTTTGGTCCACGCAGAGCGGCAATGGCAGCCATTTGGGAAATGGAGCTAGGATGCACTAATATGTGCTCTTGAAACTCCAGCATCCCATCTATTATTTTCTTGTTAGCTACCACGTATCCTATGCGCCATCCCGTCATCGCATACGTTTTTGAAAACGTGAAGATGCTTATGGTTCGCTCTTTCATTTCTGGGAGAGAGGCTATGCTTACGTGTTTGGCTCCATCGTACAAGATTGCCTCATACGCCTCATCAGAAATCACTAGGAGGTCGTGTTCTAATGCTATATCTGCTATGCTTTTCAACTCTTTCTCCTTAAGGACAGACGCCGTTGGATTAGATGGCGAATTGATAAGGATAGCCTTAGTCCTCGGTTTGATTCTTTCAACTATGTCATCAGGATTCACGCGAAACTTGTTTTCTTCTTTGAGTGGGTACGGAATTGATCTACCGTTCGCCAAGAAAACTTGTGCAGCGAAGTTTGGGAAGCCAGGACTAGGAACTAGTACCTCGTCTCCAGGGTCTATTACAGTGAGCATCGCTACCGACAAGCCCCCCATCGCTCCAGCCGTTGCCATAATTTCCGTTGCCGGGTCGGCGTCGACATGATTTTCTTTTCGCAGTTTTTCTGACGCAGCCTCTCTAAACTCTAAGAACCCAGCGTTTGTAGTGTAATGTGTACAACCAGCTTTCATAGCTTGTATGGCGGCTTCAAATATATGTGGAGGTGTTGGAAAATCTGGTTCTCCTATTGACAGGTTTATGGCATCATTGTACTTCTGAGCGAGATCAAACATCTTTCTGATTCCAGAAGTAGGAATCTCTTTGGAACGCTTGGAAACCTGTAATCTTCTAGCCATGTCATCACTTCTCTTTTAAGCTTGGTTGTTTCTGAATCCTAATAAATATTAGCGTTCACGCTAGTAAGTTTCAAATCGCGTGGAATAGGTAAATTCTTTTGAATAAGGGCT
>Ga0315307_1001127_pt1 | contig 11865 bp, 14 predicted proteins | sample TDP2_MG_FD_203079 | JGI IMG/M metagenome (GOLD analysis project Ga0315307, IMG submission 203079) | Freshwater sediment microbial communities from Lake Towuti, South Sulawesi, Indonesia - TDP2 | ecosystem: Environmental > Aquatic > Freshwater > Lake > Sediment | place: Indonesia: South Sulawesi... | reverse complement strand
TTTGCGCCCGCGCTTCATAGCGCGCCTTCATAATATGGAGGTTGTGGGCTGAATCTAGGCTTGAGATGTATATTGTGGAGGTAACTGTTATGCCATGACAATGAGTTAACAGTATTTGTTCAGATAGCCCTATAAAAGCGGCGTTTCGTAGGTTAGCCAATGTGCTTAAGCGTTTGAGTTTCACATCTGAAATAAGTGAAAAAGCGATGAACAAAAGCGAATCCTCAATCGTTGAAAAATTTCGCAATCATTTAGAGAAGGCTGCTAGTTACGGCGAAGTCTGGGAGGTTGTTAAGGATACCGTGGCTTTATCTCTGGGCAAGCGCAGGGGTGGGATGATGCTTTTCCTAGATGACTTGCCCATTCAGTTGGGTGCGTATCATCCGATTGGGACGAATAACATCATTCTGAACAGGACTTTAGTTCAGATAGTTGAGGCCACCATTAAGTCGAAGCGAGTAGTTAACGCCCTAATCTATAATCTGCTTTTGCACGAGTATTTGCATGCCTTGGGTGAGTATTCCGATGTTGAGGTTAGGCATACGGTTTATGAAATTGCCAGAAAATATTTTGGCGAAGACTATGTTGTCACGTTAATTGCTCTGAAAAGTCCTTGGGCTTTGCTTAAGGGGATTCCGATCGAAGCTGTTAACGCTCCAAAGCGCGTTATAGAAATCGTAAAAGATTTTGAGAAAACAGACAAATACATAGTTTAGCATTGTTATTTTTGGCTTGCTGTGCAACCGACACAGGATAGCGTCCGTAGGTTTTTGCAACGAATTCATAACAGTAAAGGATTCAATTTTAGAGGCTGTAAATTTGATCGGTGGATCAGCAAAATTGTTGAGAAAGACGACGAAATATTGTTGAAGCCTAATTTTAACACTGAGAATCCTCCGTCGGGTTCGAGCGACCAGATTTGTCAAGGATCGATCGATCAGTGAGCTTGCCTGAGACCGCGTTGAAGGCGGAGAAGCTTGTTTATGTTTGCCGTATGAAAACATATGTTTGCGAAGTTTTCGTTAAGCCCGAAGTTAGGTGTTGGTTCTAAGAAGCCCAGCGAAAGAGTTGCGCTTCGTATAAGACATTCGAAAGAGAATATTTCAGATTTGAGCTTGGTGGTGCATCCATACTTGATAATTATGGATGGAAGAAAATTCTTCATTAACGGCGGGTCGGCAACCGGCGAACTCCGAAACCCAAATGGTACCTTGCTTCAGGGGATAGAATAGCCATAGACATAGAAGCATTAAAAGTTATTGAGAGCTTTAAAGGGATAAGCCTAACAGCTAATCCATGGAACTACATACAAATCCGCCGAGCTGTGGAGCCTGAATTGAATGTGAAAGAAGAGCAAGATTATAAAGTTGTCAATGATTGAAATTTATAGGTCTATTTCTGGGGCTATGTATTTCAGTCCAGTGAGCGCTATTTCAAAGAATTTCTCTTTGGGTATCCCTATTTCCTCGCAGACGAGGATTCTTTCCCTATCCGCTCCTCTTGCGAAGTCCTTATCTTTAAACTTCCTTGAAACAGTCTCCACTTTAACTTCTGTGAGCTTCTTTGAAGGCATAACCAGAGCGCAAGCGACAAGCAACCCTGAAATCGCATCAGACGCAATAAGTGTCTTTTCCATGTGAGTTTCTGGCATAAGACCCGTATGCTTGAAATTGTGGGTTTTTATGGCTTTGGCGATTTCGTCGGGAACAATTCCCCTAAGGATATCTTCAGCCAAGAGACTATGCTTTTCAGGTGTAGTCTCAGTCTTTTCGTAATCAATATCGTGAAGTAGTCCAATCAAACCCCAAAGCTCTTCGTTTTCTCCAAGATGTTTGGCAGTGCTTCGCATTATTGCTTCAACCGCAAGCATGTGATAAACAACATTTCTCTTCGAGACATGCTTCTTAACCAAGCCAAAGGCTTCATCTCGAGTTAACATGACAACCCCTAAACCCATTAGTGTGGAACAATCAACTTATAACTTCTTGACATTACCCTGTTCAAATTCCCCATACATTTGGTTCGGAACAAGTATATTCGGAAACCTCTCCCGCAGCATGCAACGCGCAGCACTACATAAGTGACATGCGTCAGCGTAAACCTCATCGTGAGATAAACTGAACTTTTCAACCAGCGCAGCTGGACCACCGCGAATTAGGGGTTCAAGAACAGGATTCTCATAAGGATTATATTCTGCAATTATTTCTGAGAAAGGTCTCTGCCAGGCGTTACCAATTGAGATGCCTTGACACACATGCACGTAACCAAGCGGATCTATATGCACCCTTTTCTGATCAGCAAAGTTTTCATATGGACACTTTGTGAATTCACGCCAAGGCTTTTTGTTTGCCTTCTCCGTCAATTTTGAGAAGGCTCTACCTCTGTACATCAATTCCCAGAAATCAACCTTTGCTCCTTCAATTTCGCTCGAACATGGGACATCAACGTTTGGATATTTGACTGAAATTACTCCAACTTTTATGTTTAAGGCGAGTGCAGCTTTCACGGCATTATTGACCTCTTCAATTTCCCAGGTTTCTCCGTGATAAAGGTCACTGCTCAAGCTCAATTTGACGTTTTTAGCTTCAGCTATTGGAAGAAGCCATTTTACAGCGTCTTCTGGACAAGTAGCCCAATAACAGTTTGAGAGAATCTCCACGTGAAAACCAAGGTTTGCCGCTTCCCTAACAGTCAAAACCATGATCGGATGATATAAAAAGGGTTCCCCGCCTTCTACCGAAACATAATTTACGGTTCCTAGTTTTCTTGATTCTACCAAGATATTTTCTATTTGCTTAAGCGTGAACACACCTCTTGCTTCTGGACTACCCCAAACAAAGCAGTGGTCACATTCCAAATCGCATCTGTAGGTAAGGAGAAAATGAACACCTTTCAGCTCCAATAACGGCACCACATAAGCATTACACGTTGACATAGTTAAATTTTGAGATAGAGAACAGAAGATTTGCTTGGGAATAGGTAAAATATATAATTACGTTGCATGTTCTCTTGCAGTCATTGCTAGGTGCAAACCCTTCATGGTTTCAATGAAGTATAGAATCACATGGAAAACTATCCTTCTGCCAGCGTTGGGCTTACTAGCCTTTTTCATATATCTTTACCTTTTCAATGTGGATATCCCGACAATAATTTCCACTGCCCAACGCACCGACCTTTCTATCTATTCTTTAGCAATTATCTTTATCATGCTTGAGACGTTTTTCTTTGCATTGTCGTGGCGTTCTCTGATCAACTTTCTCTCCGTGAAACTTTCTGTTTTGAAATCCTTTCTCTATGTCTGGTATGGAGTATTCATGGATATAATTATTCCAGCAGAGTCCATAAGCGGAGAAATTTCAAGGGTATATCTGGTTACAAGGGAGCAAAATGGAACCAGTGGAAAAGTTGTCGCTTCACTCGTGATGCATAGACTTATTGGAATGGCAATAAACATCACAAGCTTACTCGTGGGTATAGGCATTCTATTATTTAGAGGGCAGTTTAGTGGAATTGTGCTTAACCTAACATTGTTCATAGCTATTTTGACAACGGTATTTCTTGTGTTGCTAATCCTTTTGTGCGTTAAAGAGCCGTGGACGCTGAAAATCATTGATGCTGCGATGAAACTTGTCGAATATATAAGCCGAGGACGTTGGAAACTAACAAAAATCAGAGAAGACGCAATTAAGGCAGCGAGGATGTTTCATAATTCCATGGATCAGTTTGGCCACGCCCCAAAAACCATTTCTGCGTCATTGTTTTTTCACATTCTCTCTTGGCTTTTCAGTCTAGGAGTTGCATATCTTGTTTTCTTATCCATAAGGTTCCCGGTGCACTGGAGTGTGATAGTTGTAACATGCTCAATAGTGGTTGCCGTGAAGGCTATCCCGTTGGGCGTGCCATTCGAGGTCGGGCTGCCAGAAATAACAATGACAACTCTATACAGGTTGTTGTCACCGGATATGACGCTGGACATAGCCGCAACAGTCACAATTCTGACTAGAATTTTGACACTGTGGCTTAGGTTTTTTGTAGGATTTGCTGTCCAACAATGGCTCGGAATTAAAACAGTAAAACAACAGACATAACAGCAAGATAGCGTGCCCTGAAACAGGAAAAAACCTAAATTTCGCCTTGACGTCATGTTGAAAAGATGTCTTAAATGGCAGTAATAATAGGGGTTGCATCAACCCGATATTTGAATAGTCTCTATGATATTGAGATGGAATGTTTCGAAAAAGAAGCATTTACAAAGCAGCAAATCGCCTATTTGCTCACCGATTACAATTCTATAAGTTTGGTTGCCAAGCTTAAGGACGAAATCGTAGGCTTCATTATAGGTAGAATATATGTGGAGAGAAAATCGCTAGCTGGACACATACTAACGATAGACGTTTCGCCAGTCCACCGTCGAAAGGGAATCGCAACAAGACTTCTGCAAGAAATTGAAAGAATATTCAAGGAAAAGGGTGTCGGGGTATGCCATCTTGAGGTACGGGAAGACAATGTCGCTGCCCTGCGGCTTTACCAAAAATCTGGATACAGAATCATTGGAAGACTTAAAAACTATTATGAGCATGCCAATGGTGTATACCTCAAAAAGGTTCTAACCTAACTTCCACAGATTCAGCTTTGTCTTCTCGTCAAAGGTCCTCTGCAGGCCTATCCCTTTTCCCTCAACTATAACCAGTTCTGCTGTTGCACCAACACGGGAACCCTTCATTAAGTGACCCCCGAAGGCATCACCCCTATCATTCGAGACGACAATGTGCGCGTGAACAACAACATCACCGTTGTCAGCAACGGAGATGTTTCCTGTACACGACGCTATTTCTAAAAAGCCATCCATCCGAATACACTTGTACTCTCCTTCCTTGTAGTACCCCAAAACAACATTCTTCAGGGTTCCGATCAGAATGAACGCACCTGCTTTTACGCCACATTCTTCCGCGCGCTTCTTAATAGCCTCAACCAAATCCTCATCCTCAAAGATGCGAGAAAAGCTTATCTCTCCAACTTGCCCCGTCAACATATGTATTCACTTTCCATCTATCAGTTTTGCGGCTTCGTTAATTGCTTTGAAACGCAAACTCTAAAAGCGTTTTGATACTTATAATCATAATTGTGATGACTTAGTGCCGAGAAGAAAAAACGGTGAGAAGAAACTCGTAAAGGCGATAGTCGTTCTCATACGCAACACTACATGGAGATGTGGAAAGCTAGAAAGGTCAATAGTACGACATCTTTATAGAAGAAACGCGAGTCTCGGGAAGCCAGAAATGGCTATAAAGGATATGCTTAAAAACTTCAGCTTGACGGGTAAAAAGAAGAACGAGTTTTTAGATGCTATAAGAAGGCTGGAAAGAAGGAACATAGTAAGAATCTTGAATATTACAGGCTAAAGATTATTGAACGCTTCTTCAGGGTTTCTCAGCAAGTTTTTTTGCATTCTCAATCCATTTTCCAGTGATTTTCGCCGAAATCTTCAACTTTTCCGCCAAATCCTTCGCTGAAGCCCTAGCCAAATCTTCAATGCGGATTATTCCCAGAGTTTTCAACTGTTCCGCTCGCTTTACGCCGATACCCTTCACTCCTATGAGTTCTACTTTGGGCGGCGCCGCTTCCTCGATGGCCTCGGGTTTCTTTTCTTCCACGACTTCTGTGACTGGTGGAGAAGCTGACGGAGCTACTGAGGGTGCTTCTACTGCTACAGCCTTTAATTTTGGTCTCTGGGAATAACCTATCCCGATAAATAGAAAACCTAGTACAGCGGTCGTTACAACCCAAACAGGTCTTTCAGGTTCTACCAGCATTAGAGCGGCTATTCCTGTTAGAAGAAAGAATATTACTGCTACCACATATAGAGCATAATCTGAACGCATTTTCTCTCCCTAAGCCATCTATGTTCCACGGAAGAGCTTAAATAATTTTCTACTTTTCGACAAAAAAGGCGAAAGTTTTATGGATTTTACGTCTATTCACCGTTTATTTCAGCAGTTTTTCTTCGGGAGGTGGCTGTCTTATCAAGCCATGTTTCATTAGCAATTGTGTTGATTCTCTGGCGTTCTTGATTATTGCTGAAGCTCTTTCATATAACTCTTGCCGGCTCAGTTTGGCTCTTGCCACACCTTGATCTATGGATTTTAATGCACATGCAACTGCTTCTTGTGGAAAGACTTCCCATTCTTCCATCCTTGGCAGAATATCCTTCTCATGCATTCCTCTTTCTTCTGCGAATCTTGCCAGTTCTTGGGCTGCTGCTATGCACATGTCGTCTGTCACAGTTTTTGCTTTAACATCGAGGACACCTCGGAATATAGCTGGAAAGCCTAGACTATTGTTCACTTGGTTTGGAAAGTCGCTTCGGCCTGTGGCTATTATGCGGGCCCCGGCTTCTTCGGCTTCCCATGGCCATATCTCGGGTATCGGATTAGCACAGGCAAATATTATCGAGTTGTCAGCCATTGTTTTGACCCACTCTTTCTTTATGGTGTCTGGTCCAGGTTTCGACGCGGCAACAACTGCGTCTACACCTTTGAAGGCTTCTGATATGTCGCCTTTTCGGGCTTCAGCATTTGTTTTTTGGGCTAACTCGTATTTCCACGGGTCTTCTTCTTTGGTTAGGTCTTTTCTCTCAGCATAGATTATGCCTTTAGTATCGACCATTATAATATTGCCCGGTTTCATTCCCCATCTTATTAGGACGTAAGCTGTTCGGATGTTGGCTGAACCTGCCCCTACTAAGGTGATGAGGCTTTCTTTCGGTTTTTTGCCCACTATTTTGAAGGCATTTACCAAACCTGCGAGTATTACCGTGGCTGTTCCCTGCTGGTCGTCGTGCCAGACTGGGATTTGCAGGCGCTCTTTCGATTTTTCCAGAACGTAGAAGCATTTTGGCTTTTCTATATCTTCTAGGTTTATTCCTCCGAAGGATGGCTCGATGAGTTCGCATGCTCTGATTATTTCTTCAGGGTCTTTGGTTTTGAGGCATATTGGAAAGGCATCAACCCCGCCCAGATATTTAAATAGCAGGGCTTTCCCTTCCATCACTGGCATGGCTGCCTCTGGGCCTATATCTCCTAAACCTAAAACACGAGTCCCATCGGACACTACAGCTACGTAGTTCCAGCGGTTTGTTAGTTCGAAGGATTTGTCTGGGTTTGCCTGGATTTCTTTGCATGGAGTGGCGACGCCTGGGGTGTACCATATTGCAAAATCTTTAGGACTGGTTATGGCGCATTTTGGCATAACTTGAACTTTTCCTTCATAGAATTTGTGCATTGGTGAAGCTAATTGTGATGGTTTCTTGGCTTTAGCCAATAGCTCTTCTACCGTGGGTTTCCTTTCTTCCTTTTTTGTTTGCGGCATTTTAATTTTCTCCCTTAATGCAACTTTGTTGTTTTGTGTAAGAGTTTTAAAGGTTACGGTAAGCTCTAATAGAAAGATTCAAAAGACGTGTGTCTTTGCTTTTTTGTGTAGACAGTCAATCAATGACCTCGGAGTAGAATGTTTTGAAAGGAAAGACAACAATCTTCCACGATACTTAAATGAAACTGGGTAAATGAACACTCAAGAGCGTCCATTAGGGGTGCTATACAGCTTCGCCTTAACCCAACCGCTAAGGAAAGCAATATGATTCAATAGATTATTACTTTGATTAGAAGAAAATGGCTAGAAAGGTTTTATGAGCACAGGTATTAGTATCTTCTTTGCCTGTATCCGCCTCTTCGTTCTCTTCCGCCGAAGTCTCTTCTGCCTCCACCTCTAAATGGGCGCCTTGGCTGCTCGTACACTTTGGTTGACAGGTTATTCTCAGTGTTTACTTCACCTGCTAATGCCTGCTCTGACACCTCTAGAGTGCCGTATCTGCCAACATTTAGCCGCATGTTGCCTCTGAATAGGCTCACATAGCCATTCTTTACGTTTATGGTTTCGCCTTCATTCACCTTGTCGATGTTGTCGTCCCAAAGGGTTAGGTAAACGCATCCGGTCTCGTCGCCGATTAATGCATCGGATACCCGGTGTGGCGCTCCGTCTCTTCCAGTGGCAATGTTCCTGACTTCAGTTTTTGACACCACTTTCGCTATGACATTCACGGCTCTAGAAGCCGGGGTTAATTCATTTACTTTCACGTCTACTGGTTGTCTACTTCCCGAAAAGCCTTCAACTGCCAAACTATTTCAACACCTTACGTATTTGACAATCAGATAACATTGTCTTTAACACTTAAGGCTTTTGGTTGGTCTTTTGATAGTTTAGGATTCACCAGGAGCTTCTTCAAATCGTCAAGAATTTCCCATTCAATCGCGATAGGGCTTTTCAAGATCTGCTGGTTTTTCATTTATGTGTGCGGACACAGCCTACCCCGGGTCTAATATATGGCCCAAATATGCCTTGAGAAAAATCAGACGCGTTAATGAGCCTTCTTTTACAAGTTAGACTTATGCCATAAGGCTCTTCCTAAAGGCACCGCATTCCAAGGGTCTGTTCCACATACCAAAGCGTGCGCTTACCTTATTTATCCTGTATCGGGAGAGGTCTTCAGCATTTTTAGCTTAAGGCTTTTTATTGTTCGAATAGCCCTTGAGCTTTGGGCCAATATTTTCTGCTAGGTAGGGTAGCCTGCCTGTTCTGAAAATGACAAGTTTATCATTAAACTCGGCTAAATAGGCCAGAGCCAGCCTCTTACCTTTTTCGGTCAAAGCATAAACAGGGATAGGCACTCCCAATTGTAGCAATGCTTTCTTGCCAATTTCAATTCGAAGTATTCTCGAAGCACTTGCACATGCAATATCTGCCTTAGCAATGTGTTCGACATCGGCATTACCCACACATGTGTTGCAGACAGAGAAGACCAAAACATCCGCCTTTTCACTAGCCTCAAAATCTCTAATTTCACTAATGGCTTTCGAGCGGAAGCCTGCAACGCTGACAGCAGCGCGTTTGAAGCCCAAATCGAAAGCCCGCTTAACTCCTTCAGCTTGGTCAATTCTTGCACATTCCTTATCCAAAATAACTCCGTTGCTCGCTTCAATCCGTTCAATTGTCTCGCGAATAGGCGAAGTTCTAACAATACCGGTTAGACGGGCACCAATGGACTGCACAAGCTCTCCGTTGGCTGTTATAACTGTTCCGGCTCCCTCACAAACGACAACCGCACAGTCAATAAGCCTTTTCTCAAGCCAAACCCGCATCATCTCCGAAGCTCCATAAGGCACAATGGGCTCAGCGTCAAAAGCACGACTTCCGCAACAGAAGCCGAAACCAGCAATCTTCATTTCCACGCTTTTCCGCACAGCCTCAACATCGATTTTTTTGGTTCCGTAAAAAGCTTCGTGTAAGGGACAATACTCAACTAATGGTTCGCTTAAAACTTCTATGCCTTTTCCTGAAATCCTCACACGGGAGCCACAACAATAGATTTCATGTTTCCCCTGCAGTCTAGAAGCATTACTGCTCGAGTTTCTCATTAGTTGTTCCTCTCGGTGTTAAATGATGAAAAAGAGCGAATTTAGATATTTAAGCGGTTATGAAAGCGTTAAGAATGAAGAGTCGACTTTCATGGAAAGCTGGAAGCAATAATTCATGAAATAGCGCGCTAGCATGCGGAAGCGCTAAATGATGACACACGCAAGGCAACCAAAACTGCCATAGAGTTTGAGAGTTCAAGGAAGTGGGAGTGCTTAACAGTAAGTAATAGAGTTAGGGTTGATTGGCGGCAAAGTTAAGAGTAGGCGAACAATTGATTAATATACGAGGAGGATGGTAGAAGAAGAATTCTTCGCAGATTTTTCTGCGTCTTCTCCTTTCCCCCTTCTACCATTCTCCCGTATATAGCATTTTCACTAACATATATCTTATGGAAAAATCTTCTATTGGCTAAACCCGCCCTGCACTTATGTGTAGGTGTTCTTGACGCGGATACCTACTTTTCTATTCTCAAAAATTCAAATCATGCGTGCGAATGCAAGGATTTTTGTTCGCAAAACTCTCGAAACAAATTGGACGGAACATTGTAGCTAGATCATGTTCAACAACATTACTTCTGTTCTGAAACGTAAGGTTTTAATTTGATTATTTATCCATTCTACGTAGCGCTATTTCTGCTGTTCCTTATTTACCATTTCATTGATTTGTTGCTCCATCATATGTCCACGACAATAAACAAGAGCTTTCTTAACGCCAGTGACATTTAAAGCAGCATTCTTTACATCCATAGCCAGCTTAAAAGCAATCGGACAGAAGCGACTTGAAGGAATGAAGTCAACCTTGACAACGCCGGGTTCCTCCTCTTCAACACGGGCAATCAACTGCATCTCAGCGAAAGTCAAACCAGTCTCAGGGTCAACAACCTTGCCAACAGCTTCGCGAACCCTATCCTCCAGTTCCGTCAAACCCTTTACACATCCACCACTTTTCCATGAATAAAAGCGTAAGCACAATATAAACTGTTGCATAAAGCCTAAAAGCGATTAAGGAAAGGTTCTCAGCTATTTGAGATAGGTATTAAGCCTTCAGGAAACCGTAGATAGTTTCTTCATATACTAGGGGTTCTGAGTTTTTCGCTTCAAGTGCATGCGCCAACTCAGAGCCATGGTTCTAGGATGCGAAGCTTTCACTTCGTCCAGCCTCGGAACTGCTGTGTTATGGGGTGCATTCAAGACCATTCCTGGATTTTTGTAAGCTTCTGCGCTGATTTTCTTTAAAGTTTTAATGAAACGGTCGAGTTCTTTCTTCTCAAAAGTTTCTGTTGGTTCAATCATTAGCGCTTCTTCAACGATAAGTGGAAAATAGATTGTTGGCGCATGCAATCCATAATCGAGAAGGCGCTTAGCTACGTTTAAGGCTGAAACACCGGTCTCATTTTTGAGAGGCTTAGCGCTTAATACGCATTCGTGCTTTCTCGGTTTTTCGCTGTTGTATGGAATGTCTAACCCTTTAACTCCTTTGAGTTTTTTCATTAGGTAGTTAGCGTTCAAAACGGAGACTTCTGCTACTTCTTTCAATCCTTCACCGCCTAAGCTCAGGATATAGGCATAAGCACGCAGAAGAACCGCAATATTGCCGTAGAAGCCGCGGATTTTTCCGATGCTTTGTGGTTTATTGTAGTCTAAGCGATAACTTTCCCCATCAAAGATTATGCTAGGGACTGGCAAAAACTTGGCTAATTCTTCAGATACGCCTACTGGTCCTGCTCCTGGCCCGCCTCCACCGTGTGGTGTGCTGAAGGTTTTATGAATGTTTATGTGGACTATGTCGAAGCCCATGTCACCAGGTCTGGCTTTACACAAAAGCGGATTTAGGTTTGCACCATCATAATATAAGAGCCCACCAGCCTCATGAACAATTCTCGCTATCTCGTCAATGTTCTTTTCAAAAATGCCCAGCGTGTTAGGATTGGTGAGCATCAAACCTGCGGTTTGATCAGAAACCGCAGCCTTCAAGGCTCCTAAACTGACACAACCATCGTCATCGGACGGAATAATCACAACTTTGAATCCGGCCATGGATGCACTTGCAGGATTTGTACCGTGCGCTGAATCTGGAACAATGACTTCACATCGCTTCTCAAAATTACCGTCAAACCTATGATAAGCACGCATCAGCAACGTGCCTAACAACTCGCCATGCGCGCCTGCTGATGGCTGTAGACAAACCTCATAGGTTCCGGTAATCTCGGCGAGCCATCTCTCAAGTCTGTAAAGGATTTCAAGTATACCCTGCACCGTGCTTTCGTCTTGGTAAGGGTTAAGCATCCCAAGGGTCGGCAAATCTGCGAGCAAATCGTTTATTTTTGGACTATACTTCATTGTGCAGCTTCCAAGAGGATACAGGCCAGAATCAACTCCATAGTTCATTTCCGAC
>Ga0315307_1001126_pt1 | contig 11872 bp, 10 predicted proteins | sample TDP2_MG_FD_203079 | JGI IMG/M metagenome (GOLD analysis project Ga0315307, IMG submission 203079) | Freshwater sediment microbial communities from Lake Towuti, South Sulawesi, Indonesia - TDP2 | ecosystem: Environmental > Aquatic > Freshwater > Lake > Sediment | place: Indonesia: South Sulawesi... | reverse complement strand
CTCCTCTTTATGCACGTTGCGTAGCTACAGTTGGCTACTTCGCAGGCTTCCTCGGTCCATCTGCACCAGACACTGTTTCCGCGAAACATCAACGTGTTTTTGCCGCATCTGAAAAATCTACAGTTTGGGGAACAATATTGTATTCCAGCCAAAACCTACACGACCTCTTCGAAGACAAGTCTTCACAAATTGCTATGTTCTATTCTTCTTGACACATAAGGTTTTGATAAAACGAGCATAATAAACTTTTCTTGACGTTAGGTTCACTTTCTTCGTCTCTGTAGAAGGCTACCAAGCCTCTTGTAGGTTGAAGCTATGGCGAAGGCTACGATTATTATGAGAAGGATGACTACAGTTACAAATTGACTAGTTTCTAAGGCGTGTCCAGCAACTGCCACATATCCTTCGAGTTTGAACAGAATGGGGGGCATAGAGTCGACTACGTATAGATACCGTGTTTCGCCCAGTCTCCCTGCCACAGACACAGAGACCCTAGAATCGCCTCCGATTATATCGTGGAACGAAGCGACACCGTCTGATGCGGTTGTTTCGTTTTCTACTATCTTGTAGTTTGAATCGACCTTTCGCTGAAATACAACCAAAACGTTAGGAATAGGTTGCCCAAAATAATCGACGACACGCACGTTTAGGTCAACTTTGTAAACGTCAATGCGAATGGCGAAGAAGTATTGGGTTAATGATTGATTTAATAGGTCAGCAGTAACCTCCTTCAGAAAAGCATCGTCTTTGTAAAATCTTAATCGGTATCTTCCAAAGGTAAGAGAAAGAGTAACGTTTCCGCGTTCGTCTGTGTTACCTTGCTGTGCGATTTGGCTGCTGTTCCAGTCGTAGGCCAACAATCGGAGGTCAGCAGCAGCAGCGTTTTTGGAATCTAAGACGTTGACAAACATGGTGTAGGTCGGTGCAATTATGGTTATGTTGTTCCAGCCTTGAGCTGGCATGTTTTCGATAAAAGTTGTGTTAAAGAGGAAGCCGTAGCGCCGTGCCTCTATGAGATAACTTATGTTCGTAAACACGTTCTGTAGTATCACGGTTCCATTGATATTCGTGGTAAATGTATCTGTTTCTGGAATCGTCTCGTTATCGCGTGTGGTGTAGTTATACTTCAGACTTAGGTCTATAAAAGGAATCGGAGCACTTATGACGTCTGTGATTGAAAGTTTGAGGTTAGAAAACCAAACCTCCAATAGCAATGCAACATTTTCTGTAAAAGTCCAATTCAGCTCGCCTACTTGCACATCGTTTCCACGATGTGTCCAAAACGCTTTGAAAGTGTAGTTGCCAGCACTAAGCATAAACTTGACCCATCCAGTTTCGTCTGTCTCATTCCAGAGATTGTGGTACAAACCTGACGTTGCGTTCCAAACTTCAACGGTGACACCAGAAACAGTTTGATTAGCAAGGTTTCTGACTTGAATCTCACAAATGCCTTCAACAGTAAAAATTTGTACGTCAGGCGGCGTTTTCACAGTCCCACCAGCCGTGGCGTTTGATATGGAAAGGGTGTAAACTCCAAACTTAGCGTCTGCGGGAATTTGCCAAGAAGAAATCATCACACCTCCTGAACTGGCGTTGATAGAGCGCGGAAAAGTCGAAACAGATGAGTTGTCAAACTTTAAGTCCACTATAACCGTTTCATTTGGTGCATATCCTGAACCGCGGATATTAACAGTCTCTGACCTAAAATATTTCAGTTTGTCCGTCAAGCCCACAGTGAAATTGGAAGTTGCAAGCGTCTCATTTACAGCTATTCTGTATATGCCGACATAATCTGTGTTTGCATTTGCAAAATCGCTCCAGAATTCTGTTAAGTTGCTTCCAGCACCAGTTCCATCTGTTACAACGGTGACATTCGAAGAATAAGACACACCGTTAGGTGAGGTTACATTAACTTCAAAAGTGTAGGTGGTGCTTATATTCGTTTCTTGCAAGCTCACGGTTATGTTTGTGTTGAACCCTTCCTGTATGCGAGTTGGAGAGACGGAGATCGAGTACTCGGTGCTTTCTGGAGATGCTGAAGAAGGCAGCATGCCTTGTGGAAGAATCAAAAGCGTTGCAAATACTAACGTTAAGAGTAACAGTGTAAAGAGCTCTGTTTGAAACTTACTCTTCTTGGACAAGTTTTAGATCGACCTCATTTGGCACTTGAAATCTTATGGTGCATCTGCGAGTTATGAACAAAAATTAGCGATGCATATTTTAAGCTTTGTCATTTTAGGATGTCTTCAATGCCTTCAAACAGGTTCCATTTGGGGTCAAACTTTAGAAGTGTTTGTGCCTTAGAAATGTCATAGACGAACACTGGAAAATCGAATTCTCGTGCTGCCTTGATTTCCATTATCAAGTTAGATTTCATGGCTTTAATGCACAATTCGCACACGTCTTTGATGCTTGTGGCTCTGCCCGTTCCTATGTTGTATACCTGACGCGTGTGTTCGGTTTCAAGAGCTAAAAGGTTTGCCTGCACAACGTCTTTGATGTAAATGAAGTCATTTGTTTGCTTACCTCCGTAAACTACGGGTCTTTTTCTTTCGCTAAGAAGCTTAAGAAATGCTCCAATGGCACCCCAGTCTTTGCCTTTGCCAAAAATGTAGCCATATCGCAGAATAACGTAAGGTAATCTGTCACCGAAATAAAAAATCCAGTCTTCAGCTTGTTTTTTTGTTAGACCGTAAATGCTGTCAGGTTCTCTAGGCGCGTCTTCTCGAATCGGGACTGGAACGTTACGACTATAAACAGAACCAGTTGAACTATAAACCAGTCTTTCGGCTTTTTTTTCAATGCATGTTTGAATAACGTTAAGCGTTCCCTCAACGTTTATCCTAACGGCTTTTTGAGGGTGTTGAATCGCCACCTCAAATCGTGGAATCGCTGCCAGATGTAACACCTTGTCTCCTTGCTTAACGAAACGTGCGAGGTCTTGGTCTAGAATGTCCATGGTGGCAATTGTGCAACGTTTGTTTCCATGAAATTCAGCCTGCAATTTGGAATCTGAGATGTCTAGAGCCACTACGTTGAAGCCAGCGTTGAGAAGTTCCCTCACGGTATGTAAACCTACGAAACCGTTTGCTCCAGTCACAACAACTTTCATGCCGATTCAACCCATATAATTGGTTTCATCTACTTTAAGCAGACAAGAATATAAAATACCCGATTTTAGTCAGCTTACTTTTTCCAGAATCCCTATTATATACGCAATATTTTCTTCAGTCACTGCCGGATGTACTGGCAAGCTTAGAACTCGTTTACAAGCGTCCTCAGCTCTAGGGCAAGTTGTCTTTCGATAACCAAGCTCACCATAGAGAGGTTGTTTGTAAATAGGAATCGGGTAATGCACAGCCGTGCCTACTCGCATCTTCTCCAGATGCTCAGCGAGACCGTCTCTCCCTATTGGAAAATCATCCTCCACCCTAACCACGTATTGATAAAAGACATGCTTGACTCCCTCGTTAACTTGTGGAGGGATTAGCCCACTAATTCTTTGAATTCCTTTCGTTAGAATCTCTGCGTTTTCCCTTCTTTTTTTATTGAAGACCTCAAGTTTACGGAGTTGCACAAGCCCAATCGCAGCGCAGACTTCAGGCATGCGATAGTTATATCCAAGAATCACATGACGATACTTTTCGGTTTGGCCGTGGTCAATGATCAGGCGGGCTCTTCTGGCGAGCTCGCTGTCGTTTGTTGTAATCATTCCGCCCTCACCTGTGGTCATGTTCTTCGTTGCATAGAAACTGAAGCAACCAATTGTGCCTATGCCTCCAACCTTCTGCCCTCTATACTCCGCGCCATGAGCTTGGGCTGCATCCTCGACTAAAGCAATTCTGTGCTCTTCAGCGGTTTCCTTTAACTCTTTCATATCAGCAGGCTGCCCAAACAAATGCGCACATATTATTGCTTTTGTTTTGGCAGTAATTTTGTTTAAGACCTCTGAAGGATCTATGTTGAAAGTTCTCGCATTGATGTCTGCAAACACTGGTTTTGCCCCCTGATAAAGTATGCAGTTGCTGGATGCCACAAAAGAGAAAGCTGGAGTCACAACCTCGTCTCCTGAACCGACTTTGAGAGCCTTGAGTGCTGTGTCTAAGGCTGCAGTTCCGTTGGATACGGCAACAGCGTGTTTCACTCCGATGTAATCAGCGAACTCTTTTTCAAACAGTCTAACTTTCTCTCCTTGAACCAGCACCCCAGACTCGAGAACTTCTCTTATGGCTTCTTGCTCTTCTCGTCCCAAGAGCGGCTTTGCGATTGGAATTGTTCGCCTCAATGGCTTCACACATCTTTCTTTTTCCATATTTTTGCAAAATCTTCTGTGGGTATCTTGTATTGTTCACAACAGTTGGGGCACTTCATCAAAACAAACTCGGGCTGCCGCTGCCCTTTTTCGAGTTTCCTACCGCATCTGCACACGAACCCTCTGATTTTAGCCGGGTTTCCATATGCTAAGGCGTGCGGTGGGACATCTTTTGTCACTACACTTCCTGCTCCTATCATTGCATATTCGTTAATTGTCACACCACACAAGACAACGGATCCTGCTCCTATTGAGGCTCCCTTTTTCACAAGGGTAGGCACGATTTTCCAATTGGTGCTAAAGGTTCGTGGATACAAATCGTTTGTGAAAGTGACGTGGGGCCCAACAAAGACATCGTCTCCAATTTTTACACCTTGATAGATGTTTGCCCTGTTCTCAAGTTTCACGCGGTCTCCGATTTTCACTTCGCGGTCGATATAAACTGAGTGTCCGAGTACACAGCCAACGCCTATTTCAGCGTTTTCCCTCACATGAACGAAGTGCCAGATTTTTGTGCCCTCTCCAATCTTGGAGGTCTTTTCAACAACCGCTGTAGGGTGAATGTAGACGTTGCCCAAAAGGGTCCTCTCTATTTAAATGTAATTACGACATGTAAATAACAATTTGGTAGTTAAGCAATACTTGAACGCAGAGAGGTGAAAAAATGAAGCTAATGCTTGTCATAGGCGCGAGACCACAAATCATCAAATCTGCACCCATAATTCACGAAGCCTTGAAAAAGAAAGAGATCGAGCTTCAAATAATTCACACTGGTCAACACTATGATTTTGAGATGTCGAAAATTTTTTTTGGCGAGTTAGATTTGCCAAATCCACTCGTTAATTTAGGCGTTGGTTCTGGAACACACGCTTTTCAAACAGGAAAAATGATGATAGGATTAGAGAAGACTATCCAAAAGCTTAAGCCCGACTTGGTTCTGGTTCCTGGAGATACAAACTCGACCTTGGCCGGTGCTTTGGCAGCAGTCAAGCTCAAAGTGCCTGTGGCTCATGTTGAGGCGGGCGCGCGAAGCTACGACATGCAAATGCCCGAGGAAATCAACCGCTGCCTCACCGACCACTGTTCGTCGCTCTTGTTTGCACCCACAAAAAACTGTGCTAGAAATCTTGGTAGTGAGGGGATTCTAAAACAACGCATACGATTGTCAGGCGACACCATGTACGATGCTCTGCTTCAACATATGCCCATCGCTGTGAAAAGCGACATTTTGAAAAAGCTCAGCCTTAAGAGTGAAGAATACGATGTTTTGACGCTGCATAGACCCGAAAACGTGGACACTCCAAAAGCATTGAAAAACATAATGAAAGCTATAAGAATGTTAAAAGAGTTGACAATTGCGTTTCCAGTTCACCCACGAACAAAGCAACGGTTAGCAAAAGTTAAACTGCTGAAGCAAATACAAGCTCTAGACCACATAAAATTTTTTGAGCCCATTGGCTACCACGATATGCTGCAACTGACCAAACACGCCAGAATAGTTTTCACAGATTCGGGGGGTTTACAAAAGGAAGCCTTCTGGCTTCATACGCCATGCATAACTCTGAGAAACACAACAGAGTGGACAGAGACAACAGAACTAGGCGCTAATGTTCTCGTTGGAAGCAACCCTCAAAAAATTGTTGAGGCAACAAGAGGAATCATGGAGACAAGAGACATCAAAATCAAGCTGGAAAGGTTAAAGAACCCGTTCGGCGACGGTCAAGCCTCCCAAAAAATTGTAGCACATATATTGAAATGGAGATAACATCTCTATTTGAGCGTGTATGACGAGCGTTTGAAGTTGTTCTAAAGGTCAGGTAAATGTATTAAGCACATCTAAGTTTTGTTCTAGAAGACCAAGAAGAAAGCAGAGAAAAATTTACACAAGAGGCGAGTTGAATAAGGTCATTGACAGCTCATGCCATCCATTCTTCAAGACGAATAAAGGCTTCATGTAAGTGGACGAGGTCCTACACGCCATGATTGAACAAGATCAAACGTAGGCTCTATTGGCTCTGTATGCCGCAAGAAGAACCCAGAATCACATTCATACGCGATTCACACACGCTCTTAAACAAGCTGCCATGAAAACAGAATTTAGTTCTAGAATTTTTGACCAGTAACATAAATATCCTTAGAATCTAAATAAGGTAAATAAGCTTCGCAGAGTAAGAAACATGTGAGAGAGAACTGAAATATAGAAAAAGGTGGGTAAAAATGCGTAAGCATACAGTTTTAATGGCATTGGCTCTAGCATTTTCGTTGATAATCTTGACGCAACTCGTGACAACTCATGTCAGGGCAAACATCATAACAGCGGATGTAAACATTGATCCTGACTCGTTGCTTCTGATGAAAGAAGAAACAGATCACGGCAGATGGATGACCACCTACATTGGGCTTCCTGAAGATTACAACGTGACCGACATTATCGTGTCGTCCGTTACCTTATGGGTATTGGGAAGACCTTTTGAGGTGGCAATGCAAGGAGATAGACTAATGTATGACATTCAAGGAAATAAACTAATGGTCAAGTTCGACAGGGCAATGGTGACAAGCTGGCTATGGTCCATGATTGACCATATGTCCCTTCAAATCAAGGAGAAAAGACCATTAGAGTTAGAAGTAACGGGCAAATTGTATGACGATACGACTTTCCAAGGAAAAGACACAATAACAGTGTTCTTCACACAAACCTAATCTTCCATTTTTTGGAAACAAGGAATAGCTTCAAACCATATTTCCGCCTGCCACAGTCTCTGTTTTGGCAATGTTGACTGAAAATTCTTTATAATTTGGACTATGGTGTACTTATAAAAGAAAGAAGACAATTTCTTGCTAAAAAAGAAACACGGGATAAGCGTGATTATTCCAAAAAAGGGTGTGAGAGCCCATGAATAGATGCATGATTGTTGTGGGTACTAGGCCAGAGATTGTTAAGTTGGCATCTGTTGTTCGGGCATTGGAGGAGATGGGAGTACCTTTTCTTTTTGTTCATTGTGGGCAACATTATGATTATAACATGTCGCAGCAGTTTATTGAGGAACTCGGGCTACCTTCGCCTGATTATAGTTTTAAGGTGAAAGCTTACTCGCCCGGGTTGCAAACGAGTAGAATCCTTGCCATCATTGAACGTGTTACAAAGAAAGTGAAGCCTGAAATCGTGCTGGTTGAGGGTGACACCAACGGTGTGTTAGCTTCTGCTCTCGCCGCTGCAAAACTCAACACTTCAGTTGGTCATGTGGAAGCTGGACTTCGAAGCTTCGATTTGCGCATGCCAGAAGAACACAACCGGCGTCTAGTAGACCACTTATCCAAATATTTGTTTGCGCCAACACAAATTGCGAGAAAAAATTTAGAGAGGGAAAACGTATGGGGCAACATCTACGTGACTGGAAACACTGTCATCGACGCGGTGGTACAGCACCTCCCACTAGCAGAGAGAAAATCAAGCATCATGGATAAGATTCGGTTTGAGCAGTTTGCGCTGGTTACTGCGCATCGAGCTGAAAATGTAGATGACCCAACTGTGCTCCAAAACTTTGTTGCAGCTTTTGCTGAGGCTCCTATCCCCGTGGTGTACCCAATTCATCCGAGGAGCAAAAAACGGTTGCGTCAACAGAAAATGTGGAGTAAGATTTCGCAGTTAAAAAACGTTCAACTCTTGCCGCCACTGGGATATCTTGACTTTCTAGTGCTCATGAAAAACTGTGAAATGATCATCACCGACTCTGGTGGAATACAAGAAGAAGCCACTGCTCCAACCATAAGGAAACCTGTCTTGGTGATTAGGTTATCCACTGAGAGACCGGAAGCTGTGGAGACTGGTTTCGCAAAAGTGGCGGGTGTAGAAAAGCAGAATATTCTGGCTATGATAGAAAAGACTTTAAATGAAAGGCGTGGATTGCCAAAAATATCGCCTTATGGAGACGGAACAGCCTCCAAAAAGATAGCCAAGATTCTAAAGCATGAGGCTTTTGAGTAAACAAAGGCAAAGAGAAGGGTGCAAAGCCTTCCTCTCATGTCATGTCAAGCCCCTAATAGCGCCATTTCCACCCGTGTTTTTCGTAGCCCCAAGTTTGTCCATTATCCTTATACCATTTGATGGTTTTTCGGATTCCCTCTACGAATGTTGTTGTTGGTGACCACCCAAGAATCTTTCTTGCTTTGGAGTTGTCTGTGACTAATATTTTCACATCTCTGGGTCGAAGTCGGCTTTTGTCGAGCATCATCCGTTTCTCTTCAGTACCTGTTTCCTTCTTAATTAGCATCAGAATGTCTTTCATCTTGTGCGCTTGACCTGTTCCAATGTTTATGATTGCACCTTCAATGTTTTCAGTTTCAAGAGCATTTATTATTGCGTTTACAGTGTCTTCGACATAGGTGAAGTCTCGGCTTGTTTCAAGGTTACCCACATAGATTACTGGTTCTTTTAGACATTGTCTAATCATTTCTGGTATAAAGTATGGCAAGCTCTCTCGCGGACCAAACGTGTTGAAGGGTCGTAATATTACCACGGGAAGTTTGTGTTCCCAAAAGAATGTTTGAGCCCAGAGGTCGGCGGCTGCCTTTGCCACTGAGTATGTGCTGTATGGTTGCATGGTATGTTTCTCATCCATTGGCACATATTGGGCTGCCCCATAAACCTCGCTGCTGCTTATGTGAACGAGTCGTTTGACCTTACTGTCTATGCATGCTTTTAGTACGTTAATGCTTCCTAATGCATTTACTTCCGCCACATGCAGAGGCATCTGATAGCTGAACGGTATGAAAGCATGCGCAGCAAGATGCACAACGTAAGAGTGATCTCGAATTACTCTTGAAACGAGGTCAAAATCTCGGACATCGCCCTCAATCAACTTTAGTTTAGCGTTTTTGGGTAAATTTTCTGTAAGACCTGTGCTTAGGTCGTCGAGGACAGTTACTTGATACCTAATGCTTAGAAGTTTAGAGACAAGCGTGCTTCCGATGAAGCCTGCTCCACCTGTCACCAACACTCGATTAGTCATTGAAACTCAGCCCGCAAAGTCGCTTGTACAATGAATACACTTACTCTTTTAAGTAGTGTCAAGATTTATACACCTACCCTTTTCTGTAACTAAAAACATACAATTTTTCAGGAGAGACACCTGGAACGCTCACTACCGTTAATTGTTTGTTTTGGAGGACACGTGAAACCACACTGTTGAATTCGTCTGCGCCCAATCTGGGTTTTGTGACAATAAAATAGGCAACTGTTGTATCAGTGTAGTTCATGGCTTGAAGCATCCATTGAGGAGAAGGGTCCCTTTTCATGTTAACAAATAAATCATATCCAGTTTTGTTTAATTCTAGGAAGTAATACGCTCTTGGATTATTGACTCCTACAATCACTTCACCTGCAAAAATAGTCCAAATATCACCGATGACAACGTATTTTTCAGTGGTGTTCTCTTCAATGAATTTTACTGCTTCTAATTCATACCATGTGGTTTGTAAAGGAGCCACTCTAGGGTAAGAAACTTCTAGAGAAAGCGTAATCCATCCTCCTAGAACCACGGGAATTAAGACATTTAGGGCAAGTAACAAGCTTAGAATACGCAGAAAATTATTTTTAGACAACACCTTCAAAGTGGCAAAGGATACAGTTGGAGGAGAACGTGATTTTAGAAATGCGTTGACTGATGAAAACACTCCATGTATGGCTAGCGCCACAAATGGAACGCCTATGAAGTCTCGGAAAACCCATAGCCTTTCTGGTTGAAGTGGAAGATCATCCATAAAGAGTGTGAGAATTCCGTAGTCAATTAGCATCATTAGAAAGGCTGCGAAAAGAAAAAAGAGGTGTACCTGAAATTTTATGGAGGGATTTCTTTTCAATTTGAAGAGAAGATATATCATATATAGAAGCGCAAGCGCAGGTCCTATGATAAAGAGAAGTATTGTTTTCAAATCAGAGGCATACATGAGCTCGCCTAAAAAGAATAAACCCACACTTTTCGCTAGGTTTTGAAGGAACTGAATAAAAAGCTGGTGGGGTAAGAAGAATCCCACGCTTTCTGTGAAAGGCAATTTATCTAAAGTGAAAACCGTTTGTGTGGTGGGACGGAAAAACCTTAAGTAAATAAAAGACAGCGGCAAAAGACTGACGGAAACAACGAATGAAATCATTAGTGAAAATCTTGTAGTTGAAGGTGATGTCTTTTTTTCGCTTTTGTAAGCCTTGAATGCTAGCGTTAGGAGCAAAAAAGATAACGACATGACACCAGTTAAATAATGTGACATAAGAGAAAAGAAAGAGAAAGCTAACATTAAAAAAGTAGTTTGGAATCCATTGGAATCCAAGTATTTCAGCATAAAATAAAATGCATAAAAGAAAAAGATGAAACCCAAACTGTTAGGCACCGAGATTGCTCCAAAATAGGTGGAGTAGGGAAAGGCGGAGATAAGCAGGCTCGCAAAAACCGCAGCTTTATTGTTTCGAGTAAAACTGTAAGTCATAAAATACGCAACGATCGGCGTGAAGACCCCCCACAAGACTGGTACAAGAAACAGATGAACTGGAAGAAGATCCAAGCTAAACATCCGAGCAAAAACCACGCTTAACGCAGCTTGAAAATTTATTCCAGCAAACCGTGTAAAGATCTCTGAAAAAACATTCCCAAGAGTCCAAGGTGGCCACCCGTGAAGAATAGCGTTGTTATAAACAATTCTAGTTCTGCCTAAAACCATTTGTTGACCACTTAAATCGCCGGCAGGAAAAATAATGGAAAATAAAGAATGAACTAGAACAGAATGAACAATTACGAACAACAGTTTGTACGCTACCTTCTCTGAACTCAGTACAATTGTAAGTAAGAGAGAAGTGGCGACAAATAACGCTGGGATGAAAACAGGATGCAGAACTTCCCACACAGTGCGTGCCTCTCCTGTGCGGGATAGAAATAGCAAGTAGAATGAGAGGGCAACTAGGAGCAAGTAAAAAATCTCGCTAGTTAATAGAAGCTCGTTGTAGCCTTGTTGGCTATCGGTCATTTCTTGCGCTTCACCTTTCTGTTTAGCAGGGAACAGACTGTGGCAACGGCAAAGAGAACTAAAGTGACCCATATGGTATCGAGGTTATAACACACAATGGCGAACCAGCCCACAAATCCTAAGAGCATAAAAAGCAGCAGAATGCCCAACATTAATCTGAAGAAAGTGGCTTCTTTCTCAAAAAAGGCATTTCCCAAAAAAACTCCGTTTATCAAGAAATAAATGGATGAGGCTATAAAGCCGATCAGTGGCGATTGAAAACTATTGAGGTTCATAAAAATCGCAAGAATAGTAGCGTATGAGACAAGTGAAGATAGGAAAGATTTGTTGCGCACCACGGAGTTTTCTAGTCTGGATCGAAGTTTGCTTTCCATTGTAATATCACCAACTTGTTCACCTAGTGGATTAGGTTCAGAGTTATAAAGCATGGTTTCTTATATATATTAGAGATTTCGAAAAAGTTGCATATTTACCTACTTCCGGATGCCAAGCGAGAATTAATGGATATTCTATACATTTGGAATCGGCGTTTGCGTGGAGCTAGTT
>Ga0315307_1001124_pt1 | contig 11887 bp, 12 predicted proteins | sample TDP2_MG_FD_203079 | JGI IMG/M metagenome (GOLD analysis project Ga0315307, IMG submission 203079) | Freshwater sediment microbial communities from Lake Towuti, South Sulawesi, Indonesia - TDP2 | ecosystem: Environmental > Aquatic > Freshwater > Lake > Sediment | place: Indonesia: South Sulawesi... | reverse complement strand
GCAGATCTTCAGTTTGGGGAGTCTTGCCACCACATTCTCTAGGAGGAGCGGCCGGCAGGGATCGAGCTTGGAGCCTGGCTCCCAGCTGAGGCCGCAGTGAACCAACACGGGTACGCCCAGCTCGGAGGCCCTGCTGTATATCGGGAAGACCTTCTCATCATCTGGCCTGAACTCCTGGATGCCCGGCGCCAGTTTGAGCCCCGCAAGCCCCAGGTCCTTGACCGCCCTTTCAAGGTCGTCGGGGGCGGCCTTGGAATGAGGGTCAACGCTGGCGAAGCCGATGAATCTATCCTTTGCCCGATCGACGAGCTCTGCTATCTGCTGGTTGGAGTATATCCTGCATCCCCTGGAGGTGGTGCAATCAATGGGCAGCAACACGGACTTGTCAACCCCTGCGACATCCATCTGCAGCAGGAAGGTCTCAAGGGGCTGGGGCCGGTTGTGAAGCCCAAATACCTCCTTCGTCACCCTCAGCATCTGCTTGTCCCTCTTCATCGTCTCCTCCACGAGGACCGGGTGCGTGTGCACATCTATCATGGCCTTCTCACCTGACTCTTGGTACGATCTCTGCCGCCCTCTTGAAGGCAAGGACCTCCGGTGACGTCCCGGCGCCCTTGAGGGCCATTTCCACTGCCTCCTGGGGGTCGGCCGCATACTCGAAGCCGAGCGTCTCGGTCTCCCTTCTGGTGATCCCTACGGTGTAAACTATGACCCTCATCTTCTCTAGAATCTTACCTACGTGCAACATCGCGGCTATCGAGCACAGGTCCTTCAGCTCCCCTGACTCCATCAGCGCTTCGGCTTTGGAGGGATAGAGGTAACCGTGTTTCTCCAGCTCCGGATGCTCCTTGGAAGCTCCTTCCCAGCAGGGAGAGAACATGACTATGGTGCCTCCGGGCTTCACGGCGAGCTCGGCCGCCTCCAAGGCTTTCACTGCCTGCCACATGTCGATGTCGGCTGGATGCGAGTCAACCACCGCGACATCGACCTTGTGGCCGATGGGTATGCAGTAGATGCCGTCCGACGCCTCGACGCCCTTCCTATGGGCCTTCACCGGGTCGCCCGAAAAGCAGCCCACCATCCTGCCCTTGCCGTCCATGACCGTGTTGGCGATCATTTTGAGGCCCGCTTTGCCGGCTATCTCCTCGATCTCGGCCCGAACTGGGTTATCAGCCACACCGAGCATATCCTCGCCCTCGAACCTCCCGGCCATGATGTGGGTTCGGCCCGTCGTCTCGGCCCCGCTGAGTCCGGGCTGGACGATCTTGCCGCCCCCGGTATAGCCGGCAACCCTGTGTGCGACGATGTTGCCGACCCCGATGCTCCAGTCAGACTCCAGGATCCTCCGATTGACCGAGATCGGTATCCCCGAGCGGGTGCTGCCGAGGTCCGAGAGCATTGACTCGTCCTTCCAATAGTGGTTGAAGACATGGAACCTGGACAGGGCATCCTCTCCTGCCTTCCGCGCCATTTCCTCCCCGGTCATATACCTGTGAGTCCCGAGGGCGAAGACCATCTGGATGTCCTTGTCCCCCACTCCCGCCGACTCCAACTGCCTGAGTATGGGGGGCAGCAACAACCTTGTCGGGGTTTCGCGCGTTATGTCGTCCAGTATGATCAGTGCCTTGTCGCCCTCCGCAACCTGAGAGGCAATGGGATCGCACCCGACTGGCCTAGAGAGGGATCTTGCGACAATCGCCTCGGCGGCCTCGGTAGGAGGGTGTTCTCCGGGAGCGTAGGTGCCTACCAGAACCCGATCCGGTATCTCGACCCTGATCCTTCCCTTCCCGAGGTGGAAGAAGATTCGCGCCATGCTCGTACCGATCACAGGGCTAGTATGTCAGGACGCTGCACCTTGACCCCGTCGACCTCGTGGGTGATGGTGGGCCAGCCGCGCGTCTGCGTGAGGATGAGGGGGCCCTTTCGCGTGCAGACGACGGTATCCTCACTCTTGGTTCCCGCTATGGAAGGGTTCCAGGCGAAGGCTTGGTTGGGCCTCACAGCCTCGGCGGAGGACATCGTCGCGAGGAAATCCCTCGTCTGGTAGCCGGTGCCGCCGCCTTGGTGGTGAAACCTCCATTGGTCCGCGTGGCCGGTTGCGGCATAGTCCTCGATCGCCTTGGACAGAACCCAGGATACGGGCCGCCCCTCCTTGGTCCTGGAGATGAAGCCGGCATCGATCTTCGTGCAAGCATGGTGTCTCCCCACAAGTTCCTTGGGGACCTTGCCGAGGCAGACCAGCCGGGTCGAGGACGCGATCAAGCCCCACTTCCTTCCGCAGGCAACCAGCATGGCGTGCTTCCTCATCTTCCTGTCCGTTGGAATGGGGTGACGGTAGAGCTGTATCCTCTTATCCACCGCGATCAGTATGACGGCGGGCAGGACGCCCGAGGCGAGAAGATCCCGGGCCAAGAGGGAGCCGATCTCGTGTTCTGTGAGCCCTGGCTTCACCCGCCTGCATGCCTCCTCAATAGCACGCCCTGTGAGCTTGCCAACCTCTCTGTACCTCTCGATTTCATCTGGGGTCAGGCTGTACCTGAGGGGGGATATCTCGTCATCCATCATCTCGGCGCCCGGGAAGGGCCAGTCAGTTCCGATCCTTCCCTTTCCTACAAGCTCCCGGATGATCTCAAACCGGCGGTCGCCATGCCAGGGGGTCTCCCTCACTTCGAATCCCTGCCCCTCGACCTCCTCCGCAGCCATCCTCCCTGCCTCGATGTTGTTGGTCACCAGGAACTTGTCATCTGCCGTGAGGACGGCGGTCGACACCCCCCTTCGGTTGGTGATCTCGACATGGTTGTCTCCGCCGCAGGTGAACCAGGCGAAGTTCTTGGAGGTGGTCAGACAAAGGGCCGATAATCCCTTCTCTTCCAAGAACTCCCGGACCCTCTTCTCCTTGATCGCGATCTCGGATCTTGAGGCCTTCAAGGAACCCCGCATCCTCGGGTTACTCGACGCTGGCCCATCTCCTCTCCCTGTTGCTCTTGAGGATGGCCTCGCATATCACGACTTCGTGGTGTCCATCCGCAAACGTTGGGAAGTCGGGCGGAGAGGACTTGGGATCTTTCTTGGCCCCGACGAACTCGTAGAAGTTGCGCACGAACATCTTGATGCCATCAGGATACGCCTCCGGGTGGCCGCCCGGGTAGGCGACGTACCTCTTGGCCTCGGGGAGAAGCAAGGAAGGGTCCTTCACGAGAAGCTCATTCGCGCGCTCCCTCCTGCCGATCCACATCTCGTTCGGCCTCTCCTGGTCCCAGGCAAGGGCGCACCTTGAGCCATCAACCTCGATGTACAGCCTGTTCTTCCTCCCAGCAGCCATCTGGGATATGCCAAGGATGCCCTTCGCGCCGTTCTCCAGCTCAAAGAGAACGCCGGCATAATCCTCGGTCGTTATGGCCTTCTCCTCGTAGTCCTCAGGACGCAGCTCCTTCCCCAGGTAGGTTTCGATGGGCTTCTTGGGCTTCTTCCGCACGGGCAGGATGGTCCTAAGATCGGCGCAAACCTTGGTGATGTTCAGGCCCGTGACGAACTGGGCCGTGTCGCACCAGTGCGAGCCAACATCCCCGACCGCCCTGGAAGCTCCCCCGATCTCGGGTTCAAGCCTCCAGTTGTAGTCCGTCTCCAAGAAGAGCCAGTCCTGAAGATACGATCCCCTCACGGCGTATATCGTGCCCACATCCCCATTCTGCACCATCGCCCTTGCCTGCTGGACAAGCGGGTAATGCCTGTAGTTGAAGTTGATCCCGTTCACGACCCCGGTATCCTCGGCGAGCTTCACGAGCTTGGATGACTCCTTGGAATCCATTGCCAGCGGCTTCTCCGAGATTATGTTCTTCCCAGCCGCCATTATCTCCTGGTTTATCTGGAAGTGGAGGAAGTTGGGCGTGCAGTTGTGGACCACCTCTATCTCAGGATCCTGTAGGATCTGACGATAGTCCCCGTATGCGTTTGGGATGTGCAGCTGCTCGGCCTTCTGCTTCGCCAGGGCCTCGTTTGCTTCGGCCAACGACTTGACCTCAACGAACCCAAGCCTCCGGACGGCCTCCACGTGAGCTGGACCGATGAAGCCGGTTCCTATGATCCCTGATTTGATCCTCCTCATTGGATTCGCCTCCGCGGGACGAGCGTCCCGCCTCAGCTTTGCAGGCCGCACCTGTTTTTTCCATATTAAATGTTGCCCAGGGCAATCGCAGACCCGTAGTCTACAAGCCCGGAATCCCCAGGGCACTGCAGAACTGCAGGAAAGACCTTTAAGCTTCACCGATGAGCCAGGAAGCACAACGATGGCGGAAACCGATCTCGACAAGAAAAGTAAACGGGCCGCTGCGGTGGGGATCTGGGGGAACCTGCTGCTTACCAGCTTCAAGTTCGTCGCCGGCGTACTTTCGAACAGCATGGCCGTCGTGGGCGACTCCCTTCACTCCTTCTCAGACCTGCTAGCCTCGGCACTGGTGTATGTCGGGCTGCGGGAGGCCAGGAAACCCCCCGACACGGAACACCCCTTCGGACACGGCAGCATAGAAGCGGTGGTCGGGCTCATTATCGCGGTCTCCCTTGGTATAATTGCGTACGAGTTCGGAAGAGGGTCGATATTGAGGTTGATCCGGGGGCATTTTCCCGCCATTGGGGCGCTGGCGATTGTCGCATCAATCATATCCATCACGGTAAAGGAGGCGATGGCCCGCTACACCTTCGCAGTCGCAAAGCAGGCAAGAAGTCCATCCTTAGAGGCCAACGCGTGGGATCACCGCTCAGATGCGATCTCGTCGGTGGCCGTCTTGCTCGGAGTCACAGCGGCCTTCTTCGGCGTTAGGATACTGGACCCCGTCTTCGCCCTCGGCATGGCAGTTATCATTGCCGCAATAGGGATCAAGATAGGAAAGGAGAACATTGAGAACCTGATCGGAACCGTGCCCGATCCCGAAATGGCCACCAAGATCCGGAAGCTGGTCGAGGTCGCGCCGGAGGTGAAAAGCGTCCACAAGATCCGCCTCCACTACTTTGGGTCCTACGCTGAGGTCGACATGCACATCATCATGGATCCGTCCATGAGCATCGAGAAGAGCCACGCCGTAACCGACCGCGTCATAGAGAAAGTCAAGGAAGGCTTCCCCGAGATGGCCTTCGTCAACGTTCACGTCGAGCCTAGGTGAGATCAACCGCCGCCCCGGAAGAGCACGCTCTCGCGGTTGAACAGCCTGGCTGCAACCATAAGGGCCACGGCTGCGTATAGGGCACTCGTCGCAACGGCCAGAGCGACGTACCTCCACACCAAGGATCCCAGCAGCGCATCCTTGAAGACGAGCAGGCCCGACACGAGCGGAACCGCATACATGGAGACGTCGGCCTCCATTCCGGGCATCGACATTGTCAGGACGGCTGGGAGAACGACGATGAACGTCACGGGCGTGGCGTAGTTCTGGGCCTCCTTGAAGCTCTTTGCGAACATACAGACCGCTATCTCGATGCTGTTGACCATGATCGCTAGCAAGGCTGCCATGATCAGCACGATGACGACGGTGAGGGGCGGGATCCTGACAACGAAGCTGCCTTCCGGGAAGAGGAAGCTTCCCCCCACGATCACCGAGACGATCATCGAGAATAGCGATATTCCGACCGAGACCATCGAGACGGTGAAAACGGCAAGGAACTTGCCCAGCACTATCTCGAACCTCGACGCCGGGGCGACCAGAAGCCTTTCCAGGGTCTTCCTCTCCTTTTCCCCAGCGGTGACGTCGATGGCCGTGTACATCCCGCCCACCGCCGCGAACATGCCAAGCATCATCGGCAGCATCAGCCCCAGGAAGAAGCCTCCTCTCTCCTGCTCGGTGGAGATGTCAACCTCCCCACTTTCAAATGGAGATAGGATCGACAGGTTGAGGCCGCTGGCATTGAGCCTTTGCGCGACCAGCTCCAACCTGAATCCCTGCAGCAGCGACTGGATCTTGTCCCGCGCGGTCTGGGATGCGAGGTTGGTGCTGTCATAGTAGATCGAAACGTTGCCCATATACCCGCGGGCCACGGACGCGTCGAAATCCTCCGAGATCTTAATGCCCGCCTTCACGAGCCCGTCATCGATTGCCGCGGTCAGGTTGTCCACGACCTCGATGGCGACCCTTGAGACATTGGCCCCGCGCTGCAGATAGGACATCAGGCTGGGTGAGTTCTCCTCGCCCACAACGCCAACCGCCGAGATTTTCTGCTCGCTCTTGGCCATCTGGCTCTCCGTCAGCATGGGGAATCCGATGGTGAGCAACGGCATGAAGATCAGGGGCATCAGCACCATGACCAGGAGGGTTCGCCGATCCCTCACCGTGTCCAGCATCTCCTTCAGGTAGACGGTGCTAATGGCGCCCATCCTCACTCACCCCTCCGCCCCACGACGGTCAGGAATGCCTCCTCCAGGCTCCCTGCATTTGTCCGGCTGAGGATTTCCTCCTTGCTCCCGACGATCGCAATGCGACCCTTGTCGATGATGGCTATACGATCGCACATCTTCTCGGCCTCGCTCATGACGTGGGTGCAAAACATAATCGTCCTGCCCTCCTGCCTGCACCTGAACACGAAATCGTGCACCGTCCTTGCTGACATCACGTCCAGGCCGGACGTGGGCTCATCAAAGAGGAAGACCTTGGGATCGTGTATCAGTGATTGTGCGATGGCCACCTTCTGTTTCGTCCCCTTCGACAAGTTCTCCGTTTGCCGGTCCCGAACCTGCTCAAGCTCCAGCATCTTGAAAAGCTGGTCGGCCCGCCGCTCGATCGTCTCCCGGTCGATTCCGTGGAGACGGCCGTAGTATGCAACGATTTCATATGGCGTTAGCCTCCCGTAAAGCCCCGTCTCCCCGCTGAGAACGCCGATGTTCGCCCTTACCTTCTTGGAATCCCTCTGCACGTCAAACCCAAGGACTCTAGCGGTGCCGCCCGTGGGCTTGAGGACCGTGGAGATCATCCGAAGGGTCGTCGTTTTGCCGGCCCCGTTTGGCCCCAGGAGGCCGAAGATCTCTCCGGGCTTGCACTCAAAGGACACGGAGTCCACTGCCCGCAGCAGGCCGAAATTCTTTGTGAGCTCGGCCGCCTCGATCATCGGTTGGGCTTGGGCAAAGCACCTGAAAAGAGTTTCCGGCTCCTGCGGTAGTTGGGGGATTATGGTTCGTCAGATCGCGCTGGGGACGCAAGGTATACCAAGGCAAACTTCCCCTCGATCTCCAGAAGCTTTGACAGAAACCAGTAAACCAGCGCGCCGTCAGTCTTACTCAGTGGAAACCGAAGGTCATCAACCTCGAACACTTGGGGCTGACTCCACACCGATCCACCATCTCCGGACCGAATATGGAAGGTATGGCGGTGATGCCCAGCAGCACACATGGTTGAAATCAGCCAGAGTCTCTTGCAGGAATCCCCGAGGAATTCCAGTTCCTGAAAACCCCAGCTTTTTCCCGTGCTGAACGTACAGGAAGAATATGGGGCTGGCTTCCGACCAGGAAAAGCCTCTGTCACAGCCTCCTAGCAACCAGATGCTCTTTGTTGTTTCTGCTTGCCCAAGGCCGCCAAGCCGATACCTACGTATCCCGCTAGCTTTGCTGCGCGTTACAAACGCACATTTCGACTATCATGTTACCTCCACGCGTGCACCACCCGGTCTGGTGTCCTAGCTACCGTGAACCCCTTATCCTGCAGATGTGCTTCTACCTTTGGCGCCGTCATCTTCGCGCCGAAATAGTGGGTCTCCACCACTACCTTCGGGACCTTTGCCAAGGTCTCTTCGGCACCATGTAGTGCCTGAAGTTCTGCGCCTTGGACATCGAGTTTCAAGAAGTCTATCTTCCCAAACGGCGCCAGGATGTTGTCTAGCGTATCGGCGCGCACCAGCGCGCTACCGTATGGGAATGAGTCCACGAGTGAGTGGCCTGCCGGGGAGACGTGAAGGTGAAGAAGCAAGTCGGTCTTTGAGTCCCACGCCGCCTTCTCGACGATGAAGGCGTTCCTGTAATGTGCCGTGTTCAAGCGCAGGAACCGTGCGTTGGTGGGTTCGGGTTCCACAGCGATCACCCGCCCCTTTGGGCCGACCTTTCGAAGCATTGGTATCGTCGTGTCGCCGAGGCATGCCCCCACATCCACTGCGCTGTCTCCAGCGTCGATCTTGAGCACGCGCTCGAACGTCTGGTCGAAATGTTGTAGGTTGGCCCCCAGAAACTTGGCTGTGGGGCTTAGCAGCGTTGCGGTGGACGTCCTGACTTTCCATGCCCCGCTTCCGTTGGGGAGAATCATCACCGTTCCACCAGCGCGTGGCCTTATCCAGCGGTATAGGTTGGTGACATCTATCCACGTGGCGAATACCACGTCCGGGGAACAGTCTCTGAACCTGGCCTTCCACGCCCTACGGGTAACTTCGCTCACTTCAACCACCTGGTATTCGTGAAGAAGCGGTACCAGTGGTGGATGCCCACTGCCAGCAGGACCACGCCCGCTATCAGCCACCGTACCGATACGCCTTCCTCGGCGGCTGTCTCCTTGCTGTCTTCGGTGTCCTTCACGGCGCGACACCTCGTTCGAGGAACAGCGCACCACCACCTTTGAGCAACACCGTGAGAGTCAACCTCATAACGGTTTGCCAACGGTACGCGAGCCAGACCGGAACCCTAATCCGCATTGCCATCGCCGCCGGTGATATTTCGTGTGGCGTAGGCCACCCGGTGGATCTCATCACAGTCCTCCAGAAAAGCCAACGATGTACTGGCCGCAGGCGCTTCACCCACAGGAGAATATGTCCAGCTCCCTGCCTGGTTCATCCTTGCCAGACAAATTCTGATGGCCCCAGTGTCTTCTCTCTCTCGAGGTAGCTACCACAATGTCCCCTCTGTCTATCTCTCTCTGCATTGAAAAAATCAACCTAGCTGGCAATCCCTGAGCCTCCAATGACCCAGCTCTCTGTACGAGCTAGGGCCGGTATTGGAGATGGGACTGCTTGACATTTAGGTGAAGAAGGAGCGTGCCGTCAAACCAGTCACGGACAGTTGCGTTCACAGGCACATTGTCAGTGCCAGGCTCGAACACCACTATCCTCCGGTCCCCCGCGTCTCCTTCTTCAGAGACCTGGAAATCGATGTACCTACCCTTCGTCAGGTTCTTGTCTCCAATGTCGTCTCCAAAGATCCACGGATGCGCTATGGAGTAGGTATAGGAGTCACCGTTGCTGTCCTCCCGAAACCATCTCTGGAATATGTGGAAACGAGGCTCGGCCGGGGCCAGGATGGAAACGAGAAAGGTGAGCTGAGGCTTCTCCATTCCTATCTCCCCCTACGAGCCGAAGCGTACCACGAGATGAATCATCCCACACAACGATCCCCGCGCTCCCTACTTGGCTTCTTGAGTCCCTGATGCTCAACCAACGCCTACGCCGTGTCACAACTCCACCTTCCCGACCGGAGCACTCTCGGATCCCGGCCAACTATCTGGCGATGGAGTTATTAGGTCGGTGTCGGAACTCCCGTCGAGGGATCGATGTGGATACTGCCGCGGAGATAGTTGTTGATGCCGGATGCACGGTTGGGGATGTTCATCCTCAGATATACGGACACTTCATCGAGCACTTGGGCAGATGCATCTATGGCGGCGTATGGGTGGGGCCGGACTCCAAACTCCCCAACGTCAATGGCCTCAGACGAGACGTCCTTGACGCGACGCGGGCCATCCACCCGCCGGTGATCCGTTGGCCAGGAGGCAACTTCGCCTCCGGCTACCATTGGGAGGACGGCATCGGACCCAGAAACAAGAGGCCTGCGCGTTTCGATCTGGCATGGAAGGCTCCTGAATCGAACCAGTTCGGGACCGATGAGTTCATCGACTTCTGCAGGAAGACGGGGGCAGAGCCCTACATCTGCGTGAACATGGGCTCGGGGACTGCGGAGGAAGCGGCGCGCTGGGTCGAGTACTGCAACCAGACGACGCCAACCCATGATGCCCTGAAAAGGGCGACCCTCGGGCATCCTGAGCCCTACAGTGTGAGGTACTGGGGGTTGGGGAACGAGACCTACGGTGACTGGCAGATCGGCCACCTGACAGCCGATGCCTATTCCAGGAGCTGCTCCGAGTATGCCAAGCTCATCAGGAGGGTTGATCCCTCGGTCAAGCTCATCGCAGTTGGCTGTGACTCCCAGGATTGGAACCGCCGGGTCTTGTCGGAATGCTGGAAACAGATCGACTATATATCGCTCCACAAATACTACCGAGGCGGGGAGGACTACTACGACGTGGTTGCTGCTCCCCTCGATGCCGAGCGATCCTTGGCCGAGCTGTCTCGAATCGTGGAGACCACGGTTCCAGCGGAACGCCAAGTGCATATCGCATTCGATGAGTGGAATCTGTGGTATCCGGAGGCTGACGAGCAGAGCGGGCTCCACCAGCGGGCCAGCCTCACGGATGGCGTCTTTGCCTCCGGCATCTTCAACGCCTTGCACAGGCTGTGCCGAACGGTCAAGATGGCCAACCTCGCTCAGCTCGTCAACGTCCTCCCGGCGATAGTCACGGACGACGAGGGAAGGATCTACGTCAACCCGACCTATCTCGCCTTCAAGCTCTACGTGGACCACACTGGGACCAAAGCCCTGAGAACGGAGGCGTTCTCGGACACATACCGCTCCCAGAAATACGGGTTGGACGTTCCCTACCTGGACGCCTCGGCAAGCCTCGGACCAAACATGCTCCACCTGGCCTTGGTCAATAGGTCGAAAGTGGACGAAATGAACGCTGTCATCAGGCTCAGGAACGCAAGGGCACACGCTGGCGGGTCCCTCTCCGAACTGAAAGGGGAAAGACCGGACTCCACCAACAGCTTCGAAACCCCCAACACGGTCACTATAGGGAGACGCTTGGTTCGCCAGTCAGGCCCCACCGTCGAGCTTACGCTTCGGGCACATTCGGCCACGATCGTGGATCTTCCCCTTGGCTAGGAGCCCTGCTTCAGAGCGATGGCCATTCTGCCAACCAGCAGATGGAAGGATATGCCCACCGAGGCAATCGCCGCGTAGACGATCAGGCCTCCCAGGAGGGGCACCACGCTCAGCACGGCGGTTGCCATCATCAGGACTCCGGAGCCCCTCAGGAAGTCGTGATCGAGCTCCTTCCCGATCCTGTAGAACTCGTACCCGCCCGTGAGAGATCCTGCGACGAGCCCGACCAGTCCCAAGAGCCCTGCCCCCGCCAGGACAAGCAGCGAAGGCATGGCGGGCGCAAGGTCCTCCACCTTCGCGCTGCCAGCCGCAAGAGCATCTGCGAGTTCCTCCAGGGCAGAGGGAAGCATGAGGTAGCTTGCCGTCGCCGATACCCCGGCCAGGAGGAAGCCTAGGAATGCCACCAACCCTAGCGTCCTTCTCGTCATCCGCCAGATTCCGACAAAGCCCAAAGCAAAGAGAGTGTATCCGGCAAGCTCGATCACAAGAAACGGCCTGGCCTTCTCCGCACTCTCCCTTACCTCTGGAAGGGCCTCTCTCAAAGCCTCAACGGTCTGATTGGTATCTGCCCCGGGTGTGAACAGGGAGGTCAGGTTGAGGCTGCTTGTGCCAGCGCCAGTCGATAGTCCCTGGGAAAGAAGCCCGCCGACTACCGTCAGGGCTGCGCCGATCATCCCCATGTGCAGAAGCTCAGTATTCCTCAAGATCCACCTTGCCCTCCCGATTCCTGCTCCTTCAGCCGCTGCAGCCACCCCGGTTCGGGCTTTCGTCGCCGTCTCTTTGTCTCCCTCCTACGCATCGACCTCACGGAGATCCCCGCGATCAGCGGGAGCACCGGCATTCCTACTATGACCAAGTAGGATCGCCTGCCAAGAGCCGGGGTCACGCGGATCCTGGGGCCGAAGACGATGTCTCCTGCCTCCACATAGCCCG
>Ga0315307_1001120_pt1 | contig 11904 bp, 10 predicted proteins | sample TDP2_MG_FD_203079 | JGI IMG/M metagenome (GOLD analysis project Ga0315307, IMG submission 203079) | Freshwater sediment microbial communities from Lake Towuti, South Sulawesi, Indonesia - TDP2 | ecosystem: Environmental > Aquatic > Freshwater > Lake > Sediment | place: Indonesia: South Sulawesi... | reverse complement strand
CCAGGGGATAAAAGAAAGGTTGATAAGTAGAAGGAGGTTGTTATGGCGAAAGCGAAATTTGTGCGGACCAAGCCACACTTAAATGTGGGCACGATTGGACATGTAGACCACGGGAAGACGACGCTGACTGCGGCAATTCTTCTGTGTCTATCGAAACAAGGGAAGGCAGTGCCCAAGAGGGTAGATGAGATTGACAATGCGCCTGAGGAGAAGGAGAGGGGTTTAACTATTGCCATAGCCCATCTGGAATATGAGACAGATAAGAGGCACTATGCGCACATAGATTGTCCCGGGCATGCTGACTATGTGAAGAATATGATTACCGGGGCAGCGCAAATGGATGGGGCAGTTCTGGTAGTGAGTGCAGCGGATGGGCCGATGCCGCAGACCAGAGAGCACATTCTATTAGCGCGGCAGGTAGGGGTACCGTCTATAGTAGTTTTTCTTAACAAGGTCGATCAGGTAGATGATAAGGAACTGTTGGATTTGGTGGAGCTGGAAGTGAGGGACCTGTTGACGAAGTATGAATTTCCGGGAGACAAGATTCCGGTAGTAAAGGGTAGCGCCACAGAGGCCTTAGCCTGTGGTTGTGGGAAAGAGGATTGTCCCAAATGTAAGCCAATACTTGAACTTTTGAAGGCAATAGATGAGTACATACCTGAGCCGAAAAGGGATATAGACAAGCCATTTCTATTAAGTGTAGAGGATGTATTCAGCATAACAGGAAGAGGGACAGTAGCCACAGGGAGAGCGGAGAGAGGAAGAGTAAAGGTAGGGGATAATGTAGAAATAGTAGGGATACAGGAGACGAGGAAGAGCGTGGTGACCGGTGTAGAGATGTTCAGGAAGACGCTTGATGAGGGGAGAGCAGGGGACAATATAGGAGTACTTCTGAGAGGGATAGAGAAGGAACAGGTAGAGCGAGGGCAGGTGGTAGCAGCTCCCGGGACAATAACACCGCACACGAAGTTCAAAGGGCAGGTATATGTATTGACCAAGGAAGAGGGAGGAAGGCATACGCCATTTTTCACAGGGTATCGACCGCAGTTCTATTTTCGGACGACGGATGTAACGGGAGTGATTAAACTTCCGGAGAAGGTAGAGATGGTGATGCCTGGAGACAACATTACCCTTGAGGCAGAACTGATAACTCCCATAGCCATGGAGAAGGAACTGAGGTTTGCCATCAGGGAGGGCGGACACACTGTTGGCGCAGGGGTAATTGCGGAGATAATAGAGTAGGATGAAGGGATAGTTATCGGAGTCGCTCGGTCAGGAAAAACCTCGCTCAAAATCCACCAGCGTCGGGGCAAAACCTGGCGGATTTAAAGCTCCTGCAACTATCCTTTCACCATCAGAATGTAGCTGCAGAGCGAAGCTCTGCCAAAAGGAAGCAAAGCTTACGCTTTGCTGCTACAAGAAATGCTGGCTATACCAAACCCGCTCGCTGGGAGTTAGGAAATGGCTAAGGCTGAGATAGTGACTATTGCTCTTGCCTGTAGCAAATGTAAAAGGCGAAATTATACATATAGAAGGAATAAAAAGAAGAAGAACCCCAAGAAGATTGAGCTGAAGAAGTACTGTAGGTTCTGTCGTCAACACACTATTCATAAGGAAGTAAAATAGGCTGTATAGCAACCCTTGAAAGCAACGAGAACAGAAGATTTAGTTCTATGAAAGTAGGCCTGTAGCTCAATTGGTTAGAGTAGCGGTCTCCAAAACCGTTGGTTGGGGGTTCGAGTCCCTCCAGGCCTGCCAGTAATCTTAAAGCGTACTTGGGAATATGAGGTCAGAGACTTTGTAGAGTGATGGGCAACTCGAACGCTCGCGAGCGCCGACCTCATGGGAGGAAGAGAGTGGGTCGCTGGAGCGACGAATAAGGAGCTCCGTCTTAGCGACGGGCGCGAGACGGTGAGCGCCCGGGGTCCGAAGGACGTCGACAGCGAGCGAGCCGGACCCTGAGGCCGAGTGAAGAATGGGAGAGGAAACCAGGGCAAATAAGAGGTTCGTCTATTGATTGTTAGATAAAAGATAAATAGAAAATGAAAATATCATATTTATCTTTAATGTTCATTTTATCAGCCACAATTTTAGGTTGTTGTAAATCGGGTCTAGATAATCAATATAAAAGTAATAGTAAGATATTGCAAAAGAAGGCTGTAAATATGAACCTTAAAGAATCAAATTATTTTGAAATGGTGATACTCCGTGATGTCCAAGGATTATTTGGAGGGCAAAATCTTTATCTCAAAAACAATGGACAAATAATTGTTCAAAATGTTCAACTTGGGAAAGAAAAGCCGGGATTGGAAGAGCGGAGATATATTTTTTCAATAAACTCTAAAGAAGCAGAAAAGGTTAATTTTCTTATAAACAAACATAAGTTTTTTGACATTAAGATACCTGAACGACTTGGTGTTCCTGACGAAGCTCGTCCAACGATTACTGTAATATTATCGTCAGGAGAAAGTAAAACAATATCAAAATGGTTTAATGATGTTCATCCCGATTTTGATGCGATTTATAGTTATTTAATCAAATTAACCCAAAAAGTAAATAAAATGGCACCTGATTATCAAGGCTCATATGATTATGATTGGAAACCAAAAGATTTTAATGAATAAGAATCTAACAAGCCACTCAGCAGGTCGTAACCAGCCTGTAGCGCGGTTTGCTCTCGCTGAGCTCCTATGTTGGACGATAAAGTGAACGAATAATCTTTATTTTCATCTTGTTCCATATTAGACTTTGTGTCATTAATTTGCCCTGCCAATCTTTAGAGCACACCGAAGAGGTGTGCTTTTTAAATGCAAAAATGGTGTTTGTCATGCTGAAAGTGATTTGCAAATTATTGACGATTATGTTACTTTTTGAAAGGGAATTCTCATGTCCTTAAACGAAGAGATTAGAATAGACCCGGAAAGGGTTTGTGGTGAGATAGAGGAGTTCATTCGCCAGAAGATGGAAGATTTAGAAAGAGATGGGCTTGTTATCGGTCTAAGCGGCGGGCTCGATTCGTGCGTTGTGACCACTCTGGCCACAAGAGCGGTGGGTAAAGAGAAAGTACACGCCATTTATATGCCAGAGAAGGATAGCGACCCTGTTCATAGAAGAGATGTCTCTATCATTGCACAGTTATTAGGCATAAAATTCCAATGTCAACCTATAACGAAACAATTAAGAGCATTTTCTGTTTACCGATTAGTGCCACTCAGTTTTCTCCCCAGACGACTGAAGGAGAAGTTAGTGAGAAAGGGATACCGCTACTACGAAAAGAGAGCTGGAGAATCACCTTTCGCCACGAGCCTGAAAGGACTTAAGGGTAAAGAATTTGGTGCTTTTCTTGCAAAGGGGAATGCTTATTACAGAATAAAACATCGCCTTCGGATGCTCACGCTCTATCTTACTGCTGAGAGAAATAACCTTCTTGTCGTTGGTTGTGCAAATAGGACGGAGCATCTAATCGGCTATTTTGTGAAATTCGGATGCGACCACGCCGCTGATATAATGCCAATATTGAATCTATATAAATCGCAGGTATTTATGGTCGCTGAGTATTTGAAAATTCCCCGGAGTGTAATTAGAAAAGCCCCTTTTCCTGATGTTATTCCTGGTATCAGTGACGAAGAGGCAATCGGTTTGCCGTATAGAAAACTGGATTTAATTCTTCTGGGTTTGGAGAAACGCTACCCATTGTCACAGATAATGACCGAAGCTCAAGCGACTGCGGAGGAGATAGAGAAAGTAAAAGAACTCCTGAAGAAGTCTGAACATATGCGCGAAATCTATGTGCCAGGCGCTCCCTGAGTATTTCAGCCAAGACTGAAACAAGTGTTCCCGAATTCCTGGACAAGAAATAGTCTGAAGAATATAATCACCCTTATTTTCCAATGCAAAAGATTTTAATCTTTCTAATTTTCCCTGTCTTCCTTTTGATTACTTCCTGCGCCCATATTCCTTACAGGGGGATAAGAGGAGAATTGAAGGTGGCCGAAGAGATTGAACATATTTCTCCTTTCGATTATGTGAAGGGGGACTTTCCTGTGGAAGTTGGGCTGGTTAAAAAAAAGAAAGGCTATGTGATTAAAAGAATCACTTTTCCCTCGGCACTGCCCGCCCCGGGAGAGAATAACACGGTAAGAGGCTACTATTATCAAAGGGAAAGCGAGGAGAGGTCACCTGTAATTATTGTCCTTCCCCTAGCTGGAGGCAACTATTTCTTTTCCAGGAGAATGGCAAAATTTCTGGTCAGCCGTGGAATGAGTTGTTTGAGGCTGGAGAGGGGAGAACGCCTTTTGAATTCTGAGGGAGATCTGGAAATTACCCGGAGAAGTTTCATAAAGACTATTATTGATGTTCGAAGGAGTATCGATTGGTTAATCAGCCAGAAAGAGACAGACCCAGAAAGGATTGGGATTACAGGAGCAAGCCTGGGTGCCTTCTTAAGCTCTCTCGTGGCTGAGACTGACCCGAGGGTGAAGAGCTCTGTCTTTATTTTGGGCGGAGGTAATTTGGCTAAACTTTTTTCCGAGTCGAGAGAGAGGACGATTCACTCCTTTAGAAAAGTGGTTATGAAAAAAGAAAAACTCACCCAGGAGCAATTCTTCCAGTTGGTTTCTGAGAAGTTTAAGGATATTGACCCACTTACTTACGCCCGAAGGCTATCTCCGGAAACTGTTTTGATGGTCAATACAGTGAATGATGTTGTTGTTCCTCGCGACTGCACTTTAGAATTCTGGTCCAGTATTGGCGAACCTGAGTTAATCTGGCTACCGTTTACACATACTGGCTCGTTTCTTGCCTTTAGATACGCCCGGCGGAGGGCTCTGGAGCATTTTCAGAGAACTTTCGGCGTCAAAGATTAATGAAGAATGGCAGCCATCCTGTAAGCGGTAACATAGATTTCCCCTCACCCTTAACGCTCTCCCCAAAGGGGAGAGGGGATATCCTGGGTAACTTCTCTCCCCAAAGTTCTTGACACTAACCATAAATTGTCTGTAGTTGAATTTTTGGACGGGATGTGGTATAATCAGTTGCACTAATTTGGTGGCGGAGAAAAATGGTGATGATAAAATTTGGCACTGCTGGTTGGCGTGCAGTTATTTCCGACGAGTTCACAATTGATAATGTTAAATTAGTAACTCAGGCCATAGCTAACTATCTCAAAGAAGAAACGATAGGCGATAAGCAACAGGTTGTTGTTGGGTACGACACGCGCTTTATGTCTGAAAATTTTGCAAAAGTGTCGTGCAGGGTTTTGGCAGCTAACGGTATAAAGGCGCTTATTACAATACGGGATGTTCCCACCCCGGCTTTTGCCTATGAGATTTTGGAGAGGCGAACGAGTGGAGGGATTAATTTTACAGCTTCCCACAACCCTCCAGAGTATAACGGGATAAAGTTCTCTCCTTCATGGGGCGGCCCGGCGCTGCCCGAGACTACCGACGCTATTGAGGAGAATTGTGTTTTGCTTATGGGAGGTAAGTCTCCTATAAGGGATATCTCCTGGGAAGAGGGTAAAGAGGAAGGTCTGATTGAATATGTCGACCCCCGACCGGGGTATATAAAGAGAGTTAGTCAACTTGTAAACTTGCAAGAAATAAAGAGAGCGAGACTGAAAGTTGCCGTTGACCTGATGCATGGGACGGGGCGAGACTATCTGGAGGCCGTTCTTAAAGAAGCCGGATGTGAAGTTAAAGTTCTCCATAACTGGAGGGATGTGCTCTTTGGCGGTTCTCCGCCCGAACCTTCTTTGGCCTATCTAAGAGAGTTGGTCAACACGGTCAAGGAGGAAAAGTGCGATTTGGGGTTGGCTACGGATGGGGACTCTGACAGGTTTGGCATTGTAGATAGAGATGGCACGTTCATTTCGCCAAATCAGGTTCTCGCGCTTCTTTTGAATCACCTGGCGAAGAGCAGAAACTGGAAAGGTGTGGTTGCCCGTTCGGTTATGACCACTTCATTCATTGACGCTATTGCCAAGATTTACGATATCGAGGTGAAGGAAACGCCGGTCGGCTTCAAATATATCGCCCAGGTTATGCGCCAGAATGGTATGGTTATTGGAGGAGAGGAAAGTGGAGGATTGACAATCCGCGGGCATGTACCGGAGAAAGACGGTATTCTGGCCTGTCTTCTAATCGCAGAGATGGTAGCTTGTGAAGGCAAGTCTATCACAGAAATTCTCGATGGTTTATATAGAAAGGTGGGACTTTTTTTGAGTGAGAGAATAAATTTCCATTTAAGAGAAGATGAGATGGAAACTCTCAAAGCAAGACTCGGAAAGGATTTACCCAGAGAGATTGCTGGGTTAAAAGTGGAGAAAATAATTGACCTCGATGGGCTAAAGTTCATACTGGCTGATGGAAGCTGGCTGGGAATTAGATTATCCGGCACAGAACCTGTGGCCAGGCTTTATGTTGAGGCTCATGGAGCAGGAGAACTGGAGAAACTGAAAGAAGCAGGAAAGAAGCTGGTTGGGAAAAGATGAAGATTCTTATCTGTCCCGATTCTTTTAAGGAGAGTCTTTCAGCGATAGAGGTCTGTGATTGCGTCGAGCGTGGTCTGAAAAAAGCAGATTCCAGATTCAAAATCGAAAGGATACCCCTGGCTGATGGCGGGGAAGGAACTGTTAAAGCACTGGTTCTGGCCACGCATGGCCGTTCTTTGAAGTGTAGAGTAAGCGACCCGCTGGGAAGGAAAATTTGGGCAAGATACGGAATCCTGGGTGACGGGAAGACAGCAATAATTGAGATGGCGGCTGCTTCGGGATTGGCTTTAGTTTCAGTGAAAAAAAGAAATCCTTTAGTCACTACTACTTATGGCACGGGCGAGATGATTGCAAATGCTTTAGACCGCAGATGTCGGAAGATTATTGTCGGAATAGGCGGCTCAGCGACAGTGGATGGGGGAGCTGGAATGGCACAGGCGCTAGGAGCGAAACTTTTAGATGGTAAGGGACAAGAGATCGGTTTTGGCGGAGGAGAGATAGAGAAAGTTAAGAAGATAGACCTCAAATTTATGGATAAGAGAATTGCCAGGACAGAGTTCGTTATTGCCTCTGATGTGAGAAATCCCCTTTTAGGACCCAGAGGAGCTGCCCGTGTTTATGGGCCACAAAAGGGAGCGACGCCAAAGATGGTTGAAAGGCTGGAGAGAGGACTTTCCAATCTTGCCAGGGTGATAAGGAAGGAATTCTCCATTTCGGTGGAGAATCTTCCCGGCTCTGGCGCAGCTGGCGGGCTGGGAGCAGGGCTCTATGCTTTTCTGGGTGCAAAGATGGAGAGCGGTGTCGAACTTGTAATGAGAATAGCGGGATTGGAAGACCGAATCAAGAGAGCCGACCTGGTTGTTACTGGCGAAGGAAAGCTCGATCGTCAGACTCTCTACGGCAAAGCGGTAATGGGAGTCATAAAGACGGCTAGAAAATATAAGGTTCCTATTGTATGCATTGCAGGGTCTATTATGCCCGAAGCTAAGGATTTATATAGACTTGGAGTGAAGGGGCTCCTCAGCATTATCAAAATGCCGATGAGTCTTCAACAGGCCCTGGGAGAAAGTAGAAGCCTCTTAGTCGATGCTTCAGAAAACCTGGGCCATTTGTTAAATCTAATGACGGTTAAGAGAAGGTGACAAAAAGAAAATTCTGGATTATCCTCGGCGTTGTAACAGTTATTCATGGTTTGATAAATCTATTTACGGGCCTGGGAGACGATGAGGCTTACCACTGGGTCTGGAGTAATCACTTAGCACTCAGTTATTATGACCATCCTCCAATGGTAGCTTATGTCATCTGGTTCTTTACGCGGATTTTTGGCACAAGCTATTTTACGGTGCACCTGGGAGCTTTAGTCTGTGTCACGCTATTCATTATAATCATATATCAGTGGGCAGAGGAGATGTTTTTCCCGAGAGAAGCACTCTGGGCGGCGGCTATCGTGCTCTTCATCCCCATCTTTTTTATAGGTGGAACCGTAACTGTCCCGGACGCTCCTTTGGGGCTTTTCTGGGTTCTAACACTATGGTTGGTATACAGGGCTTTAAAAGAGAGGAAATCCCAATACTGGTATCTTGCAGGATTGGCAATGGGATTGAGTAGCCTGAGTAAATATAATGGGCTCCTTCTGCCAGGACTCATATTTCTCTACTTGATATTTTCACGGGAGCACAGATTCTGGCTTTTGCGAAAGGAACCCTATCTTGCGCTGTTAATTGGGCTAATCATTTTTTCTCCTGTAATCATCTGGAATTATCAACATAATTGGGTATCTTTTCAGTTCCAGTTTCTTTCCCGCCATCGAGGAGGATTCTCTTTTATTCGTTTTGTCCAGTTTGTAGCTGCCCAGTTTACTTATCTGGCTCCCTTAGCCTTTGTCTATGCGTGCCTGGGTTTCTATCGCTTAGCGAAAATAGGCTTTGCAAAGAAGAGATGGGAATACCAATATCTATTTTTGACCTCTTTTCCCTTAGTAGCTCTATTTGCTATGAACAGTTTCATTTCGCGTTCATTTAAGCCCCACTGGCCTGCACTTGGTTATATCGGAGGAATATTAGGAGGAGTTGCAACCGGAGGGCTTATCAAGAAAGAGAAAAATTTTCTAAAAGTAAACTTCTTGGTCTGTATTTTACTTATGAGTATAATGATTGGTCATACATTTTATCCTTTTCTTCCCATTCCGCCCAAACAGGATATCACTAATGACCTTTATGGATGGGACAGAGTTAATCAGGCAATAGAGGAGATAGAGAAGGGACTCCCCAACCCTGCGTTTCTTTTGACCGATAGATACCAGAATGGAGCCCATTTGAGCTTTGCTACCAGGAAAAAAGTGTATACTTTTCGACCTCGTCGCTTGAGCCAGTTCGATTTCTGGCAGGATATAGAGACGCTTGAAGGGAAGAATGCAATCTATATAACGCACAGTCGGTACTTTAAGGACCCAAACGATATATATAGATTTCAAAAAATTGACCTTCTGAAGGAAGTAAGACTGGTTCGTGGTGGGAGGGAAATGCGCACTTTCTACCTCTACTATTGTCAGAATTTTGAGGGTCTGAAGTGAAAAAAGGGCAGATTCTCCTCGCTATTGGATTATTGGGTGTGGCACTCATCATCCATCTTTTGCCAACACTAAATAGATTCCTCTTCTACCACATAAACGGTTTCCATTTCCGTTGGCTGGATACTATAATGCTTCCCATCACTTATTGTGGTGACGGGACAGTGCTGTCTCTTGTGGCGCTTGGTTTGTGGAGATTGCGCGGGTGGAGAAAGTTCCTCAAGTTGGTTTTAATCCTGATAAGTGCGGGAATTCTGGTTCAGATAATTAAGTACTTTTTCCCTTCGCCTCGTCCGAGTCTGGTCTTTTCTAATATTCATATTTTAGGCCCTGTTCTCAAAGCAGGCTCCTTTCCTTCAGGACACGCCGCTTCGACATTTGGTCTGGTCAGTTTTGTTTCTGGAGAGTTTCCTAAACTGCAAACGCTTCTCTGGATAGTGGCTATATTAATTGGTTTCTCCAGAATCTATGTGGGAGCACATTTTCCTGCCGATGTTATATTTGGGGCGGGGTTAGGGTATTTATTGGCAAATATTTATATAATGGCGTGGCAAGATAGAATCAAAAGGTAGTTTTTTATCTTTTGGGGAATATGCTCGGGTTTTGGTTTGCTCGCTGATAATTTTTTTGCTTGTAGGGGTTCGATTTATCGAACCCGCCTACACGGGCTCAATAAATTCAGCCCCTACAATCTTCGATTTTGGCTAAGAATTCTAATGCTCGCTTCACCAAATGCCCTCGCATTAGAATTGCTTTTCAAAACTATCTTTTAATTCAAAGAGAGAAAGGACGGCACGGAGTCCGTCCCCTACACAAGAAGGCAAAGCTTCCGCTTTGCTGCTACGAGAAGGAATGTAGCTGCAGAGCGACAGCTCTGCTAAAAGCAAGCTTTGGGAGGTAAGTTATGACAACAATTACTGATGTCTGGGCGCGAGAGATTTTGGACTCCCGGGGAAATCCCACTATTGAAGTGGATGTGGTTTTGGAAGGGGGTGTAATGGGCAGGGCGGCTGTTCCCTCCGGAGCGTCAACGGGAGAACATGAAGCAATAGAACTCAGGGATGGCGATATGAAAAGATATCTGGGCAAAGGGGTTCAGAAGGCAGTAGCGAATGTAAACGACGTGATTGGTCCCGCCTTGTATGGTTTAGACGCTACTGAACAGGTGTCCATCGATAAAAGAATGATTGAGTTAGATGGGACGGAAAATAAGTCAAAATTGGGAGCAAATGCTATTCTGGGCGTCTCTCTTGCCTCAGCCAAGGCTGCCAGCGAGGCAGTGGAACTGCCTCTGTATCAGTACATAGGTGGTCCCAATGCCAAAACCATTCCTGTTCCCTGCTTAAATATTCTGAATGGCGGCAAACATGCTGACAATAATCTCGACCTTCAAGAATTTATGATTATACCTGCTGGTGCGCCTTCTTTTAGCGAAGCGATGAGGTATGCTGTTGAAACCTACCACCACTTAAAGGCAATCTTAAAGGAAAAGAATCTATCCACAGCTCTGGGAGATGAAGGTGGATTTGCTCCTGATTTAAGGTCTAATGAGGAGGCTCTGCAACTAATTGTTCAGGGTATTAAGAAAGCGGGGTATAAACCGGGAGAAGAAATCTACATAGGCATTGATGCTGCAGCATCCTCTTTTTATGATGGTGGTAAATATATTCTTAGAGGAGAAGGAAAAGAAAAAGATGCTTCAGGGATGGTCGATTTCTATGAGTCGCTGATTGAAAGATATCCTGTAATTTTAATTGAGGATGGTTTGGCTGAAGACGATTGGGATGGCTGGAAACTTTTGACTAAGAGATTGGGTGAAAAGATACAGTTGACTGGCGATGACCTGTTTGTCACAAATAGGAAGAGGCTGAAGAAGGGAATTGAGCTAAAGACAGCAAATTCTATTCTTATTAAGCCGAACCAGATTGGAACTTTGACCGAGACGCTGGATACTGTGGAGATGGCCAAACGAGCAAGATATGCCTGCCTATTCTCCCACCGCTCTGGCGAGACAGAGGACGACATATTAGCCGATATAGCGGTGGCAACCAATGCTGGACAGATTAAAAGTGGTGCGCCTGCGAGGTCGGAACGGCTATGCAAGTATAACCGACTAATGAGAATAGAAGAGGAATTGGGAGAAGAAGCAGAATTTTATAAGTGGCAAATAAAGAGCCGGTGAAAAATATGGGGTTTAGAAGATGCGCATAAGTATCCAGAAAAAGAAAGTTCATAGGAAGATAATAATCCTAATTGTTATAACTGGTGTAATCATATTTCTTTTTGCAAACAAGAATTTTCAAACTTTGTTAATTTTGAAAAAAGAGATCGCTCAGTTAAAGCAAAGAATAATAGGTTTGCAGGAGGAAAATAAAGGACTAAAGGAAGAACTGGAAGCAATGAAAAATGACCCGGAATATCTTGAGAGCATGGCGCGAAGAGAGCTGGGATTGATTAAGCCAGGGGAAACCAAGTATAAATTCATCGAATCTCAAGAAGAAAAATGACTTGACTGAATCTAATTATTTTTTTAAAATAGAGTGGCGCTTTGCCGGAGTGGCGGAATTGGCAGACGCCTTGGACTTAAAATCCAATGGGTATTTAATACCCGTGCCGGTTCGAGTCCGGCCTCCGGCACGGAAGATATGTGGAGTAGCTCCGATTCATCGGAGCGTCTGGAGTAGCAGACTTCAGTCTGCGTTTCAAAATTAATATAGGGTAAAAGGACGCGGGGTGGAGCAGTCTGGTAGCTCGTCGGGCTCATAACCCGGAGGTCGGCCGTTCAAATCGGCCCCCCGCCACCAGCTTAAATATAAATGCCGACGACCAGACAGGGATTCGGCAA
>Ga0315307_1001118_pt1 | contig 11908 bp, 11 predicted proteins | sample TDP2_MG_FD_203079 | JGI IMG/M metagenome (GOLD analysis project Ga0315307, IMG submission 203079) | Freshwater sediment microbial communities from Lake Towuti, South Sulawesi, Indonesia - TDP2 | ecosystem: Environmental > Aquatic > Freshwater > Lake > Sediment | place: Indonesia: South Sulawesi... | reverse complement strand
CTTAATCACAAAAAAAGATGCAATCAGAGTGGCGGTTGAATTTTGGGAATCATTCCTTTAGAATGTGGGCAAATGGAAAAAATCAGGATTAGCGGGAATAATAATTTCCAGCTAAAAGGGAAAGTTAAAATCAGCGGAGCTAAAAACGCTGTTTTACCCTCGATTGCTGCCTGCCTCTTGACCAGAGAAAAAGTACGTTTGAAGAATGTGCCTATGGTTAAAGATGTCTTTACCATATTAACCCTGATGAAGGAAGTCGGCGCCAGCTATCAGTTGAAAAAGAATTCTTTATCCATCCAAGTCAAGGACTTTAAGTCAGCTGAAGCTTCTTATGAGCTGGTCAGGGCAATGAGGGCCTCCATCCTTGTCCTCGGTCCGCTTTTGGCTCGCTTCGGAAAAGCCGTTGTCGCTTTGCCCGGCGGCTGCGCCATAGGCTCGCGGCCTATAGACCTCCATATCCACGGGCTTGAAAAACTGGGCGCCTCGATAAACCTCGAGCACGGCTACATCAAGGCTGAAGCAAAAAGCCTTCAAGGAACAGCAATAGAATTCGAAAAGAAAACAGTCGGAGGAACAGAAAACTTGGTCATGGCTGCTGCCTTGGCCAAGGGTGAGACCATTTTAAAAAAATGCGCTCTGGAGCCAGAGGTGACGAACCTCTGTCAGCTATTGATCAAGATGGGAGCCAAGATTGATGGAGTCGGAGAAGAGACCATTCGCATCAAGGGAGTCAAAGAGCTGGGCGGAGCCTCTCACGACATCATCCCTGACCGGATTGAAGCAGGGACTTTCCTTGTTGCCGGGGCTTTAACCAGAGGCAATATCATCCTAACTCATACCCGACCAGATCATCTCGGCGTTATCATTGAAAAATTGAGGTATTCAGGAGCAGCAATCGAGAAACTCAACAACCATTCCCTCCAGGTCATAGGAAGCGAAGAGATCAAGCCTCAGGATATTACCACTTCTCCCTACCCCGGGTTTCCGACAGATATGCAGGCACAGTTTATTGTCTTGATGACTCAGGCTTCTGGAACATCGATCATTACCGAGACTATCTTCGACAGGCGCTTCTCCCACATCAACGAACTCCTTCGCCTGGGCGCCAATATCGAGGTTTCTGGAGACAAGGCCATTGTCAAGGGAAAAACTCCCCTTTCCGGAGCTGAGACCATAGCCACCGATTTGAGGGCTTCGGCCTCTCTTGTATTGGCAGGCTTGATTGCCAATGGAGAAACCATCATCAACGATGTCGAACACCTGGACCGTGGCTATGAGAAACTTGAAGAAAAGCTTAAGTCTCTCGGAGCCAGCATTGAAAGAATAAGAAAATAGGAGAAGAGGCCAGAAAGGAGGTAAGAGACTATGGAAATCACATGGCTGGGACATTCTGCTGTAAAATTACACGGCTCGAAAATTGTCTACATCGACCCCTTCTTAACCGGAAACCCTGCTGCGGCCATATCCGCGGATAAAATTACAAAAGCAGATGTCGTTGTCGTCACCCATTATCATGGTGACCATCTGGGCGATGCTTTCGCCATCTGTAAACTGACAGGTGCGACACTCGTAGTCATTCACGAGATCGCCGTCGAAGCCGCAGAACAAGGTATCTTAGCCGAAGGCATGAACATCGGCGGCACAGTGGAAGTCAAAGGAGTCAAAGTCCATATGGTGCAAGCTCTTCACTCTGCGGAAAAAGGTGACCCGGCAGGAGTGGTGGTCGAAATGGACGGAAAAAAAATCTACCATGCCGGTGACACTGGATTGACCTATGACATGAAACTCATCGGTGAATTCTTCAAGCCAGACCTGAGCTTCCTGCCCATCGGAGATCGCTACACCATGGGTATTCCCTCGGCGGCCAAGGCTGCGGAGTTCATTCAGAGCAAAAAAATCATTCCGGTCCATTACAACACTTTCCCGATTGTCAGCGCTGATCCTCAAGAATTCAAAAGAAGAGTCGGACGGTGGGCAGAAGTCATCATCCTCAAGCCAGGAGAGACGTACCGTCTCTAGCCTCTCAAGAGTCTCTCTCTTCAATTTTGCAACATAAAAATGCCATATTTGATAGACGGCAACAATTTGCTGGGGCATATATTCCCCACTAGCTTCAGGGAAAAGCAAAGCAAATTCAACTTGATCTATGACCTTTTTATTTTTCAGCGTCGAAAAAGGACGAGGGTTTCTGTTGTCTTCGATGGCAGAGCTGAGCCAAGCCTAGAAAAATTTCAGAAAAAAAAGTTCTCGATCATCTACCCTCCTTTGGGCCAGAATGCTGATGGAATCATCAAAGATATCATCTCCAACGAGACAGACTTAAGAAGATTCTTTGTCATAAGCTCAGACCAGGAGATTAAAAGATTTGCCAAGTCGAAAGGAGCCAAGACTCTGAGCTCGAAAGATTTTAGCCGTGAACTCAAAACCATATTGAAAGAAAACAGGAGGTTTCAGGAATTCCAGAAAAAAGTCTCGGAGCTTTCTCCGCTGGAGATAGACCATTGGCTTATGATTTTTAAAAACAGAAAATGAACAAGGTCTCTATAATCGGCGCCGGAAGGCTGGGAACATCCCTCGCCTCTGCCCTGGCAAAGAAAGGATACAGCATAAGAGTTCTCTCCTGCAGAAGAAGCTTTTCGGCAAAAGAGAGCCAAAAAATCATCGGCCAAGGGAAGGCTCTGACCGACAATGTCCAAGCCGCAAGACTCGGAGATTTGCTCTTTCTCTGTTTGCCGGATGAAGAGATTGAGAAAATCGCGGCGCAACTGGCTGCCTCGGATATCGATTGGTCGAAAAAGTTCGTCTTCCACTGCTCGGGGCTTTTCCCCTCAGAGATCCTTAAAGCCTTAAAGGATAAGGGGGCTGCGACCGCCTCCTTCCATCCTGTCCAGTCTTTTCCCCATAAAAAAATTGACCCGGCACACTTCAAGAATGTCTATTTTGGGCTCGAGGGCAACGGCAGAGCTCTGGCCATGGCTCGGAAGATTGTGCAGCGGCTCGGCGGTCATCCCTTTATTCTCAAGGCAAAAGATAAAGCCATTTACCATTCAGCCTGCAGCCTTGCCTCAAACTTTCTGGTCGTTCTCCTAGAGATGGCCGTTTCCTTGCTCAAGCAAACAGGTCTCGATGAAGAAAAAGCCCTGCAAATTCTTCTGCCCTTAGTTCAAGGGACTTTACACAACGTAAAAAAATTTAACATAGGAACATCTCTGACCGGTCCTGTTGTCAGAGGAGACCAGAAGTCCCTGAAGAGCCATCTCAAAGCTCTGAGCGCTTTCCCTTCCTATCAAGAAACATACAGGAAGCTGGCTAAGCAGGCGTTGGAAATAGCAAGAAGAGAAAAGAGGCTGCCTTGGTCAAGAATCAGGGCAATGAAACGTCTGCTCGAAGAAAAATAACCTCCTCTTCAAGCTCGATGCCAAACTCCTCCTTCACCCGCCGCTTGAGTTCCTGGGCAAGTCGGCGAACATCCCGGGCCGAGGCATTACCCTGGTTAATGATGAAATTCGCGTGGCCAGAATAGACAAGCGCCCCTCCCTCGCGCATCGTCTTCGCTCCGACTTTTTCCAGATAATAGCCAGCAGGAACTTTCTTGCCATCAGGGAGGACGACGTTCTTGAAATAACTCCCGGGATAGGCCGTCCCCTCTGGCGGATGCTTTTTCCTGCGAACTTCCAGATTGCTCTCAACCTTGGCTTCTGCCTTCTCTCTTTCTCCCTGATGAAGCTCAAAAACAGCCTGCAAGAGGATTTCAGGTCTTTTCTTGAGAATGCTCTGGCGGTAGCCAAACTCGAAGTAATCTCTATTGACTCTGACCTGCTCACCTTTTTGATTGAGGATCAGAGCTTCTCTTAGAAAATCCCCGATGTTTTGGTCGAAGGCACCGGCATTGCCGAAAACAGCACCGCCGATTGTCCCGGGAATTCCTGCCAAAAATTCAAAGCCGGCTAGCTCTTCTTCTATCGAGAATTGAAGGACGTCACCTAAAGGATTGCCGGAAAGAACCTCTATCTGTTTTTTTCCTCTTCGTTCTTTTCCAGCTGCTTCGTTTTTTATGATCAGGCCAGGGAATCCATCATCATCGAATAAAAGATTATTCCCCCCTCCGATAAGATAATAAGGGATGGAGATTGATCGCGCCAAAACAATTGAGCTCACAAGCTCTTGGATTGTTGAAGCTTCAAAAAAATAGTCGGCCTTCCCACCGATTCTAAAGTTTGAATAATCCTTGAGGGATACAGATTGTTTTAAAGGCTTGCCTATCCTGTCGAGAAAAATGGAGAGAAAATCTTCCCTTTTATATTTCACTTTTGCTATTTTATATGACATCGACTCAAATTTCCACATCCCCTCCTCTCCGGCAAGTGGCCGCAAATTCATGACCTGAACACGACTTTGGCATATTTCTTGCTCCTTGGTTTTATGAGCCTAGGTTTCTGGCTTCATAAAGTTATCATATTGACATTTTTATCAGAGAAGGCTATTATGCAAAAAATTTTGTAAGAGGTTTAAAAATGAGAAAAACAAGGCTCGCAGTTTTAGCTTTAATCTTCTCACTCTCTTCCTTGCTGGCTCAAACTGAGACGGCTGGTGAAGATTACATCAAAGCCATGACGACCGCAGACACGGCTCAGAGGGCCGCGCTTCTCAAAGAGTACTTGACTAAATATGCCGGCAAAGGAACCCAATACGAGAATTATGCCAACGCTAATCTCTGCCTCCTTCCCTACGCGGGAAAGACAATTGAGGAAACCATTAATTATGGGGAAAAGGCTCTGACTCTAGGCGGCTTGGATGATCTCATAAAGTGCCAGGTCTTAATCACTCTTTCTGGAATTTATGGCGAACGCGGACAGAACTTAGAAAAGGCAAAAAGCTATGCGTCCCAGGCTGTGGAGGTCGCAAGAGCCAACAAGAGCAATGAGTCCGAAGAAGCGGGCAGGGCTCAATGGAATAAAATTTTAGGCTATGCTTATTATGCTCAGGGACAGGCCTTTGACAAGGCTAAGGACGCCAAAAACGCTGTCGGGCCTTATATAGAATCCTATAAGATTTTGAATGATAAACAAATCCTGAGTAATCTGAAAAAAGTGGGAAAGACGCTTTATGATTTCAAGTTTTATAATGAGGCAGAAAAAGCTTTTGTAATCGTCGCTGAGGCTATGAAGGATTTCGAAAGCTACAGCTTCTACGCCAGGATCCTTCACCGGGCCGGCAAGAAAAATGAAGCCTTGAAATACTATAAAATGGCCTATATGAAACAAAAGAGCGGAGAAACGGCCTTCAACATCGGAATCATCATGGCTGAAGACGCCAGATCAAACCCGACCACTGCCCAGGAAGCGATTCGCTACTTTCTCGATGCCAGCTTCCTTTCTGCCGCCCACTCAACAAAAGCCATGGAATTGGCGGAATCTCTTTTCTTCACCACTGTCAACAAGGACCTTAGATTCAACGAGAAATCCAAAGAATTGCAGGAAAGAAGCGCGAAGCGGGACGGGATGGTCAAAGCCTTCAACGATAAGTTTGGAGAAAAAAACGAAGAGGACCTAACTGAAGCAGAAAAAAAGGAGATGCAGAATATGAAAGCACAGATTGAATCAGAGGAAAAAGCCATGCAAAAACTCGAAGCCGAGCAGAAGCTCGCCCTGGATAAGTGGAATACACAGATCGAAGAGACAAAGAAAAGATTAGGCATCAAATAGAACCAAGCCGCCGGCTCCACTCCGTTTGAACTTTTCCTTCTTCTGGTGTATCATCCCCACATCCTCAAAAAAACAGAAAAGCTCGAAACCCAACCTTATGGGGAATAAGATGGCGACCAAAAAAACATCCCACCTTCAAGCCAAGCATCAGATCCAAAAATTGAGAGAAGAGATAAAATATCATGAAAAAAAATATTATGTCGATAACGACCCGCAGATTTCTGATTATGAGTTTGATAAGCTGGTCAAGAAACTGAAGGAGCTGGAGAAGAAGTTTCCGGAACTCGTCACGCCTGAATCCCCCACTCAGAGAGTGGGAGAACAACCCCTCGCCGGCTTTACGCCTGTCGAGCACAGCTCTCCGATGCTCAGCCTGGATAACTGTTACAGCGTCGAAGAACTAAGGGAGTTTGAAGAGAGAATAAAAAGAATCATTCCTGGGGAAAAGATTGAATATGTCACCGAGCTGAAAATCGACGGCCTGGGCATTTCTTCCATCTACCGTGATGGAAAATACTTCCAGGCTGTGACCAGAGGCGACGGTTTCAGGGGAGACGACGTCACACCCAACGTCAAGACCATCAGGAGTATGCCGCTTTCGATCAAGAACTCGAAGGAAATAGAAGTCAGGGGAGAAGTCTATCTTCCCTTTCAATCCTTTCAAAAAATAAACCGAGAAAAGGGAAAAAAAGGGGAGCCTCTCTTTGCCAACCCGAGGAATGCAGCTGCCGGCTCCCTCCGCCAGCTCGACCCCAAAGAAGTCGCCTCTCGTCAATTGGATGTTTTTCTCTATTACATCTTTATCGAAGGAAAAGAGCAGCCGACCCAATGGAAAAACCTGCAGACTCTGAGAGAGCTTGGCTTCAAAACCAATCCTAACTCTCGTCACTGCCCGACGCTCGAGCAGGTCATTTCCTTCTGGGAAGAATGGCGCGAAAAAAGAGACAATCTTGATTATGACGTTGACGGAATCGTGGTCAAGGTCAACTCAACCGAGCAGCAGAAGAAGCTGGGATGGACGGCCAAGTTCCCCCGCTGGTCGGTCGCTTTCAAATTCCCCGCAAGACAGGCCACAACAAAAATTAGGGAGATCACCGTTCAGGTGGGAAGGACGGGTGCCCTGACTCCGGTGGCGATCCTGGAGCCTGTCCAACTCTCCGGAATCACCATCAGCCGCTCCACGCTCCACAATGAGGATGAAATCAGAAGAAAAGACATAAGAATCGGTGACCATGTCCTTATCGAGCGAAGTGGAGATGTCATCCCCAAAGTTGTCTCAGTCATGAAAGAAAGGCGAACAGGGAAAGAAAAAAAATTTGTCTTCCCTTCCAGATGCCCTGTCTGTCATTCAGCCACTTTTAAGTCTGAGGGAGAGGCCATCTCTCGCTGCACAAATCCTTCCTGTCCGGCAAAATTGAGAGAAGCCCTGCTCCATTTTGCCTCGCGCAGAGCGATGAACATTGAAGGCCTAGGAGACGCTCTGGTCGACCTGCTCTTGGCGGCAAAGCTTATCAAAAATATTCCGGACATTTATTCTCTCAAATACGACGAGCTAGTGAAGCTGGAACGGATGGGGCCGAAAAGTTCGCAGAATTTATTAAGTGAAATCGAAAACTCTAAACAAAGAGACCTTGATCGGCTGATTTATGCCCTGGGGATAAGACATGTCGGGGAGCGGACAGCCCGGGCTCTCGCTTCCCATTTCAAGAGCCTGGAGAGCTTAGCCAGGGCAACCTTGGAAGAGCTGACTGAGGTCGAAGATGTTGGCCCTACTGTGGCTGAAAGCATTGCTTTTTTCTTCAAGCAGCCTGAGAATATGAAACTGATCAGCAGGCTAAAAGAAATGGGTCTTAATTTTTCTTACAAAGAGCCGCGCCCAGCGCGCGGGCTTTCCTTGAGCGGACAGACTTTTGTTCTCACCGGAACTCTTTCCTCTCTCAGCAGAGAACAAGCACAAGACATCATCCAAGAGCTGGGAGGGGCTGTCTCCTCCTCGGTGAGCGGCAAGACGACATATCTCGTTGTCGGTGAATCCCCCGGCTCCAAGCTTGACAAGGCGCGGAAGCTAGGAATCACCATCCTTGATGAAAAAGAATTCTTGAAAATGTTTAAAAGGGGTTAGCTTTCCTTTTTTTTCTTGGCCAAGACTTCCAGGCGGAGGAACTCTTTAATTCCCTTCTTTTTAGGCTTTTCTAAACCCAATTCCTGGAGGGCAGTTTTATTATCCGGCTCCAGCTCCAAGGCCTTTCTATACATCTTGGTGGCTTTAACAGAGAGCCCGACGTCTTTGTAAAAGTTTCCAAGCTCTACCAAAGCTGGTACGTTCCATGGCTCCAAGTCTATAGCCTTCAGGAAATCCTCCTCGGCTTTCCTCTTGAAAGCGGGAATTTTCATCTCTATCATCGCCAGCAGAAGAAGATAGCTACCCTTGTTCCTTTTTAATCTTAGAGCCTCTTCTATAGGAGCAAACGCCTCTTGATATCTTCCTTGATTGTAAAAAGACTTTGCCTGGCGATACTTCATGTCTGCTTTTTTTTCTAGGTCCATTTTGTCATAGGCAGAAGGAGTAGGCCTGCTGGGCTCAAAACGCTGGCTCTCTTTTCCAGAACTGAGAGCCTCATAAGCTTTTGTTATCTGACTAAAGACCTCCTCAATCCTTATCTTTGTCTCTGGCGGAAGGTTTTGGTCAAAGCGGTCTGGATGATATCTCCGTGCCAGCTGAAAATATGCCATTTTTATCTCGTTTTGAGAGGCGTTGGCCGAAACATGGAGAAGGCCATGATAATCCAGCTTAGGAAGATTATCACTCAAGGAAATTACCTCGGCCAACCTTTTCTCCGAATCATCCACAGCCGGCTTTTCAACCTTCTCTTTCTTCGCCGGAATCATCTCTCCTGGAAAACCGACGAGGTTCAAACAATAGAAAAGATAGAGGCTCTTCCAGAAAGGCCTGGAGCGAAATTTTGTGGTGCGCAGGAGTGAATCACCGCTGCGCTTTCCGTTTATTATGTCCAGCAGTTCTCTTTCCTTTACCGTTAAACGGTCAAGGCAGTCCTTCATTTTAGGGATGAGAACTTTTTTCTCCATGAATTTTTTTATTTCAGGATTGTAGCTCATCCGCCTTATGCCTTCCTCGATCAGGTCGAGAACATTTATTCTTGTTCCAAATTCTCTTTCAACATAGCCGCTCTTTTCCTCAAACTCGAATCTGCCTCCAAAAATGGGAAACATGTTCAATGTTGTCTCTCTCATCTGATACATCAGGCCTGCATGCAGGTCTTTCTTGGATATAACACCGCTCTTGATCAATATTTTCCCTATGCTCTCTGTGGGCTCGATATAGTGGTCGATTCTTAGAAAGATCTCTTCAGGAATTCTTTTCAACCTGAATAAGAATTCTCCCAATAATTCTTGTGGCTGATTTGTTTTGGTAAAAACCAAGAATCCGTCCTCAAAGAAGAGGTATTTCTTGATGCCTTTATGTTTGAAGACCAGACGGCCGCTTTTTTCGTTGAAGTGGATTTCTCTCAGATAAGATCCGATGTGTTCCATACTTTTTAATATATTATACAAAGGTTAAAAAAATTTTCAATTATTTATTTAAAAGGTTTTAGGGATGAGGCGATTTCCCAAAATCCCCAGATCCAGGCCTACCAAGGCACCCGGCGACAGAATCCCTTTCTACAACTTTATAATTTTCACTGAATTTAGGATGCCACCTTGAGCGAGGAATGTTTAATTGAAAAGGATGGGGAATTATGATAACTTTTCAACGATGAGAATCGGATTAGCTCAAATCGCTCCTCACTTGGGGGATGTAGCCAAAAATTTTGCTCTCCATCTCCAATACATCAAAAAGGCAAAAAAGAAAGCCGTTGACCTCCTCATCTTTCCTGAGCTCAGCCTCACCGGATACACACTCAAGGACCTTGTTGAAGAGGTCGCCATTTCCCCAGAAAAAAATCCTTACTTTGGCCAGCTTCAAGCTGCAAGCCGTGAGCTCTCGCTGGTCTTTGGGTTTGTGGAAGAAAAGGAGAGAGGCCTTTTTTACAACTCAGCCGCATTCTTATCCGGAGGAAAAATCCTTCATATCCATCGTAAGGTTTTCCTTCCGACTCACGGCATGTTCGAGGAAGGAAAATTTTTCGCTTCGGGAAAAACTTTCCAGACTTTTTCCAGCCCCTATGGGAAGACAGGCATGTTGATTTGCAGAGACTTTCTCCACTACGGCGCAAGCTATCTCCTCTTCGCTGGAGGCTCAGAAATCATCATCGTCATCAGCGCCGCCCCTGGGCGAGGAATCTCCTCGGGCGAAGCCTATGAAACGAGCCGGATGTGGGAGCTGATGGGAGAAGCCATTTCGCGCTTCTCCAACGCTTTTCTTTTCTTCTGTAACAGGGTCGGCTTTGAAGACGGAAAGAGCTTTGCCGGAGGCTCATTCATCTACAATCCGCTGGGCGAGCTCGTCGCCCAGGCTGCCTACCTCGATAAAGATTTTCTCATTCAAGAAATTGACCTGGACGATATCCGTCAAGCACGAAAAAAGTGGCCATACAAAAGAGATGACAGGCCGGAGATCATCCTTGAATCTCTCAATAAAATTGTTTCAAGCTATGAAGATTAATGCTCCTTTTGTGGAAAAAGTCCTTGTTTCGTTCATAAGGGAAGAACTATCCAAGTCCAATTATAAAAAGGGAGTCTTGGGCCTCTCCGGGGGGCTTGACTCATCTGTCTGCGCTTCGCTGGCAGTGAAGGCGCTAGGAGCTAGAAATGTTATCGGCCTCATCATGCCCTACGGGAAGATTTTCAACAAGGATGTGGAGGATGCCCGAGAATTTGCCAAGCTCTTGAGGATAAGATCAAGAATTATCGATATCTCTCCCATGGTCGATGCTTATTTTTCAATTTATCCGACCGAGAACAGGATTGCCAAGGGAAACAAGATGGCGAGAGAAAGGATGTCCATCCTCTACGACTTTTCAGTCCGAGAAAAAGCCTTGATCTTGGGAACGAGTAACAAAACAGAGTTGCTGCTTGGTTACGGGACAATCCACGGCGATATGGCCTGCGCCATAAATCCTTTAGGCGACCTTTATAAAACTCAAATCAGGCAGTTGGCGCAACACCTTAAAATTCCCGGAAAAATCCAGAAAAAAGTGCCGACTGCGGGTTTATGGCCAGGACAAACAGATGAGAAAGAGATTGGACTCTCTTATGGTGAAATCGATGCCATCCTCTTCGAGCTCGTGGACAAAAGGATGCCCAGGAAAGAAATCATCTCTTCAGGCCACAAGCCCAAAGACGTGGACAGGCTTGCGCGCCTTATCAAGAACTCTGAATTCAAAAGAAAGCTTCCTCCTATTCCTAAAATATCCGCCCGAACAGTCGGCCACGACTTTCTCTTCCCTTATGACTGGGGAAAATAAGCCATGGAAGAGAAAACCTCAGGGCATAAAGCCCGGGGCATGCTCTACATCGTCGCTACTCCTATCGGGAATCTTGAAGACCTGACCTTCAGGGCATTGAGGATTCTTAAAGAAGTCTCTGCCGTAGCCTGTGAAGACACCCGGCAGACGATGAAACTTTTGAATAGGTACAGCATCAAAAAAACGCTGATCAGCTATTACCATCCACGAGAAAGCCAGAAAATTCCTCTTATCATCAAAATGCTTAAGGAAGGGAAGGACCTTGCTCTGGTTACTGATTCAGGCACTCCTGGCCTCTCAGACCCAGGTTATCCTCTGATAAAGGAAGCCATAAAACAGGGGATTACCATCTGCCCTGTTCCAGGAGCATCAGCCTTGACAGCAGCCCTCTCGGCCTCAGGGCTGCCCACTCATAGATTTCTCTTCCTCGGATTTTCTCCCCCAAAGACCGAGGCTGCCAAAAAAATGCTCAGGTCTTTGAAGGAGGAAAAAGCCACTCTTATCTTCTACTCCCCAAGCCGAAGACTCCTTTCTTTTCTTGAAATCTGTCAGCAAATATTAGGAGAGAGGCAGATAGTCATTGCCAGAGAAATGACCAAAATCCATGAAGAATTCCTCCGCGGAAGTGTCGAAGAATTAAGAAAAAAGCTGGAAGGAAAGGAGATAAGAGGGGAAGTCACAGTCTTGATCGAAGGGAAACATTAGAGCCCTGTTCTCTATTCTTAGCCTTATACAGGGGTTTTAATTAAAAAAAACAACAAAGAGAGGTTTAGTTTA
>Ga0315307_1001117_pt1 | contig 11910 bp, 14 predicted proteins | sample TDP2_MG_FD_203079 | JGI IMG/M metagenome (GOLD analysis project Ga0315307, IMG submission 203079) | Freshwater sediment microbial communities from Lake Towuti, South Sulawesi, Indonesia - TDP2 | ecosystem: Environmental > Aquatic > Freshwater > Lake > Sediment | place: Indonesia: South Sulawesi... | reverse complement strand
TCCCCCACTACTTCGTTGGGCGACATTCATTAGTGTGATGCGCAGATGACGCAGATTCGCACAGATGGGCAGAGGCGGTCGCCTCTGTCGAGGTGAGGCCAGAGGAGGGGAGTGCGACAGGGAGGGGAGGGGGCCGGGCCCCTTGCGACAGGTCGCGGACCTGTCGGCTACGCTCAGGGCAGGCTCTGTCGTACCGGGTAGGTGAGACAGGTCGGCCTGAGGCAGATGGGCGCCAGGGTCATCATTGACACCGACATCGGGGAGGACATAGACGACCTCCTCGTCACCGCGTTCGCGCTCCGCTCGCCGGAGTTCGAGGTGCTGGCCATCACCACTGTGGACGGTGACACTCAGGCGCGGTCGCGCATCGCCCGCTGCCTCACGGCCGCGGTCGGCCGGCCGGAGATCCCAGTGGTGGCCGGCTACCCCCGGCCTATGCCCCATCCCGACACACCCCATGCACCAGGGACAGGTGTCAGGCAGGGCGAGCTGGCCCCTGACGAGACCGGGCTGCCGCTCGCCTGCGAGCTTCGGGCGGATGAGCTGATTGCGCGGTTGGCATCCGAGCACCGCGGCGAAGTCCTCGTGCTTACCATCGGGGCCATGACCAATGTGGGGCAGTGCCTGGTGCGTTTCCCCGAGGCAGCCGCACATCTGCGCGCGGTGGTGACCAATGGGGGCAACTTCGCGCCCGGGAGAGCCGCGGCGATCGGGTGGAACCTACGCTACGATCCGGTGGCGGCCGCGGTGGTGGCGACCTCTGGCGTGCACTGGGTGCTGCTCCCCGAGAACGCGACCCGTTACGCTGGGCTGGGCGAGGCCGAAGTCCGAAGGCTGCGGGAGGCGGGGAGGCCGCTGTCCGACTTGCTGGCACGGGCCATTGACCTGTGGAAGCGAAACAAGCCCGACGCGACGCCCACGCCGCACCTCTCTGACCTCAACGTCTTCGCCTATCTGCTTGGCGGTTGGCTGCCGGTGAGGCGAGGCCGCGCGGCCCTCACGATCGCGCCGGGTCGGATCGCCGAGCTGACAACTGAGGAGGACCCGGAGGGTCCGCATCTGCTCGGCGGCGAAGTCCCGGAGGCGCGCGGGCCTGAGCTGAGAGAGCTGTTCATGGAGCGGGTCCTGGCGGGAGGTACGGCCGGCGTGTCCAGGTGGGCTGTGACGAACTAGCGTGCCCGTCGCTATGGAGCTTCGCATATTGCAGTCACGGCGGCAGGGGGTTCGGGGAGCTTCCTGACGTGTTCTGTCTCAGTCTCGCCCTGACTGCATGAGGCGAGACCCAGTGGGATCGCGCCTTGTCCGGGCAGCCCCTTGCCCTGGCGAAGCGGCAAACTGAGATACAAGGAGTGATTGCGATGTGGGGAAGCGCCCGATGCGCCGGGCTTGCAGTGGTGCTGTGCGCTGTGAGTTGCCTGGTCTGCGCGGCTGGGGCCGCGCTCGCGGGTGAGCGGTACGACCCGACCGCGCCGCCGTTTTCCTCTCTCTACAACGCCTTCAACGACAGCTACAAGCAAGCGCTCTACGCCACGCAGCAGGGAGACGAAGAGCGAGCGGGCAGCGAGCTGGGGGCCACCCGGATGACCTGGCAGATGCTGCTCACGCAGTACTATCGGAATCCGCCTGAGAGCTACCGCCGGGATGCACGATGGCAGGGGGACCTGGCGACGATCACCGGCTATATCGAGATCGCGAAGATGGAGCTGGGCGCGAAGAAGGTGCCGGAGGCGCACGAGGCGCTGGAGCAAGTCCGGCGCATCTGGATGGCCGTCCGGCAGCGCAATGGAGTGCGCTGGTTCAGCGACGAGCTCACTAGGTTCGAGGATGTCCTGGAGCCCGTGGTGCTGTTCGTCACCGGAGGCGTGAGCGATAGCAGCATTGGGCAGCTCGCCGGCAAGCTCGAGAAGCTAGCAAGCGCCTGGCAGCAGGTGGCGGCCTTCGGCTACCGGCCGGCCTCGGCCGAGAGGCAGAAGCTGCTTCAGGACATGATCGCCGCGGAGACGCAGGCGATCAGTAACCTCCGGAAGGCCGTCGCCGGGAGAGATTACCCCAGTCTCAGGCCGCTGGTGATGGAGGTCAGGAAGGCGTTCGCCGCGGTGTACCTGGCGTTCGGGTAGAGGGAGATCAGGTTAGCGACCTCCGCCTCGGGTAGGGAGGCCTGCGCCAGCCACTGCGGGGACCTCACCCCTTCATCCCACTCAGGGCGATGCCCCGGGTGAAGTACCTTTGCCCGGCCAGGAAGATGAGCAGGACCGGGATGGTGACCACCACCGTGCCGGCCATGAGCAGGTCCCAGCGGGTGGTGTACTGGGTCTGGAAGACCTGTAGGCCGACCTGGAGGGTCTTCATCGAGTCCTTGCTCATGACCAACAGGGGCCAGAGGAACTCGTTCCAGGCCGCGGTGAAGGTGAAGATCCCCAGGGTGGTGAGCGCAGGGGCCGACAGGGGCAGGATGATGCGCCAGTAGATGCCAAGCTCCGAGCAGCCGTCAATGCGGGCGGCGTCCTCCAGCTCCCGGGGCAAGGTCATGAAGAACTGGCGCAGCAGGAAGATCCCGAACGCCCCCACCGCGCCAGGCAAGATGAGACCGACGTAGCTGTTGAGCAGCCCGTGGCCACCGATCCCCAGCCAGTCATTCCCGCCGGCCAGAGGCCATCGCTTCAGCATGATGAACACCGGCACCATGGTCACCTGGCCCGGCACCATCATCGTCCCGAGGGTGAGCAGGAAGAGCAGATTGCGGCCCCGGAAGCGCAGGCGGGCGAAGGTGTAGGCGGCCATGGAGCAGAGCAGCAGGTTGGAGGCAGTGATGGTCACCGCGAAGATGACAGTGTTGATGAAGTAGCGACCGAAGGGGGCGGCCTGCATGGCGGCACTATAGTTCTCCCATTTCCAGGCGCGGGGTGTCCAGATGGGCGGGAAGCGGAAGATCTCGGACTCCGGCTTGAGGGAGGTGGAGACCATCCACAGGAAGGGCAGGATGGTGGTGGCCGCGCCGGTCAAGAGGAGCAGGTGCAGGAGGGTCTGTTTGGCAAGGGTGAGTCTCATGCGTACTCCACCTCGCCTCCCCGGAGCAGGCGCAGGTTGAGCAGGGACAGCAGGAAGATGATCCCGAAGAGCACGAAGGCCATCGCCGAGGCGTAGCCCATCTTCATGAAGCTGAAGGCGTTCTGGAAGATCTGGTGGACGATGGTGGTGGTGGCGTTGTTGGGCCCGCCATTGGTCATGACGTACACCTGGGCGAAGACCTGGGACGAGCCGATCACTGAGACCACGAAGATGAAGGCCGTGGCGGGCCTGAGGAGAGGCCAGGTGATCGCCTTGAACCGCTGCCAGGCCGTGGCCCCGTCAATGATGGCGGCCTCGTAGAGGTGCTCGGGGATCCCCTGGAGGCCGGCCAGGTAGATCACCATGTTGTAGCCCAGGCCCCGCCAGATAGACATGACCACAATGGCGGCCATCGCCTGGCCGGGGTCGGCCAGCCAGGTCTGGGGCGGGATCATCATCTGCCGCCCGGTGAGCGCGGTGGCCGCCCGAGCGATCAGTTCCAGCCCGTAGTTGAGCAGACCATAGGTGGGGTCGTAGAGCCACATCCACACCATGGAGATGGCGACCAGGCTGGTGACAACCGGGAGGTAGTAGCTGGTGCGGTAGATGCTCACTCCCCGCAGGCCGGCATTGACCAGCAGGGCGAGGGCGAGCGCGAGGGCCATGCCGAGGGGGATGGTGCCGAGGGCGTACTGCGCGGTATTGCGCAGCGAGAGGTAGAAGACCCCGTGGTTGGCGAGGTCCTTCCCGATGCGCGCGTAGTTCCTCAGGCCGATCCACACCGGAGAGTGGACGATGTCGTAGCGGCAGAAGGAGAGGTAGAGGGCGGCGACGACCGGGAGGAGCACGAAGAGGAAGAACAGCACCAGGCCGGGGGCCAGGAAGATGAAGGCGGTGCGCTCTTCGCGGCGCTCTGCCCGACTGTCAGCCATTGGCGGCCTCGGGCCGGAGCAGCTTGTCAATCAGCAGCTTGGTCACCCACGGCCAGCCGAAGCTGGAGGCGGCCACGATCGGCTGGCAGGCCAGCGCGGCAGACTGCCAGCCCCAGTAGGGGCTCATGTAGTGCAGCGCGCGCCTGAGCGTTCTCACTGCCCCTCCACTCGCTCTGCCAACAGCTCGTCCAGCTCGCGGGAGTAATCCCTCAAGGCCTGCTGCGGCGTCTTCGTCCGGTAGACGGCAGCCGAGACCGCCGACTGGAGGCCGGTGCGTATCTCGAACCACTCCGGTATCGCCGGCAGCGAGCGGCCGTGCTGCTCCATGAGAGATACGAATTGGTGGAGCTGAGGGTTCTCCTGCATGAACTTGGCCGCCCTCACGGCCGAACGCCGCGGCGGGATGAAGAAGAGCGTGGAGTTGTAGGCCGCCAGGTTCTCCGGCTCCATGAGGAAGGTCATGAGCTCCCAGGCGAGGTCCTTGTGACGGCTCTGGGGCGACATCGCCAGCCAGTCTGTGTAGACGCTGATCACGCGCTGCTTTCGCTTCGGCGTGGGAGCGATGCCAACCTTCGGAAGCAACTCGGGCGCGTATCGCTGGAGGTTGTAAAGGCCGACTTGGTTCATGATCTCCATGGCGGCCTTCTGGGAGGCGAACACCGGGATGGAGCCGCCGATTTGGGGCATGCCGGAGGTAGGGCAGACGCGGTACTTGTGATAGAGGTCAACGTAGAACTGGAGCGCCTCTGCCGCCTCGGGGCTGTTGAGCCGGGAGCGGCGGCCGTCCTCGCTGAAGATCCGGCCGCCGTTCTCCCAGAGAAACTCGACGAAGATCTGCCAGGAAACCGGCAGGTTCAGGCCCGCTGTCGTGGTCACCGGGCCCCGCCGCTTGGTCATCCGTTCCCCGACCTGAGCCAGCTCCTCCCAGGTGTCAGGAGGCCGATCGAAGCCGGCCGCATGGAGCAGATCCTTGCGGTAGAGCAAGACTCGCGGCGCGGAGAGATAGGGCAGGCCGTAGACCCGGCCCTGGTAGACGCAAGTGCTCCAAGAGGCGGAGAAGTAGTCGTCTTGTCCGCCCCAGCGGGCCAGGTAATGGTCGAGCGGCTCGGCCATGCCCCGGTAGGCGACGCCCCCGACGTACTCGGCCCCGACCTGGAAGACATCAGGGGCCACGCCGCCGGCGAAGCTGATCATGAGCTTCTCGTCGAGATGGGCCCAGGAGATGTACTGGGTGTTGACCTTGACCCCGGGATGGGCGGCCTCAAAGCGGGGGATGAGCTGCTCGTTAACTAGGTGCCGCGTCGCCTCGTTGAAATCCGCGAGCCAGAACTCGAGCTCGATGTGGCGGGCGGGGCCGGCGCAGCCGACGAGGAGGAGCGTCAAGCAGGTGAGGAGGAGTGGGAAGAGCAAGCTGCGTGCGCTTACCCGGAGGGCAGGAGGCAAGCTCCGTTCGCTTAGAGTCTCTAACAGCAGCCGACTGCATCCTGTATCAGAGCTAACGTGGCAGCTCTGAGCGGCGCCGGGAGGAGTTCTGATACAGGCGCTTACGCTCAGGACGGGCCTGCCCAACGGCAGCGCCCGCCCTACCCTAGTGAGCTTCGCAGATGGAAGTAACATGGCGAAGGCATCCCGCGGCTTCGAGATCCGGCCTCTCTGGCTTTCGCCGTTACTTCTTTCGGCGAAAGTCAGTAGCGCGGCGGCCAGTAAGGTCGGGCATAGAAGAGCAACACCAGCAGGCAGGTGACCAGCAGGTGGTAGTGTTCCCGGTTGACCAGCACCCGGCGGAGCTGCCAGGTGCGGCCCTGGACCTGAGGGGCGGGAAGCCGCGGGATCATCATGGGGACGCGGCGAGCATAGTCCAGATGCATGTGGCCGAAGCGAACGCGCAAAAGCTGCTCCTCGGCGAGAGCTTGCGCGGCGTAGACAATGATGAAGATGACCAAGAAGAGCAAGGAAGCCCAGAGCACGTTCACCATCACCGAGAAGCCCACCGCGGCGATCAGGCTGCCCAGATAGAGCGGGTGGCGGACGCAGCGGTAGGGGCCGTCAGTGCACAGCTCGCCGCCCTTCTCCAGCACTCCGGCCGCCCAGATGCGGAGCGCGAGGCCGAGCGCCACCAGCATCGTCCCTGCGACGTTGGCCCTCTGGCTGGGGCGCGCCAGGAGGAGCGCGAGCAGCGCCAACAGGAGATGGACATGAATCCGGCGCAGTCCCCAGAGGAGCCTCACCGCTCGCCTTCAGCCCCACAGCGACCCAAAGGCCAAGAGGCGCCACTTCAGCAGCGCCAGCCCAGCGATCACCACGAGCGCTACGCGCAGCTCGTGGTTGCGCAGCACACAGGCCCATGACCAGCGGCCATCAGAGAAGCGACCGCGAGGAGGCAGGGGCAGCCACCGCCTGACCTGACCGCAGTAGCCGGCGTAGCGCTCCCTGAAGAGCTGCTGCAAGCGCGCCTCCTCTCCCAACACTCTCGCCTGCGCGTAGAGCCAGAAGACCACCAGGTAGGGCAGAGTGAGGAACCAGCGCCAGGTGAGCAGGCAGAGCCCCACCCCCACGAGGAAGCGCCCAAGGTACATGGGATTGCGCACCCAGGCGTAGGGGCCGGACATCACCAGGTCTTCGTTCTTGCGCAGGTGCGCGGAGGCCCAGATCTGGACTCCTTCGCCTAACAGCGCGACCAGCACCCCGGGCCACATCGGGCCGTGATCGGTGAAGATGATGATCAGCGCGGCCGCCGCGACAGCCAAGGCGGCGCGCAGCCTGGTCGCGCCAGTTTGCACTCGCGCCACCACCTGGGAGGTAAGCCAGCCGGATGGTTGAGGAATGCCGCTCGATCCCAGAGCCATCAGTGGGATTCTAGCCAGGGGCCGGGGAGGTGTCAACAAAGAGCTGCTGGCACAATCGCCTTCCCCACGAAGGGCGCTCGCTGCAGGCTCCAGGCGCCGTGCTTCCAGGTGCGCGCGCCTGGATCGCTCTTCAGAGCCCGAACAGGCTCTGGAGCTTCATCGCCAGGGAGAGGTCGCCGGCCACGTCAATGCGGCCCTGGAGGAAGGCCGAGTAGGCGTCGAGCTGGCCGGTCATGAGCTTCTCCCAGTCCTCCGCAGACATGGTGATGACGACATCGGGCCGGCTGGCCGCGCCGGGCACCAGGGAACACTCATCATTGGCGATGGCGACATGCCACACCCCGCCCCCCTCTCCGGTGAGGTCGAGTTGATAGACCAGGTCGAGGCCAGCGGCCGCGTCGCTGCGGAATCGCTTTGTCAGCTCGCCGAGCAGTTCTTCGGGTGAGGCCATGGTCTTCTCCTGCAATCGCCAGATGGGACAGGTCTGAAGCCCCCCGGTGGAGGCCGCGCATGTGTATCATTCGTCACAGGAGGGGCCCTGTCCTGTCGGGAACCTCAAGAGGCCAGCGGCTGAACCTCTGCGTGCGATGGGGAGCAACGCGGGCCAGCCAGAGGTGCGGGGCGGTATGATCCAGGGCTACAGCTTCGGCAAGATCGTGGTTGACGGCACCGAGTACACCGCTGATGTGCTGGTCTTCCCTGAGCGGGTGGTCGCCAATTGGTGGCGCAAGGAAGGCCACCTGCTCCAGTTGGAGGATCTGAGGGAGGTGCTCGCGGATCACCCCGAGGTGCTGATCGTCGGCACCGGCAGCCAGCAGTGCCTGAAGGTGTCTGAGGAGGTGGCGGCTCACGCCCGCAGTATCGGCGTGGAGCTGATGGCCTTCGATACCCGCACTGCCTGTCGCACTTTCAATGACCTGCTCGGGAGAAGACGCGCGGTGGCCGCGCTCCATCTGACCTGCTGAGGGGGGCAAGTCGGGAACCTGCCCCATGGGCGGGCCTCTACCGCGAGCGCGGCGCGGTGGGAGGCCGGGCGGGTGGTCGGCGCGCCCTTCCCTTGGGCCGCCGCGGGCCGGCAGTCCGGCGGACGGGCTGGGGGCGACGCAGCAGGATGCCGGCCGCGGCCCCAACGAGGAACGATGCGAAGCCGCCCAGCAGGGCCCAGGATGACAGCAGGGACCGCGCCTCACCCACCGGCAGGTTGAGGAAGGAGGAACTGCGGGAGCGCTCCGCCTCGGGCACATCATTGAGCGGGTCCACCGTCGCCACCAGCAGATGCATGCCGCGAACGCCGGTGTAGGGAGGACTCCACACGATGCTGTCTCCGGGGCCCAGCTCGTGGGGGAGCATCCAGTCCGCGTAGGAGATGCCGTCCACGGTGAGGTTGACCGCGACTGGAGGCAGAGGAAGCTCCCCCTCGTTCCTGATCTTCACCTTGATCGGGACCTGCTGGCCGGCCTGGAAGTTTCTCCCCTTCACGCTGATCTCGACCACAGGCCGGGGAGCGGGCTGCACTGCAGCGCCGGACGCAGAGCGGCCGGCAAGGCCTCCGCTCACAGCGAGAAGAAGGACCACGACACATGGGCGCCCGGGCATGGGTGGGGACTTCCACCTGCGGCCCTCGCGCTCCTGCGTGGTGAGCGCGCACGCTCTGCTCTGGAGCACGGTTTCTGATCGTCCCGGGCACGGAGATCCCACAAGAGGGGCGCGTGAGCCTGTGGGAGCGACCCATGCTCACATTTCCGCGCACCAGAGAACTGCGCTCAGACCCCTCGGGCGCGCTTCCTTTACAGGCCATCAGGGGAGTGTTATACTACGCCCGGCCTGACTGATGAGCAGTCTCTGCCCGGCAGTGGAGGGGCCCAGGACGGGCCGCGGCTCCGTGGCTGGTGTGCTCAGAGCACGCCACCCGCCGGCCAGACGCAGGTCCGCCTCTGGCGGACGAGTTCCCATGAGCAGGGATGCCGAACAGACGACAGTGGCTCGGCCGGTGAGCGCGCGGGGGACCGGGCTGCACACCGGGGCCGAAGGTTCTCTCACACTGCTGCCCGCGGAGCCTGACGCGGGCATCGTCTTTGTATGCCATGATGGGACAGAGATCCCTGCGACTGCCGAGTACGTGATCGCGACTGAGCGGTGCACCACCCTGGGGCTGGGCCAGGCGCGGGTGCACACCGTGGAGCACTTGCTGGGCGCGCTCTACTGCATGGGGCTGGATAACGTGCAGGTGGCGGTCGAGGGCCCGGAGGTGCCGGCCTGCGACGGCAGCGCGCAAGAGTGGATCGCGCTGCTGGGGAGGGCCGGGCGGCGGCGGCTGGGGCGACCCCGAGAGACGCGCACGCTGCGGGAGGCGGTGTGGGTCAGCCGGGACGGGTACTGGGGGATGGTGCTGCCGGCGAGGAGGCTCTCCGTCGCGGTGGCGGTGGACTTCCCGGGAACAGTAGTGGGGCGGCAGACGATCTGGCTGGAGGTGAGTAGGCAGCGGTTCGCGGCGGAGCTGGCGCCGGCCCGGACGTTCGCCTTCGCGGAGGAGGTGGAGGCGCTGCGCGCCACGGGGCTGGTGCGAGGGGGGAGTGCAGAGAATGCCTTCGCAGTCGGGCCGGAGGGGTACTCTGGCCCGCTGCGCTACCCGGACGAGGTGGTGCGACACAAGGCGCTGGACCTGCTGGGCGACCTGGCGCTGTGCGGGCACAGGGTGAACGCTCAGGTGATCGCGGTGCGCCCCAGCCATCGCGGCAACGTGGCGCTGGCGCGCGCCCTGCGAGCCGCGCTGAGCGTAGAGGAGCGACGCGCATGATGGACATCAACCAGATCCGGACCGTGCTGCAGCACCGCTACCCCTTCCTGCTGGTGGACCGGGTGCTGGAGCTGGAGCCTGGCAAGCGCGCGGTGGGGGTGAAGAACGTCACCATCAACGAGGCCTACTTCAACGGGCACTTCCCGGGCAACCCCATCATGCCCGGGGTGCTGATCGTGGAGGCGATGGCCCAGGTGGGCGGCATCCTGCTGCTGGCCACCACTCAGAACGAGGGCAAGCTGGCCTTCTTCGCGGGCATTGACAAGCTGCGCTTCCGCCGCCCGGTGGTGCCTGGCGATCAGCTCGTGACCGAGGTCAGACTGGTGAAGGCGAAGGGGGACATCGGCCGAGTGACGGTGGTGGGACGGGTGGAGGGCCAGGTGGTGGCCGAGGGGGAGTATCTCTTCGCGCTGCGGCCCGATCAGGGGCCCAATACCCTGGAGACCAGTCGTGCAGAGGAGGCGTGAAGTGCCGCGAATCCACCCGACGGCCATCGTGGAAGGTGATTGCGGGCTGGCCGACGACGTGGAGGTCGGTCCGTACTCGATCGTGCGCAACGGCTGCGTGATTGGGGCGCGCACCATCATTGATGCGCACGTCATGCTCGAGTACACCACCATCGGCGAGGACTGCCACCTCTACTTCGGGGCCGCCATCGGCGCACCGCCCCAGGACCTGCATTACCGCAACGAGCCCACCCGGGTGATCATCGGCGACCGCAACCAGATCAGAGAGCACGTCACCATTCACCGGGCCAGCGGAGAGGGCAATGCTACCCGCGTGGGCAATGACAACATGCTGATGGCCATGAGCCACCTGGGCCACAACTGCCAGGTCGGCAACGAGGTGATGCTGGCGACACTCTCCGGCATGAGCGGCCACGTGATCCTGGAGGACAAGGCGATCATCGGGGGCATGGTGGGCTCGCACCAGCGGGTGCGGGTGGGCAAGATTGCGATGGTGAGCGGCTACTCGAAGCTCAGCCAGGATGTGCCGCCCTTCAGCCTGGTGGATGGCAAGCCCGCCCGGGTGATCGGGCCCAACCTGATCGGCATGCGCCGTGCTGGCTTCGATGCCGACACCCGGCACGCCGTCCAGAGGGCCTTCCGGCTCATCTACCGCTCCGGGCTGGACTTGACCCAGGCGCTCGAGCAGGTGGGCGAGGAGCTGGGGGCTTTCCCCGAGGTCCGCTACCTGGTGGACTTCCTCCATCGCATGCGCAATGGCCGGGTCGGGCGGCAACAGGAAGTCGCCAGCTAGCGCCCCGTGTGGGGAGCAGCCTGACATGCGGCCTCAAGGCGACCACCCGGCGAGCCGAGACGCACCAGCTTGCTGCGCTTGCGCCGCCCCAAGTGCAACGAAGGCCGAGCCGCAGAGGTGTTCGTCAGGCGGCGCATCAGCCAGGGAGGCCAGCCAATCCTCGCGTGGAGATGGCCCAGGCGCGCAGGTGCGAGGCGAAGATCCGCATATGGGCTCAGTCTTCCTGTCGGCAGGCGAGGCCTCCGGGGATTGGACCGGGGCGCTGCTGGCCGAAGCGCTGCGCCGGCACGCCGAGGTCAGGCTGACCGGGATCGGCGGCAAGCGGATGGCCGCGGCTGGCGTGGAGCTAGTGGCCGACAGCTCGGGCTGGGGAGCGATCGGGGTGTTTGAGGCCGTGCGCAAGGTCCCGCGGATCTGGAGGGCGATGCGGCTGGCGCGCTGGCGGCTGGCGAAGGGCTCGCCCTCCGCAGTGGTGCTGGTTGACTGCGGGGCCTTCAACATGCCACTGGCGCGCGCCGCGCGAGGCCTGGGGCTGCGGACCCTCTACTACTTCCCACCCGGGTCATGGTCGCGGCGGGCGCGCAATCTGGAGGTGCGTGAGGTGGCGGAGGTGATCGCGACCCCGTTTCCCTGGTCGCGCGACTTGCTGGCAGGTGGCAGGGCGCGGGTCGAGTGGGTGGGACATCCCGCGGTGGACTCGGCCAGGCCGAGCCTTCCCGCCGCGCAGGCCTGGGCCCGCTATGGGCTGCACCCGGGGCGGCCGGTGGTGGCCCTCGCGCCTGGGAGCCGGGACCAGGAGATTCACTATCTGCTCCCGGCGCTGGCGCAGGCGGCGGCGCGGCTGGGCCGGCAGTTCCCGGGGATGCAGTTCCTGGTGCCGGTGGCGCCCTCGCTGAGGCGCGAACAGGTGATGACGCCGCTAGAGAAGAGCGGGGTCAGCGCGACCCTGCTCGATGGCATGGACTACGACGCGCTGCAACTGGCCCAGGCCGCGGCGGTGTGCTCCGGCACCGCGACACTCGAGTTC
>Ga0315307_1001116_pt1 | contig 11910 bp, 15 predicted proteins | sample TDP2_MG_FD_203079 | JGI IMG/M metagenome (GOLD analysis project Ga0315307, IMG submission 203079) | Freshwater sediment microbial communities from Lake Towuti, South Sulawesi, Indonesia - TDP2 | ecosystem: Environmental > Aquatic > Freshwater > Lake > Sediment | place: Indonesia: South Sulawesi... | reverse complement strand
GGGGATCACCTTAAAATAATCCCCCTACCGCCTGACCCATTCCAAGTCCTTCATGGAGCATTCAACGTCAAAAAACCGTTTAAGGAGTTGAGGAAGCAAGCGGAAATAACCGCTGAAAATGAAGCGAGAAAGGAAAGGGGTTGAACCCTATAAATGCCCCTACTAGAAAACGATGTGATTTTCGCTTACCTGAATGAATACGATCCCAAACACGCCATCGCCGAAAACATCTTCCAAAAGCTACGAAATGGAGAAACCAGCTTAGAAATCTCAAGCGTTGGCTTAATCGAGATGGAGCTAATCTATCGAAGCGAAGGAATGGAGGACAAGCTCCTAAAGGACTTAGCAGCCGTAGCAGCCCTACCCAACGCAAAATACATCGCACTAACACCCGACATAGCTGTCGCAAGCGTATACCTAAGGAAGACACTAAACCTAACATTCTTCGACTCACACTACGCCGCAACCGCACTAAGCCTAGACAGAAGAATCATCTCGTTTGACCAAGCATACGATAAAGTACCCGGCCTGACACGCGTCAAACCCCACACCATCTAACATCGCAAGCTTGAGGAGTTCATGAAGCATGACGCGAAGACGCATCCGCAGAACACTCCTAAACCAACATGTGAATCTCCATTAAATAGTCCTTAAATGTTCACACAGGCATTATCCAATTCTATTTATGGAAAGACCCCCAATTCACTAAGGGTGATGAATACGAATGGAAAATGCATTCCTCACATAAATCGTAACATTCTTGACACTGCCTGGATCAGTTAAACCCCAATCGATCAAACGAAAAGTGAGAACCGTGTTAAGCCTGCTTCCAGTTGTCAACGGGTAAAGATTGTACTACCGTCGCACCCTAAAGGTTTAAATGTAAGCATTCTAGTATTATGCATGCAAATACGAGTGATTAAGATGAAGAATCTAACCGTTAGAGTCGAAGAAGAAACTTTTAGGGACATAGAGGCACTCAGGAAACTCGAAAAGTGCGATAAATCAACTATTACCAGAAAACTCTTGTCCATGGGCTTACGGGAAATGAAGAAGAAGCACGCGATATCCCTGTACAGAGAGGGAAAATGTACCCTCTGGAAAGCCGCACAAACAGCCAGCGTCCCTCTTAGAGAAATGATTGAAACACTAAAGGCGGAGAAGATTCCTGTGCACATTTCCCCCGAGGACGTAGATGAAGCCTGGGGAAAAGCTTTTGAAGAGGGATAAGCCGGCATACGTTTTAGATGCAACCGCAACCATACATCTCGCCAAAATAACTATGCTAAACCTCACCCTAGAAATTTGCAACGCATATATCACAAGAGAAGTCTACGCGGAGGCCGTTGAGAGAGGCGGTGCACATCCGGACGCGCTGGTCATAAAGGACGCGATAGAGAGTGGACGGCTGAAAGTCTACGACATCAAAGATAAACGGCTCTTAGAAGCCCTCCTCAGACACCCTGAAATCCACGTCGGCGAAGCTGAGACCATAACCGCAGCCAGAGAGCTAGGAGGATTGGCTGTTATCGACGAAAAAGAAGCTAGGGTAATCGCAAACCTCTACAAAGTCAAGACAGCCCCAGGATGCCTCTTCCTCCTGTTCCGCCTACTAAAACTGAGGAAAATAACGATAAACGAGGCGGAGGAAACCCTAGAAAAACTCTTGACCTCCGGCCTATATCTGGATCCCCTCACGCTACTCACGGCTCGTAAGAAGTTAAGAGCATATACAAGCGAGAAAGACTAATAGCAGAGTGAACACAAGGTCTCAATACTCCATCTCATAGGGCTTAAGCTCAAATAACTTAACAAATTCCTTTGGTGTGATGTATTCTTTTATCCCGGCCTCTTTATAATCTTCATCGTAAGCAACTAGATATTCCAGATTTTCACGTTTCACCGCCGCCACATTTTCCAAGTCCTTCGCCTTGATTTTGCCTTCCAATGCATCCATCTCTTCTCTAATTTCATCCCTCTCTACGATACGAAAAGACAAGGCCTCAACAAACCTTCGAGCTAGATACCCAGCCTCCCTACTAAAATTCTCTCTCAAGAACCTCTCCACCTCTTCAACCACCAACTCGGACGTGACTACCTCAAACTCGCCGAGCTGAGCCAAGAACAGCACAAGCCTAGAATTACACTCCTCAAGACGGCCGAAAATGAAAGCCACGGAATCTAAATAAGCTCTTCTAGGTTTCCTCCTCAAGCCGCCCTAAAGCCTCCACGATCTCCCCGTGCGTCATCCGTCTACCAACCCTCTTAATCTCCTCACCCAACTCTCGCCAATAATGCATAGACGGCTTGAAAAAGCCAAAATCTTCACCCAACCTCAAAATCCCCACGCGTATAGCCTCAGACCTCGTCGCAAAAAAGCCTCTCCTAACCAGCTCATTCAAAACGTCAGCGGCAACACCACTCAACCTAACCAACAACTTCTCCTTAACCATAAACATCGCCCTCTGCTAACAAAATTATATAAAAACGTTATCTAATAAAGCTTTACCCTAAAAATGAACTGACCCAACCTAAAAGGCCCAGCTTCCAGCTTTTTACAATTCCTCGATTAACCGCTTCAACCTTAATCTCTGGCGGAACCTCCATCCTACCAAACATATCCCTTAAAAAAGAATTTGCCTAACTTACCAAAGATAGTTAGCCTCTTAAGCTTCGACAGCATCGAAAACATCCAACATCCACCATGGGGAGGAGAGCACAATAGATTAATTGAAAATAGATTCACAAGATTTTTAATCACTAATTAAAACTATGTCGAGGGATGTCAATGGACCTGCTCTCCCACACGCTCATACCCACCATGCTAGCGTTGATAGCCGGGCTAGACCGAAAGAAGGCATTGTTCCCAGCCAAGGAACTCGACAACATCGGAAGAGCCGCCCTAAGCATAGGAATGAGCCTGGCCCTCGTCCCCATCACCGGCCTCCTCCTCAACTACACCCCACGGGGCATAAGAGCCACGCCCGTCACCATCAGCCTCCTCGCCCTAACCACAACCCTCGCCACCGCCGCGGTCATGAGAGAATTCTCATCAACATCCTCGAAAGCATCATAAAAGATTAAACCTTCTTTAATGGAAATGGAAGCAGCCATGTAGTGTCAGCTGGTTTTGGCGCCTTACCTGGCGTATACGTCTCTATTGTGTTGTATTTTATATCGTGTTTGTTCAGAACATTCAAAACGCCTTCTGCTTTCTCTCTTGGAATAAGGAAACAGCCCCTTCCAAGACGTCTTCCACCACCTTGCTCGACGAGTCCAATATAACGACGCCCAGCGACTTCGCTCCCGAACAATTGATAATTAACCTTTTGTTTTTCTTTTTGAGGCAAATCTTTTAACGAATACGTAACAATAAAACAAGCAGTAGCACCCGCCAAACGAGACTTCAAAATCAAAGGATATTGCGCATAAAGGATCAATCCATCCTTCAACACGGAATCAAGAAAAACGGGATTCAACTTCCCAAGAGTTGAAGGACAAGCACAAATCGTTTGAGCGAACACGTTAGAAGGCACACGGCGCGTAACCTCCCACTCATTCAATCGCATTTTGTCCTCGTCATCAAAAAGAACAAACAAATCAATGTCCGAACCTTCATCAGCCTCCCCCCTAGCAACGCTACCAAAAAGAATAATTGCTATTACGCCATCCACAGTTTTAATGGCGTTCACAATCTCAGACAAACTCGATTCCAGCTGACTTACCGATCTCATTCAACGCACCCTCCATAGCCTCAACAGCCTTTTTTGCGCGATCCCCATTCAATCCCCCGTATCCTAACCTCCCATAAGCATCCCAAAGAACCCTCAAGAAATCCAAAGCATGAGGAAGGTTCTCGCCCACCCAGTTCCTCCTTTCCACATGAGCCGTACGAGGATGAACATGAAAATGAAGATCCCGCTTAGCCGCAACCGCCTCTATAGCCTGCTCCACCGCTTTTAACGCAAGGTCAGCCGTGTTCGAATACGCTCCAGCCGAGAACTCGCGGAGCGCCCCTTGCCTCTTCTCCTTTGAAAGCCTTATATGGAAGCCTGAATCATCCATAAAAATCCTCACCTTTAATATAATTCAAAAACATATATTAATCTTTCCTATTTTTAATACAATTCAAAAAAATGCTTGAAGCCACAACAAGCATCTTCTTTAAAATACTGCAACACTCTATCGAGTGTAAGACCAAATCTGAACGTCTTTTTGCCCTATCAACTTTCACCCTTTTGGAGGTTTCGCTTTAGAGAACACTCGCCTTGTACGTCGCGTGGAGATTAGCGATGTGGTCTTTTCGGTTGATTCATGTTCAACATGGAATTCAGAAAACAATGAGTTTTATCATCAACTTTTTGAGCCTTGGCTATGTGATATGTCTATCTTGTGGCGTGACTAGAGGTTTAATAAGCGCGGGACGGTTAATGACTATGAGGGACCGCGTACTGATGGTCAAGCGGATCGAGGAGCTGAGGAGGAGGCTGCTAGATAACGATAACGTCCTGTTAGCCTATCTATTTGGGTCCTGGGCCAAATCTGAAGCCTGGAGCGAAAGCGACGTGGACGTGGCCGTCTTGCTGAAGGACAACTCGTGGCCGAGTGTTAGCAGGCTTATGGGCGAGGTCGCCGAGGGGCTTCAGGTGGACGTGGAAAAGGTTGACCTCGTGGACCTCTCTAGGGCGGACGACGTGCTCAAGCACTCAATCGTGAGCGACGGCTACAAAATAGTGGATAGGGGGCTCTACGAGCAGGAGCTTCTGGATGAGCTGTACACCAAGCTGTTCGACACTACAATGTTTCTGGACTCATATGTCAAGAATAGCTTCAACCCACTAAGAAAGGAGATCATGGCGAGGAAGCTCATGGCTCTCGACGAAGAAGTGAACGTCCTGAAAACATACGTATTAAACAGGACAGCGGCTCAGGTGGCGGAGGATCCCGTGGCCAAGAGAGTCCTCAGAGACTCGCTTAGGGTGGCGATAGACTCAGCCATCGACATATGTAAACACGCCGTAGCCTCAATGAAGCTCGGGGTCGTGAGGGACTACAAGGATTTTCCGCTGAAGCTCGCCGAAGCGGGCATAATGCACAGGGAGATAGCCGAGGGGCTCGCCGACTTCGCCAAGCTGAGAAATATCATAGTGCATAGGTACGCGGAACTGGACTATGCGCTCCTTTATGGCAAGGCTAAGGAGTTTGTGGATTCCGTTGTACCAGCCCTCAGAAGACAAGCTGAGGAACTTGGGAGGCGCCCTTAACTTTTCGCATCTTGGAAGCTTCACTTTATGATGATTCCGCGTTTGTAGGTTGCACATCGATTAATGATATTGTTTTTCTGTCGATGTCTCTAACCTTGCTCAATGATCTATTTAAATGCTCAATATTGTTGAGCGAAATCTTTATGCTCACTCTACCTTATAAGCGCTCAACAGTGTTGAGCAGCCGATTTGATTATATCTCGAAAGACAACCTTATTCTAATATGCCTTTTTGCGAGAGATTTGAGAAAAAAGGAGTTCGCGGGGATATGTATCTTTTGCGGGTTTATTTAAACGATGATTCCATGAAACGAGGACATGAAAATGGCTGAAGCCTCTGGTGGCCCTTATCCATATTGTTAGGTACGATAAAAACTTGGAACATTTTTCTTAAGACTTAAATAATTAGCTTTCGCTTAAAACCTGATAACTTGTAGAGTCAGATGCCAAAAGGATGATAATTATTGAAAACGAAAATCAAGGGGTTCAGTTTCGCGATTGTAATTCTGCTGATTGTGTGTAATACCTTTTTTCATTTGGGGTATTTACGGAATATCTCCTTTTGAAACGAACTTATTCAGTACCGCGGATGGTTCATCTGGAACCCACCTAGTCGGCACTCTTGATGGTTCTTTTACTGATGAAACCTGGGGGGAATACGACGTAACCATCTATTATCCAGCTGTCAGTTCTGGCGTTTCTCAACCTCCAGAAAGATCAGAAGCCCCTTATCCCGCCATCGTTTTTGCCCACGGTTTTACAGCCAGGAAGGAGTTCTATACCTGGATAGGCAACTGTTGCGCTGCAAGGGGATATGTGACCATCCTGTTCACCGTCCCCTCCACCTTTTCCCTGGAGGCCTTCTCCCAGAGCGTAACCGGAATAAGGGGGTCCATAGATTACCTGTTGACTCAAAACGAAGGCGGTTTACTAGAGGGCATGATTGATGAGAACAGGATCGGGGTCATGGGCCACTCCATGGGCGCCATGGCGGTTCTGCTCGCCACAGCCGAGGACTTGAGGATCAGAGCAGCCGTCTCTTTGGCGCCTGGATATTTCGGGGTCGCCACCGGGAAATATGTTGAGGCGTGTAAGTCCATAGGCGCCCCCATGCAGCTTCAGGCAGGTAGTTTGGACAGGATCTGTCCTCCATCGGCCGTTGGAGTTTACTACGATGCGTTGACTATCCCACCGAAGGAGATGGTTGTGATAAATGGGGCCGAACACATACAGTTCAGTGATGCGCCGGTGGGCTCGGGTGCCGATATCACCTTGGAAGAACAGCACAGGATCTCGCAGAAGTATTTCATGGCTTGGTTCAACTATTATCTCTGCGATGATTCTAGTCACTATATCTATATCTTTGGGGAGGAAGCCCGGAAGGATTTAGATCTCGGCGTCTTGTCAGAGCTACGTTATGTTGAAGAAAGGGACCTCACTCCGCCATCGGTTACCATTACGAGCCCTCCTAACGGTACTCTTCTAGCTTCAACTTCTCTAAAAGTGCTGGGTACAGCCTCTGATGACGTCGAGGTTCGAAAGGTTGAGGTTAGTACCGATAACTCTACGTGGACCACCTGCACGAGTACAACATCTTGGTCTCAAAGTCTTACCCTAGGTGAAGGAGTTAGAACGATATACGTGAAAGTAACCGACGTCTATGGAAACGAAGGCTACGATCGCATAAAGGTGATCGTCGACACCACAAAGCCGTCGCTTTCGATAGAAAGTCCAAGAGACGGAGAAACATCGAGGGGCACGGTAAAAATCATAGTCTCTGCGGATGACGAAAACGGCATGGAAAAAACAGAATTCTACGTCGATGGCTCCTTGAGGCATGTGGATACAACTGAGCCCTACTCATGGAGTTGGGATACCACAGTCGTAACAAATGGAGAACACACGGTTAAGGTCCTCGCGTACGATAAGGCGGGTAACGTTGAAGAGGCAATAATCAAAGTTAGAGTGGAAAATGAAGAAGAACCAAAACCTGCCTGGATAACGGCAGTTGGATTTGCTTTGATTATCGTAATCGGCGTAGTTGCAGCGGCTTTGATTGCGAGAAAAGGCAGGGGCTCAGGGAATGAAGCAACAGTTCCATCTAGTCGGTTTTAAAATATAATGTTAGGGTAGAAAAAAGGGGGAGTTGGGTGTCACCAGCGTATTACTAGAATGCCGGAATGCCGTTTTTTCTTTAGAGCAAAGACCGCGAGCGAACCAACCATGGCTATCACCGAGGCTACGGTTCCCAGGGGATACTCGGGTACAACCGTGAACATGTAGCAGGTTACCGCCTTCGCGACGTACACGTCGCAGCAATCGAATTCGCCGTTTTGATTCACGTCAACCCACACGTCGTATTCTCCCAGATCCAGGGGTGCCTCCCACACTAGGGTTACTGGAAGCTTCCCGCAAATGTCCGTCTTGCCGGGACTTCCCGTATTATCAACGTCATTCTCGGGTTCAGGGTCTGAGCCATCCGGGATGACATATATCATCACGTCCTTGCAGGGTGGAAAGCTCTTGCCCTTCACGTACACGTTCTCGTTTGGATAGAACTCGAATCTGACATCGCCGTCTTCTTCACAAGATACAACGGTGCCTTTCGTTCCCAGCCAGACCTCGCATCCTTCCCATGGGTTTGCGGTTCCGACGTAGAGGCCGTCTGAGGTGGAAACCAGCGTTCTGAAACCGTAGTTGGAGGGGTTGTCGAAGCCGTTCAAGCTCACCGGTATCCAATGGACTCCATCGCAGCTCTTCCACAGGTCGGCTCCACCAAGGTACTGCCATAGTTTTTGAATTAGTGTGGCGAGATCGCCTTCGTCAAGTATTTCAAGCAACTCCTGGACGTATTGTTCGTCTAGTCCGCTATTACGCAGCTCTTCAGCTATGGAAGCCAGCGTTTCCTCGTCGAGCAGAGACTCAATCATTTCTGGGGCGATGTACCGCAAGAAAGCACTTGCGTCAAAGGTTCCAAGGTATAGGTAGCCGCAATGCTCCTCCAGGGACCAGCAGTAGAAATTCAAGGGATTCGCGAAGCCGGCTGGCCAACCGCTCAACGGGGGTCCCCGGGGGACCGTGGGAGCACGGGGCTTATAACTTCCCACGATCAATTCCCAATGGTCTCCGGTGTCGATGCGAATGAGGTCAAACCCCTTCGGACCCAGTGGAGGAATTGGCAGGGACATAGATCCCACGTAAAGTTGATCATTGAAAACTTCTGTTGTCCCTCCCCATGCATTCCATGCGTCTCCCGCTCCGCCAGAAACCACTTGAGTCCATTCGTCTGTGGGGTCGTCTGGTGCTTGTGCGTTACTCCTCCAGACCTCAAAGCCACCAAATCTTTCCGTGGCGGCATAGAGATACCCGTTGAAGCTGATCAGAGAAATAACAGCTGTATTTTCAGGGCCAAAGTCGACTATTTTTTCCCAGGTGTCCTCCGCGGGAGGGGCGGGGAAGGCCCCCGGATGTGGTTCACTGGACGCGTAGATCACACCAGCCCCGCCAGGTCCTCCTCCCGAAGTACCCAAATAGAGCTTTCCGTTATGAACCGCAAGTGCCCTCGTGTCAGAGGGCCATGGTATGTTTGTGTATGTGTTCACCGGATCCCAGTTTTCACCGTCTTCCGACATCATGAGGAGAGTTGGGCCAAATGCCACGCCAACACCAGCGTAGATAGCTCCATTAAAGGTGGTCATGATTCGATATCCGATTCCTTCAGGATATGTATATCCATTTATTGGGTTCACGAAAGTTTTGGCTTTGTGAACCATTTCCCATTCGCCGCAGTGATAACGCCAGATTTCACCTAACATGTCCTCGGCCCACTTAATTACTTCGCTTGGATCTGGATCTGGTTGACCGGGTGGGATGAAGGGGGGAGGAGGCGCTCCACTCGGATGAGTAATTCCTGCAAGTTCAGTTTCCCAGGGGATGAGTCCAGCCATTTTGAGGGTTAAACCCATCATGTAGGGAATGTTGCGGCCGGTTCCCACGTACAGATCGCCATCGAAGTAGGTCATTGACCAAGCATAGTTGTTCAACGGATCGCCGAAACCACCTTCGCTGATCCTCGTGAAATCGTCTTCAACGAATCCACCAAGGCTCGCGTAAGAAACTTGGGGTATCAGCAACGTCAAGGAAATCATTAAAGCTATAGTAACGACTAAGGACACTGTTCGATTCTTCAATTTTTCCACTCAGAACAATTTACTACTTATTTTACTTATATTATTGATGAAAGTGAATTATATAGAACAAAAATAGAACATATGTAAAAATATTCTATAATTAAAACATATAAGAATCCCTGGAACTCGGTTTGTTCCAAAATAAAAGCCATCAAACTAACAATGTTAGATTACCTTATCCCTCAACCGAACAAGAAATCATAAAGCATATTCTTGATCTACAAAGCCAAGGAAAACTCATCCTCAAAAGGGAAACTCCTCCCCTCAGCCTTAAACAGTTACCTTCTCTCCACCCAAGCCCATGGATAGATAATTCAGCATCGAACTAGCCTTTTCTTCTCACGATCTCTTCTGCCATTTTTAAAAAAGTTCTGAGCCTCTTTTAAGACCCTTTCAGCCTCCTCTTTATCGATCTCCGCGTAAACTTCGTAGTCGCTGTCTTCGCGATCCTCCTTAGCCGCGGACAGCGCCTCTCCCAACGCAGCGTCAACTTTGCCGGTCAACACGAAGAGCCTTCCAAAATCTGAGATCACGCCCTCGTGAGTCTTGGGCGAAGAGCTTCGAGTATTAGGCACGCCTTTGCGGCGGAACCGGATAGCGTTTCCATGAATTCAAATAATCTTCTAAGCACTGGCTGGCCTCCATTGTCTCCAACTTATTTCTCCTCCCATTTCCATTCTAGAGGGTTTTCCACACTTAAGAAAGCGTACTCTTTGAAGTGTTGCGTGTTTTCAGTCCATATCGTGTCTGCGTTTCCCCGCGCCGTGTGAGCAAGTACACAATCAAACACATCACCGTTAACGATGGACAGTTCCTTAGCCGATTTAAAGGCTTCACTATATGCGACGGTGGTTGGAAGCAGCTTCCCAATTGCCACGCTTCTCTCATAAAGCGTACAGAGTTCAGCGGCCTCTCCCGGGGTTAACGGCTTCTTCACCCTCTTTCCGGTCATGATGGAGTAAAACTCTGCGAGATTCTGATAAGAAACATAGGTCTCGATTAAACCGCTTATCGAAGCCTCGATGATAAGAGATGCTTTTGTGTAATATGGGCTTAAACGATCATGCGCATAACACAAGATCATGGTATCAAGCAGGATCTTCTTTCGAGCATGAACGCTCTCCACAACATCAACGTCATTAACCCACATCTTCATAAATTTCCCTTCTGGTTAACCCTCTCGGCACACCAATCTCATGGGCATTCACTAAAGCATCGAGAATCTGCTCCTCAGTCGTTTTCCGCTTTAACTCAACCTTGAAGCTCTTCCTATCCAAAACCGCTACAGTTAATTTGTCGCCCTCCCTCAAGCCAATCCTCTCCCTAACCTCCGCTGGAACGTAGATCTTTTTCTTATGATATGTCGTTTCAACCAACCCACATCACCATTAACCAAATGGCAATATACCCATATATAAATGTGACCATAAAAGAAACAACCCACAAAAACACCTCACCACGTTCGATCCATTAGCCAACAGAGACATTTTTCTTCGAAAATCAGCTAGAAACGGACTTCGTCAAGATGAAATCGGCCTTAGCTTCAACAGCCAACACCCCGCTCCTAATAGCAATCGAGTTAACCTTGAGCGCAAAACTCCCCGCCCTTCAAACCCTCGCTATAGAAATCATCACCGCGGCCGGAATCTACGCGTTCTCCCTCTACACCCTAAAAGCCCTAAACAACCAAGACTTCGAATTATTAAGAGAAACGTTCCCCAAGCCGCTGACAAAATACGTCAACATCCTAGAAAGCATCCTAGTTCGACCCTAAACTCAACTCAACCAATTACGCCTCACAGCCGCTTAAGTATCGACCAGTCATTCTGCCGGTGTATCAAAAAGGAAGCCGGCGACCGGTGATACCCAATGTAAAATATGTTTGGAGTGGTAAACTTGGCTTCAGAGTGGGGATGTACGTCGCAGCTTGAACGGGAGACCGCGTGAGAAGCCCAAAAAAGGTATGTTATATCCATAATATGCTTTCGTTAAGTGTTTACGTTCTATGGATTTTGCGATCTCCCGAGAAAAGGTTTTATCTTCCCTTCTCCACGGTAACCACCAGTTTTGATCTATGGAGAAATGTAGAACATTTTTGATAATTTTCTAGAAAACAATTTGATACAATTTTATAAAGAGTGAGCGAAGCATTATATCCAATGTAATCATTGAAAGTGTTACCCTGCCACGCTGCTACAAATGTAAAAAGCAACGTAGGGGAGTATGGAGCGGGCTAATCGCTCGCACAATCTCCCCCTAAACAAAAAACCAAGCTTGAGGAGGAATGAGAGATCAAGACGAAAACCCTAGTAATCTCCCTGACCATAACCCTATTGGTTTCCCTTGCGGTTTGGGCCTGGGCTCATACAACCGCCTCAGAAAGCGCCGTTGCGAGAGTCGAGGCTGAAAGGGCCAGGATCATCGGCGGCTACGGCGACAACTTCGATTACAACGGAA
>Ga0315307_1001114_pt1 | contig 11913 bp, 9 predicted proteins | sample TDP2_MG_FD_203079 | JGI IMG/M metagenome (GOLD analysis project Ga0315307, IMG submission 203079) | Freshwater sediment microbial communities from Lake Towuti, South Sulawesi, Indonesia - TDP2 | ecosystem: Environmental > Aquatic > Freshwater > Lake > Sediment | place: Indonesia: South Sulawesi... | reverse complement strand
CCAGGCCTGCCCGTTTGTAGGGCGGGCGTTCCCACGCCCGCCATCGGTAGGACAGGCCCGCGGCCTGTCCCAGCCGCCGCAGGCGGCTCTGTCGTTAGGCACGAGCGGCCTTTGTTGGGCAGGAGCGGAAGCTCCTGCCATCTTCCAGTGGCGCAGGTTTGTGGTCAGCGCCCTCAGGCGCGACCACAACCTGCGTTCGCCCCGTCAGGGGCGACGCTCGCGCGATTCCGCAAGTAGATCGCCCGGAGGACCGGGCTCCCACGACCCCTTGGCCAGGCCTGTGCGTTGTAGGGCGGGCGTTCCCACGCCCGCCGCACAACCTCAGCCTGCCAGCGCTGCGGCGAAGCGCTGGGTGGCCTTCCTGAGGCCGGTCGGCTCTCGCCCGGTGACGATGGCGCCGATCATGAGGGCCGAGATGCCGGCCCACTCGACCAGCAGTGGCGCCTCCTCAGGGCGGATGGCGCGCTGGGTGGGGAGGATGATGGGCAGGCTGGTGGCCTGTCGCACCTGCCGATAGGCGGCCAGGTCGGCGGCGCAAAGGGGCTTGCCGTAGCCCTGATGGGGGATGATGGCGGCCTCGATCAGCTCGAAGCCGAGGGCCGCGTACTGGTCCAGGCCCAGGCGATCCCAGGATTGGTCTATGGCGACTGCCCGGGTCATCCCCTCGAAGCCCACCAGCCAAGCCGGCGTGTCGTGCGCGTAGAGGTCGAAGAAGTCCATCCCCAGGGCGGCCAGCTCGCGCATTTCCTCGGGAGTAGGCAAGCGCTCGCCCCCGCCGGGCACGATGCCGGTGGGAAGGCCGAGTGCGAGGATCTGCTCCAGGTGGGCGCGCTCCTGGGAGAGGCTGCCGAACTCCGTCCCAGATGCCTCGTGGCGGACGTGCAAGTGGACCTTGAGCGCCTCCGCGCCCCCCTCGGCCGCGGCCCGCCCCAGCTCAGGCGAGTTGCTCGGCAGGCTGACGATCAGCCGCGGCCTCTCCGCCAGCAAGCTCAGCAGCCGGCCGGCCACGGCTGATTAGACCTCTCCCGCGCGCCGCATCGCGTCCAGCTCGAGGGCCACCAGCACCGGGTTCAGATCGAGAATCGCGGCCAGCCGCTCGATGGAGCGGGCCACCGCGCGCTCGTGCGCGTCCTCACTGGGCGCGGAGTAGCGCACCTCTTCGTCCGTGCGGGCGATCCATCCCAGCGCCTCCCGCAGGTAGCGAGCCTTCGACTGCGGGTACTGCCGCTTCACGATCTGCTGGTATTGACGGTGCATGCGCTGGATCAGCTCATCCCAGGGCTTCTCCCCGGTCAACGGCGCGGCGACGGCGGCGGCCGCGCCCACCTGCTCCGCCGCCGCGGCGCTGGACTGCCTGGCCTTGGCCTCCGCCTGCTTCAGCGCCTCCCACTCTTCGAGGGTAGTGCCATCTATGGTGCGGAAGTCAATCCGCTGGCCGTACACCAGCTCCAGCGCGTTGCGGATCGCATTCCGGTTGGAGGCCGTCTCCATGTGGCCGGCGAGGTGGCGCTCGCTTCCCGGCATGGTGAGCACGAGGAGATCACCGTCCAGGGTGACGGGCACCGCCGCCTGCATCGCCTGGTTGAGGGGCCCGAACCGGTCCGAGCGGATCAGCACCACATCGGTGGCTTCCCGCCACAGCTTCTCCGGCGTGGGATGGCGCAGCGGATAGCTCTTCCTGGGCAGAGTGCGGTCGTACTGGTAGCGACGCTGGGGATCGCTCAGCACCCGATAGGCCTCGCTGATGATGGCGAACCGCTGCGCCACCTCGGGGTCCTGAGAGGCCACGTCCGGATGGTATTGCCGCGCCAGCTCGTAGTAGGCGGCCTTGATCTCCTCCGGGTCAGCGTCCCGATCCAGGTCGAGCACGTCGTAATAGGTGATCTTGCGCTCCCCGGTCCATCCTGCTGCCTGTGCCTCCCGCTGCTCAGACATCTCCCTACCCTCCCTCGCCAGGCGGGCCCGCCGGCGGCCCTGCCACCGGGCCGGCCAGGCCGCTCACTCGCTGCCCAGGGCAACCACCAGCTCGATCATGGTGATCAGGTCGAGCCGGTTATGATGAAAGATTGGCGCAATCAGCCGCGCCTCCTGCTGGCGGACGAAATCGTGATAGCGCTGGGGGATCTCCGCGGAGGGCAGGTCGCCGCTCCGCCACCGCCCGCACAGGTAGCGCTCCAGGGTCCGCAGCCGGCAGTCGGGCAACTGCGAGCGCCACCGCCGCCGGGAGGGGTGGAGCAGGTCCAGATGGGCGAAACAGGCCCGGCAGGGCACCCGGTGGTAGATCATCCGGTCCCTCACGAAGGGCCAGTCGAAGGCCTTCCCGTTGAAAGAGATCAGCAGCTTCACCTGGGAGAGCGCCTGGGCAAGCTGGGAGAGCAGCCCGGCCTCCTGCGCGTAGTCCCGGGCGAACCACTGCTCCAGCAGCAGGTCCTCCTCCTGGTAGCGCATCAGGCCGACCAGGAACAGGGGCCGGCCGTAGAAGCCCGCGGTCTCGGTGTCTATCAGTGCGGCCGAGGCCGGGTCGCTGCTCGAGAGCAGGTCGAGATGTGTGGCGCGGCCGCTCTCCGCCGGTCTCCGCCGGAACAGGTTCAGGTAGGACTGGACCAGCCTGCCGGCGTCGGAATGGAGTTCCCGCAGGCTGGTCTGACACACGAACACCTCGCCGTGCGGGGTGCTGCACACCGCCCCCTCGGGGAAGTAGTCGCAGAGATCAGATGCAGGGAGGCGAGCCGCGGGCCGGGCCCGTCCGGCGGGCCCCTGGCCCCGGCGCAGCGCGGAAAGCCGCTCCCTCAGAACCTCAGAGCACATGACCGCAGACCTGACGGGCTCAGTTGGTAGGGCAGGAGCGTGTCTCCTGCCTCGGTAGTTGGTAGGGCAGGAGCGTGCCTCCTGCCTCGGTAGTTGGTAGGGCAGGAGCGTGTCTCCTGCCTCGGGAGTTGGTAGGGCAGGAGCGTGTCTCCTGCCTCGGGAGTTGGTAGGGCAGGAGCGTGTCTCCTGCCTCGGTAGTAGGGCAGGAGCGTGTCTCCTGCCCCCGTTCATAGCCCCACCCGCGGCCTCCTCGCCTCCCGCAGCCTCCGCGCCACCTGCTCGGCGACGGAGATGGAGGCAGGCGCCTCCGCCGGCAGCGCGGGCGCCTGGGCCACCTCCACCCGCCGCGGGCGGCGAGGCCGCCGTGGCACATAGGGCTCTCGATCCAGGAGATGGTGAAGCAGCACCAGGGCCGCCTCCTTGTCTGGGACCGGGTAGCCGTGGCCCAGGTCGGGGTCCATCTGCTGGCCGGGCTGAGTGACCGGCAGGCCCACGCAGGAGGGGCAGCCCTCCTCGCAAGGGCAGCGCTGGACGGCGGTCAGGCACTCCTCCATGAGTGACTCGAACAACTCATATCCCTTCTCCGCGAACCCGAGGCCTCCCGGATGGCGGTCGTAGAGGAAGATGGTGGGCACGCCCAGGTTGCTGGAGTCCACGATCCCGCCCACGTCCAGCCGATCGCACATCGCGAACAGGGGTAAGATGTTCACCGCCACATTCCTGATGCCAACCAGGCCCTCGATGGGCTTGAGGCCGTGCGAGGCCGCCAACTCCAGCGCCTCCTGGGCCGGGGCGTACCAGCAGGAGGCGGTCTCCAGATGCTGCGCGGGCAGATCGAGGGCCGACCAGCCGATGTTCTCCTGGCTGTAGAACTTGATCTTCTTGAAGGCGGTGGTGCGCCAGGTCACCGTGGCCTCGCCGAAGCGCAGCCGACCCTCGGCCCACTCGCGCTCCGCGCGCACCTCCCCCGCGCGAATGCTGGAGTCCAGGATCGCCTGGGTGTAGTAATCCACCTGTTGGCGCTCGACGTAGGCGGCGCGCGCCGCGATGTCGAGCTGCCGCACCAGGTAGGTGTCGCCCTCGTGCAGGTACACGCCCCCCGGGTAGACCGTCTCCGGCGCGCTGATCGCGTCCACCGTCCCGATCACCCGGTTCTCGTTCGCGGTATCCATGATCGCGTAGGTGCCGTCAGAGCTGCACCGCAGGCTGATCTGGGCGGCCGGGTAGTCGGTGCTCGACCAGTACCAGGCCTGGTCAATGCGCTTCATCTGGCCCAGCTCCTCCAGGATCTCCGCGATGGCGATGGCCTGCTGGCCGAAGAGCGCCACGTCCTCTTCCCGCAGGGGCAGCTCGAAGGCCGCGCAGCGCAGGTGGCCCGCGAGCAGGTAAGGGTTCTCGGGGTCCACCACCGCGTGCTCCGGCGAGCGGCCGAAGATGAACTCCGGCCGCTGCATGAGATACTGATCGAGCGGGTCGTTGTAGGCGACCAGGACCACCAGGGCCTCGTTGGCCCCCCGGCCGGCGCGGCCCGCCTGCTGCCAGGTGGAGGCGATGGTGCCAGGGTAGGAAACGATCAGCGCGGCGTCCAGGCTGCCCACGTCAATGCCAAGCTCCAGCGCGTTGGTGCTGGTCACGCCGAGCAGCTCCCCCGAGAACAGCCGCCGCTCGATCTGCCGGCGCTCCTCGGGCAGGTAGCCGGCGCGGTAGGGCCGCACTGCTTCGGCCAGCAGGGGGCTGACTCTGCCCAGCGACTCCGCGGTGTAGCGGTAGAGCAGTTCGGCGACGATGCGGGTGCGGGCGAAGGCGATAGTCTGCACGCCCCGGCGCAGCAGAGCGACCAGCAGATCGTGCGCCTCCTCGTTGCTCGAACGCCGCTCCATCCTGGCGCTGTCAGTGTAGGGCGGGTTCCACAGCAGAAACCGCTTCGGGCCCTTGGGCGACCCATCGTTGTCCACCAGGCTCACCTGCTGGCCGACCAAGCGCTCGGCCAGCTCTCGGGGATTGGCGATGGTGGCCGAGCAGAGGACATAGGTCGGCTGTGAGCCATAGTGCCGACAGATGCGGTTGAGCCGCCGCAGCACATTCGCCACATTCGAGCCGAACACGCCCCGGTAGCTGTGGATCTCGTCCACCACCACGTACTTGAGGTCAGAGAAGAAGCTGCCCCAGCGGCTGTGGTAGGGGAGGATTCCCTGGTGGAGCATGTCGGGGTTGGAGAGGATGATGTTGCCCTCGTTGCGCAGCTTCCGCCTGGTGGCGGCCGGCGTGTCGCCGTCATAGGTGCCGCAGCGCACCAGCGCGTCCAGCTCGGGATGCAGATCGGCCAGTCGGCGCAGCCCACGCACTTGGTCCTGGGCCAGGGCCTTGGTCGGGAAGAGGTAGAGCGCCTTTGCCTGGGGATCGGAGAGGAGCGTCTCCAGCACCGGAAGGTTGTAGCAGAGGGTCTTGCCGCTGGCCGTGGAGGTGACTATCACGGTGTGCTCGCGGCCTCGAATCCGCTCGATCGCGGAGGCCTGGTGGGAGTAGAGCTGGGTGATGCCGAGCCTGGTGAGGGCTTCCTCGAGCTGGCCTGGGAGGGGCTGGGAGAGCGCGCCGTGGACCGGCTGCCGCGCCGGGATCTCCTCCACGTGTACCACCTGCCCGGCATACCTCCGGCCGGACACCAGCTCACTCAGGAACTCCCCGAAGTCCACGGCCACCGCGCCCTGCCTCCGCTTCCGCCAACCCGCGCGGGAAGTGGTAGGACAGGTCCGCGACCTGTCCCAGCGGGCCACGACACCACCCGCGGGGGCAGTATAGCACAGATGTTTGATCCCGGCAAGCCATCGCCACAGGTGGTGTGACCGCCAACAGTGGGGTGGGGACGAGGCAGATTGGTCTACCGAGTCTCGTGCATCATGGTTAGACCATGATGCACGAGACTCTCAGCAGGAAGGCGCATCGCCCGTCTGGCAGGATTCTCTTGCATTACGGGCATAACCGTAATGCAAGAGAATCTGTAGCCTGTGCTCTTGTGGGAGCGGCTAGACCCTTCGCGCCGCCGTGGTCCCTAGGCGAAGCCGACCTAGCCACCTCGTCCATGGGGCGGTCAGAAACCGGGTCACTCGCAATGGCCGGAGAGAGGGATTTGGGGAGAGTGCAAGAATGGAGGGGCAAGTGGAATCCCACGGCCCCCACCGCACGACGCGACGCCGCCATGGCCGCAGTGCTGGCTGGCGTGCGCTTCCAATCACTGATCAGATAACCCTAGATCCGTCCCCACACCTCTGCTCAGCGCGCCTCTCGTCTTGCCCCCCGCTTCGGGCTATCAGTTGCCCTGTCTCGCGCCCCGCGCCTCGGTGCTATCTGCCTTTCGCCACACCTCCCGATTCCAGCACCAAGTCCACCGCGCTGCCCACTTGCTGGCCGCAGACAAGAGCCTTGATGTAGTAGGTCGGCCCGACGACCAGTCCGCTTTCCTTGGTCTTCAGATTGACCATGTAGCACTGACGGCCATCCCCCTCGGTCTCGACCTTCAGCGCGCTGCGTGGGAACTCGACGACGGCGTTGCCGGCCCCATCGGTGACCACGATGGAGAGGTTCGGCTCGTCCACGAAGGCGCCGGTGGAGTCCGTGAGCGACAACTTGATGGGCAGCGTGCTGCCATCCTGCATCACATAGCTGTAGCCTTCTTCAACCTGCTTGACCGGCGGCAGCCACTCGCAGACGAGAGCAACAGCCAGGAAGATCTCACAGTTCTGTGCCTCCAGGTCGTATCCGGTCCACACTACACGGCCCCTGTTGATCTCAGGATACGAGTCATAGATGCCTGGGTTAGCCAGGCGAGTAGTCAGGCCCGTCGCGGTGTCGTACAGGAAGATGTCGCCGTCCGGGTCGCCCCAGCCATCGAACCAGACCACCTTCCCCTCGTGGATGCGGGGCTGCCACTGCGAGCAAAGCGATTGGGTGATGCGCGTAGTGGTCCCCGAAAGTGTGTCATAGAGAGACACATTCCTGACGGCCTCGCCTAGGCTGAAGTCTGTCCAGACCAGGAAGCGCCCGTCGAGCGCGTCTGAACCACTGCCACCAATCTCGATGCCATCCTCGTAGTTGTTGGCTGTTACCTGCGTCGTCACGCCCTGGGCCAAGTCATGCAAGAAAATCTCGCGGTCGCCCCCCGCGTACGGGGCGCCGGGCCAGGCCACGAGATCGCCGTGGATCTGGGGCGGCCCGCTCGAGTACTCGTTGCCGCTCAGTTGTATCGCAGTGCCCGTCCCGATGTCGTAGACCATTATGTAACAGGGCGGCCCGGGAAAGGCCCACGGAAAGCCCCAGAGCACCTGTTGCCAGACGATGCGACCGCCGTGGATCTGCGGATCCCAATCGGACATGTCATCGTCGGTGAGCTGAGTGGTCAGGCCTGTCCGGGTGTCGTAGAGGAAGACCTCGTCCCCCACCGGCACGAACCACCCCCAGTGCACCCGACCTCCCTGCCACACCACGTAACCATCGTCAACCTTAGGGAAGATGTCGTTCCCCGCGTCGTCAGTCACCTGGGTGGTTATGCCGGTGAGGATGTCGTGCACGACGATCTCAAGGTCGTTGCCATCCCACACGGACCAGACTATGTGTCGGCCGCTGATCTGCGGCCCAAGGCTGAGAGATGCGATCGGGGGGCCGTCATCCTGAGAGTTGTTCGTGACCTGCACTGTGATGCCCGTGACCAAGTTGTAAAGGAATACCTCCCAGTCCTCCCCATCGAACCCGGACCAGACGACATAGTTGCCGTCAATCTGCGGCATAATGTCGTCATACGCGTTGTTCGTGATCTGGCTGATCACGTACTCACCTGCACCCGCCGGCGACAGACATGCGCCCACGCATATCAGCGCAAGTGAGGGGAGAAGAAGACACCACCGAATCATGGCACACCTCCTTGTGACTCGCGGTTGCCCCTCTGGTATGATGCGTGCGGCCGCGAGGCTGCAGCCCTTCTGCCATCTGCGGGCAAGGAGTCTGTACCTGTCCTCTGACTTTGGTGTTCTCCGTCTCCGCGCCCTTCTCCTTCTCCAGAGAGTTCTTCGGCCCCAGAATCAGACTTGGTCCCCAGCAAACGGGCGATTGCGTCTTCCCAGGCCCTTGCCCACTTGGTACGCGACATCCGGGAACTCTTTACAGAACCTTCGCTGCAGTTCTGCTGGCGACTTGATCAGCAGGTCCGGAGAGCCGGTCCCCCGCTTCTTCTCCTCCTGGGTCGCGAGGCGCTCTACAGACTGCGTCAACACACGTGCACACCGCGGGTGGAACGGCGGGGTGCCCTTCATGGCGGAGGTGGGCGGCTAGACTGCATCTGGGCCGTCAAGGGAGACGATGGCGTTCTCGCAGTAGCGACAGAAGTCTTCGGCGTTGCGCGCCGAGAGTTGGGACAGGGTGACGCCGTGTTCCCGCAGGCCGTTGATGGTACCTCGGCTGATCGCCTCACAGGTGGTGGCGCGCGCCGCCATCTGGGCGTAGCGATCAAGCGGCGAGTCCCGTTCCAGCGCCTCCGCAAATACTGGCCCGCCCGCCGCAATCACTCGCTGTTCCACCTCCCGGCTCACCTCCTTCAGCATCGCGATCTCCACCCCTCGCTTCGCCGCTAGCTTCTTCGGCCGCCCGTTCTCGGTCTGCACCGCCTTGCCCCACTTCCCCTGGTCCGCCGCGAAGTCCTAGGCTTGAAAAGGCAGCAACAAGCTAGCTCTTCTTGGTGGGGCGAGTGGGCCGTGAGGGCTTTGAACCCCCGACCTTGGGATTAAGAGTCCCCTGCTCTGCCAACTGAGCTAACGGCCCACACAGGCACGGAGTCCGCGCCGGGCGGACTCCGCAGCAGCCCTAACCTATCACAGCCAGGGCCCATCGTCAAGCGGAATGCGCCGCGCCGCGGCGGCCAGACTCCGCTCAAGGGCGACAACGTGATCCTTCGCTGCACGCCGCTTCGCGGCGCTCCGCTCAGGATGACTTGACTGTGTCAGTCCACGTGCCCCACCTCTTCCGCGCCGTGGTCGTGCTCGGCGCCTTCCCAAGTGTCGGCAGGCCGGCTGGCGGAGAGGGGAGACATGGCGCGCAGCTTCTCGACGATCGGCGGGAACACCTCGAGGAAGTGATCCACCTCACTCGGCGTGTTGCCCCGGCCCAGGCTGAGGCGAAGGGAGCCGTGCGCGAGCTCGTGTGAGAGGCCGAGCGCGAGCAGCACGTGCGAGGCCTCCAGTGACCCCGAGGTGCAGGCCGATCCCGAGGAGGCGGCGATGCCCTCGAAGTCGAGGTTGAGCAGCATGGATTCGCCCTCGACGTAGTGCACGCAGAAGCTGGCGCTGTTGGGCAAGCGCTGCGTCGGGTGTCCGGTGAGCACGGACTCGGAGACCCGCTCGAGCAGGCCCTGGATGAGCTGGTCGCGCAGCCCCGCGTTGTGGTTGCTCTCCCACTCCATCTCCTGGCCTGCGAGCCGCGCCGCCTCGCCCAGGCCCACGATGCCCGGGACATTCTCAGTGCTGGAGCGCCGGCCCCGCTCGTGCCCGCCGCCGTGAATGAGAGGCGCGATGCGCACCCCCTTGCGCACGAACAGCGCGCCCACCCCCTTGGGGCCGTAGAACTTGTGCGCGGAGAGGGAGAGCAGGTCAACGCTCATCTCCCGCACGTTGATGGGCACGTGCCCCACGGTCTGCACCGCGTCGGTGTGGAAGAGCACCCCGCGCTCCCGGCAAATGGCGCCGATCTCGGCGATCGGCTCGATGGTCCCGATCTCGTTGTTCGCGTGCATGATGGAGACGAGGATGGTCTTGTCGCTGATCGCCTTGCGGACCTCATCGGGATCCACCAGGCCGTGGGAATCAACCGGCAGATAGGTGACCTGAAGCCCTCGCTTCTCCAGGAACTGCGCGGTGTGCAGCACCGCGTGGTGCTCGATGGCGGAGGTGATGATGTGGTTGCCCTTCTTCTCCTGAGCTACACTGGTGCCGACGAGGGCCTGGTTATCGGCCTCCGTGCCGCTGCTGGTGAAGACGATCTCCTCGGGGAGCGCCGAGAGGAGCGCCGCCACCTGGTCGCGGGCCTGGGCGATGGCCGCGGCCGCCTCTTGGCCGAAGCCATGGATGCTGGAGGGGTTGCCCCACCGCTCCTGATAGTAGGGCATCATCGCCTCCACCACCTCGGGCCTGGTGGGAGTGGTTGCCGCGTGATCGAAGTAGATGCGAGTCAAAGCCTGGACCTCCTCGGCGGCGATCTGCCGGAGCGATTCGTCTGCTATTGCACAGATTCCTGTCGCGTTCCGGGCCATGGGACAGCAGGGCGACAGGGCGGGGCAAAGAAGTCGCGGCCTGACCACCGATGGGCTGCGCAGATCAACGAGGGTGGGCGGACTGGAGGCGCGCGATGGAGAGAGTGCGGCTGGCCGATTCGGGTATGGAGGTGACGCGGATCTGCCTGGGCACCTGGAACATGGGGGGTGACAGAGGGTGGGGCCCGGAGACGGAGGCAGGTGCAGTCGCGCTGATCCAGCACGCGCTGGATGGCGGCTGCAACTTGGTGGACACGGCGCGGGGGTATGGCAATGGTCGCTCCGAGGAAACGGTGGGCAAGGCGGTCAAGGGGCGACGCGACCAGGTGGTCATCGCCACCAAGATGATGCACAGCAGGCCGGAGGAGCTGGGGCCGACCATCGAGGCCAGCCTGAAGTGCCTGGGCACGGAGTACGTTGATCTCTACATCTGCCACTGGCCCTTCCCGAGCCTCCCGCTGGAGCCATTCTTCGAGGAGATGGTGAGGCAGCGCGAGGCGGGCCGGATCCGCGCCATCGGAGTCTCGAACTTCAACTTGGAGCAGATGCGGACCGCGAAGCGCTATGGTGTGGTGAGCTTGCAGCCGCCCTTCTCGATTCTCTGGCGAATCCCCCAGGAGGTGATCGCCTTCTGCCGGGAACAGCGGGTGGCGGTGACTCCTTACTCACCGCTCGCGCAGGGGCTGCTCACCGGCCGCTACACCAGACGGAAGACAGAGGTAACCGGCGGCCCGCGGCGGGCGAACCTGCTGTTCTCGGGCGATGCCTGGCCCGCGGCCCGAGAGGTGGCGATGCGGGTGGATCAGGTCGCCGACCGAATTGGTTGCACCTCGAGCCAGGTGGCCCTTGCCTGGCTCCTCCAGACCCCAGGAATGACCTCGGTGATCGTGGGCGCGAGCAGCCCGGCGCAGTGGGATGAGAACCTGGCCGCGCTCAACCTGACGCTGCCGGAAGATGACTACCGCCAGCTCGACCAGGCCGGCCTGGCGGTGTGGGAGCGCTTCGGCCCGGAGGAGACGATGTGGCGGTGGAAGCCGACCTAGAGAGTCTCTTGAATCATGGTGACAGACCATGATTCAAGAGACTCCCCAGGAGAGCATCCGGGGCCCCTCTGAGGGATTCTCTTGCATCAGGGATCTTACCCTGATGCAAGGGAATCCGTAGGAAATGCCTGAAGAAAGACGTTCGCGCAATGTTACTTCATTGCGCGAACGTCCGTAGCTGGCCCGGCCGCGGCGTCGCTCCTGCCCTCTTGGTGCAGTGCTCAGGTCCCAGGGCCCGGGAGACGTCCAGCTTCCGGCCGCAGTGCGCGACGACCCTGCGGACTCTCCCCTCTCACCTCGCTCAGAACCCGCTCTCCTTGAAGAGGGTCTCGATGCTCCTATCGCGGGTGACCTCCACCAGCGCGGAAGACAGGTCGGCCACGCGATGGATCTTCGCCACGCCGGGAAGCGGTGCAGCAACAGGTGTGCTGGTGCGCGCGACTTGGCGAATCGCAGCCCCGAGCGCCTTATCGCCGTGTTTGTCTGCGACCGTGCAGACGAGTGCCAGGGCAGCGTCGTGAGTTCCTACTTCCGGATGAGAGTCAATGATGCGCTTCATCGCCTGTGCCATGCTTTCCTGTCGGAACATCTGTGCGACTACCGGATTGACAGCAGATGGCTGATGCTGGCTGAGATAGTCGGCGATTTTGGCGCGCATATAGGTCGCCAACCCCCAGTTGAACTTGTCGTTGTCAAACCGGATTGTGAGACGGCCTAAGCCCTCCATGAAATCCAAGTAGTAAGCCTGCGCATCCTCGTCGGAGGCTTGCC
>Ga0315307_1001112_pt1 | contig 11915 bp, 8 predicted proteins | sample TDP2_MG_FD_203079 | JGI IMG/M metagenome (GOLD analysis project Ga0315307, IMG submission 203079) | Freshwater sediment microbial communities from Lake Towuti, South Sulawesi, Indonesia - TDP2 | ecosystem: Environmental > Aquatic > Freshwater > Lake > Sediment | place: Indonesia: South Sulawesi... | reverse complement strand
GGTCGGGCGGGTCATCACCCTGATGAGGCGGCCCACGCTTGCCTCCGACAGCTTCATCTCGCGCACAAGGTACGCATGCGCCTTGTCACTGTCGGGCGGCTTCCAAGATGATCTCCAGCTATCTGCGACCGGAGGGTCGAGATAGTAGCTCCTGATCTCTGACAGCTTTCCCTCCATTTCCCCGTTCTGCCCGATCCTGGCCAGGACCGCCTTCAAAGTACCACAGGTTCTAAGGAGCTGAAGCGATCTCCTCGGGCCGAGGCCCTTCACTCCACCTGGGTTGTAGTCCGTCCCCATCAAGAGGGCAAGGTCTATGAGCCGGCCCAGATCAAGGCCAAGTCGCTCAAGCGCCTCCGAAAGGAGGCAGATCTCGGCCCTTCCCTTGGAGAAACGCCTGATCACGCGCAATGCCCCGAACAGCAGGGCGTCGTAGTCGTTGGTTAGGGCTGCCCAGCATCCCTTCTTGGTCATGTAGGAGGCCTGCGCCTCAGCCTCCTCCGGGGCCTGCACCCAAGGGGCCCCCAGTGCATCCAGGGCCCTCTTCATCTGATCCTTCATCGAGGAGTCCAGTCTGAAGCCCCTCTGCGCCGCTTGAAGCGATCTCCTGCGCATCGTCTCCGCCTTCAGGAGCGGGGTTTCCCCATCAAAGACGAAGATGGGCAGAAGACGGGCCTCGTACAGAACGGCGATCTCGTTGCACAGCCCGATGAGGTGCCCGATCATTGCTCCGTCCTGGTTCCGGTATGGCGAGCCGGTGGAGTCCCTGATCTGGAAGAGGTGTCTGTATATGACGTTCGCAGTATCGACAGCGACGATCTTGTCTGAAAGAGTTGAGGCATCAACCTCCCTGCACGGAACGAGTTGGCCGAGCTTTGCCCCCGTGATGATCCCTCTAACCCTTGAGGACGCTTACCTCCACCCGGCGGTGTCTTGGGCCGTCGAACTCGCAGAAGAAGATGGCCTGCCATGTCCCAAGCTTCAGCCTCCCACCCTTGATCGCTACGGTTGCAGCATGGCCCAGAAGGCTGGACTTTATGTGGGCGGCGGAGTTGCCCTCCGCGTGGCGATAGGCGCCTCTCCAGGGCACTAGTTCCTCCAGCTTCACTAGGATGTCCTGCACTACTGCAGGGTCGGCTCCCTCGTTGATCATTATGCCGGCCGTGGTGTGGGGAACATAGACGATGCAGACGCCCTCCTCGGCCCCGTTTGTGTGCACGACCGACTCCACTCTGTGGGTTATGTCGAGGGCTTGGGTCTTTGAAGATGTGCTAACCTCAAACTCGCTTGCGATCATTGCGATCAACCGTCCCGGTGCGGCAGTCCGGTTGTCCCTTATCTTTGCTTTCGTTCCGTCTGGACCTATCCGAGCAACATTAAAGATGGAGGCAATCGAAGCTTCGCTGCGCCGGTGATCGCCATCCCCTGGCTTGATTCCCTGACCTACAAGGCCGGCATATTTGACCTCCGGGGAACCCTCGTGGATCTGGATAGCCGGTACAAGAAGGTCCTGTACCTCAAGACGATAAGGGACTTTGGGAAGCGGACGGGCAACCAATACCTCAGTTCCTTCGACGAGTCGGACCTAGAGCAGATCCTTAGGATGAGCGCCGCCAAGCGGGCCGAGGCATTGGAGCGGTTTGGACTGGATCGAGAGAGCTTCAACGAGGCTTGGCTCACCGACGATGCGCTATCGATAAGGATGAGGTACAGCCAAGTGCAGCCGGACGCCCGTGCGCTCCAGGTCTTGAAGAGCAAGGGGGTGAAGCTTGCCGTCGTCACCTCGGCCGTCAAGAGGGCTGCCGACATGGACGTCGGACTCGTGAAGGGGAGGATCGGCAGCAGGATCTTCGACGAGGTGGTCATGCCCTCCTACGAGCCCGTGCTTGCTCCAAAGCCGGACCCGGCCTCGATAAAGGCCTGCATGGCCAGGATGGCCGTATCGCCGGAGGAGACCTTCGGGGTGGGCAATTCCGACAGGGACATCTCCGCCTACAAGGCCGCCGGAGTTCTTGACATCTACATAGAGAGGCCGGGTGCGCTTGACATCAGTTCTTGGGAGGGCAAGGTGACGCCCTCGGTGAAGATCACCAGCTTGGAGGAGCTCATCCCCCTAGTCATTCAGAGGGGAAGGATATCGAGGCTTCTGCGCCGTCGACTGGCTCCGCCCGCGATGTGACCCCTGTTCAAGGAGTCTCCTCAGAGGTCTGCGGAGCCGCGAGTATCCCCTGGCCGCTCAGCTCAGGCCCACATCCTTGTTGATCTCCTCTTGGTAGACCTCGATCTTGCAGCTCAGGATGTCCTTGATGCTGACCGCCTTGCCGGTTGCGGAGGACTCGTATATGCCCATTGGAAGGGCCTCCGCCTCGGCGCCGAGCCTCCCGTCGACCTCCACCTTGCCTCCATCGAGGATCGCTCTGGCGAAATCCCAGATCTCGATCCCCACCGTGGAGTTGAAGTCCCGCCTTGTCCCGATGCCTCCGGGGAAGAACCTTGCCTTTTCTTCCTCGCTGAGCTCCTTCAGCATCCATCGGATCAGGCCATCCAACGGCACAACGTGCTGGCCCGGGACATCCTCAGTCAGGCTTGTAAGCCCCTTGTCCCATCCCACGGATCCCTTCGAGCCGTATATGACCCTCTGTTCCAGGCCCTCCCCCGGCGCCACATTGCTCCAGGTCCAAACTCCACTGGCACCGCTCTTGAACTTCATCACGGCAAGGCTCAAGTCCTCAACCGTGTATGGGGTCGGATTCTTGCGCTCCGGCCAGGAGCCGTACCTGACCTTCTCCAGGGTATTGGCTACCGCGGACACCCTCTCTATGGGCCCCATGTTGTAGATGAACAGGTCTGCGTAGTGCACCCCACCGTCCAGGATCCAGCCTCCCCCTGCCTTCATCTTGTCGTGCCTCCAGCCCCAGGAACCCAGTGAGTAGTTCAGCTGCTGCCAGAAGATAATCCTGGGGTCTCCGATCTTGCCCGTCGAGACCGCCCAGTTGATGGCGCGGTTCTCGGATCCCCTGCGGTAGTTCTCGGCCACCGCAAGGATCAGCCCATGGTCATCGGCCGAATCTATCATGGCCTTGCAGGCCCGCATGGTTATGCCCAGGGGCTTCTCCACGATGACGTGTTTCCCGGCCTCCATGCAGGGGAGCGCGACGGAATGGTGGGATCGGTGCTCGGTGCAGATGTCGACGGCATCGATCTTCTCGGAGGCGAGCATCTTCTTCAGGTCCGTGTATGGTTTGGGCGTCTGCTTCTGAAAGGCTCCCAGCTCCTGTGCCCTCCTCTGTGCAGCCGTCTCGATAAGGTCGCACGTCGCAACGACCTGAACGTCCATGAAACCTGCTCCGTTGAGCTGTCGCAAGCCCTCGACATGGGCCCCGGATATTCCACCGCATCCGATGAGTGCCATCCTAAGGATAGCCATCTGGATCACTCGGCCCCACTCCGATCAAGCCCCATATAAATGAGAACTGTGCTGACCTGCAGGGGGAAGATATCGAGGCGCGCCAGGATGATTCCGGTCGGATCTACAGCCCGGCCCGGCCCCGGGTTGCAGCCTGTGCAGGTCCGGAGCCGAAGTATGTCACAACGACCAGCCATGCCATGAAGAAGCCGAAACCGATCGTCGTGTGGTATTCCACCGCGACCTGCCCCCAGGCCATCACGGCGAAACACACCACAACCAGCCGAAGGACGCTGGCCACGTAGAACCCGACCAGGGCAATGGCGATCCAGGCTACCTTCCTTCCGCTGCGCTGCTTGGACTCGACTATCGGTATGCAGCCTATGAAGGCAAACGCCAATATCCCCTTAATGCCGGTGCAGCCGTAGTCGACCAGCAGCCTGCTGGGTGTGGAACCCGTGAGCACTATCTCGGCTCCGCGGGCCGTGGCCTGTCCTCCCAGCGTCCTCACCAGAAACGCGACCATGCCGGCCAATGTCTCCGCGTAGCCGATCTGGTCGACACAGAAACGTTCGACCCAGTTGCCGGCGCCGATCATCGCCAGGAATAGCGCCGGAACCCAGAGGCTTGAGAGGGAGCGGCAACCGAAGAGCATTATGCATAGGGCGACGAAGACCGCGAGCATGTCGAAGAATCCGAAGATGCGAGCATCCGGGGGCTGCAGAAGGGATCTGGCGACCACCACGGCAATGAGCACCGCCCCAAGGAGAAGCTCCCAGGGCATCGGCTTCTCCTTCAGACGGGGGTCCTTCTCCAGCTCATTCCACCTGAAGGCGAACCAGATCACGAGTGTCAGGGGGACGACCCAGAAGTAGGTCCTGCTAGTGTGGAGCACGTAGAAGGTGAACGGGTTAAGCAGGGCCACGCAGAAAAGGATGACCAGTAGATGCAGGCGGCCGATCGTCGGGGACATCTGCGTTGGCGTTCGGACAGCACCGTGTTTAATACTTCCTTCCGTCCGACATCGGCGTGGGGGAAAGTCCCATCTCGACATGCTGTGCTTCCTTCGCAGGCCGCCTTCCTTGCCCTCAGAACCGAGCCTGCCGCGGCGTGTGCAATATCTGCGGCAGCGAATGAGATATCGGACCGGAGGTGCTAGCTGAACGAGAACGTGACGGTCCCATACCAACTCAACCCCGACAGGATCATAGCCAGTCCGGCCAGCAAGACCGCCCAAGAGGAGATCCTCAGCGCCAGTCTCAGCGCAAGCCCCGCGCTAGCCCTTCCTTTCACCACTTGCTTGACAGTTTCTTGCAGCGGAAACTCGTCAAGGCAGTGTTGGTGAGCGCGTGATAGCAGAGGGGGGCAATGAAGACCCACCTAAGGATCAGGTGCATACAGCGGCATGGACTTGAAGTAACCGGTGAGCATGACCGCCGCCGTCAACGGGACCAGGGCCCAAGCGCCTTGCGCCTGGAGCGGACAAGAAGGAGGACTGACCTCTTCATGCGCATTCCTGCAATGGGCCGCCTGTAAATGGATTGTGTGACCCGCCGCGGTGCCAGAGATCGGTGAGTCCGGATCGGTGGTGCTTGATGGTCGTGCAGGCTTGATGGTCTTGATGCCCACGTTTGCGCTCTCGGTGTGGAGTGTGGAACGTGAAGATGCTCATTTCTTCGTGGTGCTTTTGGTCGTTTGGCAAGAGATAAATAGCGAACGTGGCTCGCATACCAGAATGACCGGTGGAAGCGAGCACTGGCATCTTCATGCCCTACTGGCCGGCTTGGCTCTTCTTTCGCTGGCCCATCTGGCCGCCGCCGGCGCCGTAACCTACATGGTCCCGATGAGGGACGGCGTGAGGCTCGCAACCAATGTCTACCTGCCGACCGGCCAGGGCCCCTGGCCAACGGTTCTGAGCCGAACCCCGTATGGCAGGTTCAGGATCGATGAGCTGACAAGCCGCGGCTATGCGGTGGTGACCCAGGATTGGAGGGGCTACTTCGGATCCGAGGGCGTCAAAACGCCCTTTGAGACGGATGGCTGGGGCGATCTTCAGGACGGCTACGACACCGTCGAATGGATAGCTGGCCAGAACTGGTCGAACGGCAACGTCGGCACATGGGGCGGTTCGGCATTGGGAATAACCCAGAACCTCATGGCAGGAAGCTACCCGCCCCACCTTGTCTGCCAGTACATCCTTGCCGGCGCGTCGGACCTGTATTCCCAGATGGTCTTCCAAGGCGGCGTCCTGCTGAAATCGATGGTGGAGAGCTGGTGGGCCGATTGGGGGACGCCGCAGCACCTTGCCGACCTGCTGTCGCATCCCAACTACGACTCAAGGTGGGCGCTGATGAATTCGGACATACGCGTCGGAGGTATGAGCTACCCGGCCTTGCATGTCGGCGGTTGGTATGACATCTTCCTCCAGGGCACCATCAACGCCTTTGTCGAGAGGCAGCACAACGGTGGTCCAGGCTCGAAGGGCAACCAGAAGCTCGTTATGGGGCCTTGGTGGCACGGAGGATTTGGGACAACCACGCAGGGTCAGCTGACATTCCCTGCCAACTCCCTCTATACCGAAATGTGGCCCGACACCTTCCGGCTCTACGACTACTGGCTCAAGGGCGTGGACAACGGCTACACCGCCCTGCCGACCGTGAGGTACTACGTGATGGGGGATGTCGATGATCCTTCGGCGCCCGGCAACGAGTGGAGATCGGCCGACGACTGGCCCATCAAGCACACGAACATGTCGCTCTACCTATCCGAAGAGCGTCTGAGCGACCGTCTCTGGACCAGTGGCACGCGGAGTTACCTGTACGATCCGAAGAACCCTGTCCCCACCGCAGGCGGAGCGAACTTGGTGCTTGCCTCGGGCCCGATGGATCAGGGCAATGTGGAGGAGCGCAAGGATGTGCTGGTCTTCACGAGCAAAACTCTGGACTTCCCCGTGGAGGTGACCGGAAGGGTCTTCGTGGAGCTCTATGCCTCCTCATCATGTCCCGACACTGACTTCATGGCCAAGCTCACCGATGTCTATCCAGATGGCCGTTCGATGCTGGTTCTGGATGGCGCGATCCGCGCACGACACAGGAACTCGATGGAATCGGAGGACTTCATGGAGCCGGGCAATGTCTACAGGTTCACCATCGACCTGTGGTCGACGAGCATCGTGTTCAACAAGGGGCACAGGATCAGGGTCGACATAACCTCCAGCAACTACCCGAGGTTCGACGCCAATCCCAACACGGGCCACCCCTTCAGGGCCGATGCCGAGACCAGGGTTGCCAACAACTCGGTGTGGTTCGGCGAGTCCTACCCCTCTAGGATCATACTTCCGCTGGCCGGGCCGGACACCGATGGCGACGGCATGTACGACATCTTCGATCCATTCCCCTACCGGGCCGGGCTATTGCCGACGCTGGAGGACATGGGCAAGGCGATCCAGTCCGCGGATGTTCTGATCGCCTCGGTCAAGGACGTGAAGTTGCGAAGCACGCTGCAGGAGGGCGCCGCGTTGGCGAGGGCACGTCTGGCGGAAGGCGACCTTGTTGGGGCAGGGCACCTGATAGACACGCTGGAGGCATGTCTGGCCTTCGATCCCTACGCAGTCACCCTTCCCGAGGCGCGGACCCTGGTCGACGCGGCCCTCGACGAGGCGACATCGGCCTTGCGTGATAACAGGCTCCTTGACACGTTGGAATCCGTGCGAGCTGCTTGGCTGATGGGCATTCTCAGAGCTTCATTCCACGGCGTCCGGACTGGACCGTTGCTGGGCTATCTCTCGGAAGCCCTGGATCTCTTAAGCGCTGGCCGAGGCCCTGATGCGGTGAGGCTCCTCCTATGGATGAACCGGACCGATGTCAAGTCCCTGGCCGCACGGATCCAACTCGCCAAAGAGGCTGGGGCCTCGCCATCAGATCTATCGTTGATCGAGTCGATGATGGATTCGGCAAAGGACAGACTCCTCCTGCGCGAGTTCGCGGGCTCTGAGTCGATGCTGTCGACCGTCGACCGAAGGCTCGCAGGCCTGGGATTCCCTGTCGGCGAACCGTGGGCGATCGTGTTCCTGTTGATTGCCCTGTTCGCCTATGACAGGGGTAGACCCCGTGGCCATCATGGTCAAGGCCTTCGTTGATGATTTGTCATGCCGCCGCGGGATTCTGCACGATGGACGTTGGCGGCCTAGGTCCTCGACATCGTCCCGGGCGCCGAAGTTCACTCCACAAGCTGATGGCGAAGCGGTGGGCCTGACCTAGCAAAACTGTTAAGAGTCTCCTTTCGGGAAACGGCCTGCGTGGGAAGGAGGGCATAGGATGCGGTCGGACTGCCTCCTTGGTTACCTCGTGGAAGGCCTTCTTGCCCTAGCGTTCCTCGTCCCGGTCTGCACGTGCGCTGAAAGACTGAACATCCTGGCCATAGGCCAGGTCATGCCGGGTGAGTGTCTGGTGCCGATGTGGTTCGACGCCGACCCGCTGGTGAGCTACGTCCTCATCCCAACCGATATCGACGTGATGGGCGGGGTGGGTGTTGCGGGACAGCGTGTCATGGAGGATGCCTGGCGCAGGTACATCAGGATCTACTTCCCCAAGACCCGGCAAGCCTTGGTCCAGGGTTTTGAGTTCATCATTTTCCCCGACGGATACATCGAACCCTTTACCGCCACCCAGAAATCCGATATCAGGTACGCGCTGGAGAATGGCCTTGGGAGCTTTGTCACAATGGGCGGGGACATGTCGGGTCCGACGTACAAGGCCTACCCCGGGTGGAAGAACTCCATCCTGTACGAGCTCATGCCCATAGAGCTGACCGACAACATGAAACAGGATGGATCTGCCTTCTCCATCAAGGTGCTCAAGACCGATCCTGCCCTGCTCTCGGTCTTCATCCCCTTCGGCATAGAGAGGGTATCAGGATCGGGCTTCACATACCTGTATCCCAGGGAGGGAACCACGACCTGGGCCCGGCTATTCTCAAGCGGGTTGCCCTCGGGTGCCCCTGGGGCCTGGCTTGTGTCTTGGAAATGCGGACCCAACGGCGGGTACTTCTGGACCGTGGCCGATGATCTGGATCACCCGTGGTGGTCATTCGTACGAAATGAATACAACATGGACATCTTCCTGAACATCCTCCTGTACTCGACGGGCCGCACGCTGCCGGACGACATCCTTATGGTCCATGAGCTACGAAATACCTACTGGCGGTACAACCAGGAAAAGCTACTGCTTCTGTCCCTGCTTGAGTTCGTCGACAGGTTCGGTGGAAACACAAGGTCGTTGGAGGAGGAGATAGAGACAGTGGATCAGGAGAAGGAGAGATCCTTTGACCAGTATCGGGCACAGGAGTTTGAGGAAGCATCAAACACCATCGACGCGGCGATCGAGAGGATGCTATCGACGTCGGAAAATGCGATGAAGCTGAAGGACAGGGCGCTCCTCTGGGTCTACATCACCGAGTGGTTGGCCGTGACAGGGACTATCTCGGTTTCAGGTTCTGTGCTCTACAGCCTCTTGGTGAAACGCAGACTGTACAAGGAAGTGATGGTGACCCGATCGGGAGTGTAGGCTTTCGCGACCCACCCCTTGACCTCGGCCCCTAGGATATGGCGATGAAGGCGACGCCGATCGCCATGATGGCGGCGGCCGTCATCTTCAGATTGGTCCTCTCCTCCCCCAGGATCTCGAAGCCGAACAAGACCGCGAACATGATCGAGGTCGAACGAAGGGAGATGACGTAGGACACCTCGACCGCGCGCATGGCGAAGAGGACAAGGAGATAGGAGAAGATGCACAGAAAGCCGACCAGCAGAGCCTGTCTCCAAGTCGCTGATGCCTCGGTCCGCATCGTCGTGAGTCCGTAGCGTCTCAGGAAGAAGGGCGAAAGGATCAGACCGCAGACCGTGAAAGTCAGATAGAGGTACGGGACGGGATCGACGAACGACACTCCGACCTTGTCTATGACTTGGTAGAGGGAAATGCAAAGCCCCGTGGAGATGGCCGCTGCGGAGGCGGGGGTGGCAAGCTTCGCAGCCGTCTGTGCAGGGGATAGGGCGCCCTTGGCCGGTGGGTGGAAGAGGTAGACGGAGAGGATCACGAACAGGATCCCGGCCGAGCCTATCGTTGAGGGCCGCTCCCCCAGGAACACAAGCGCCCAGGTCAGCGTAAGGACTGGTGCTAGCCCCCTGGCGATGGGGTAGGAATGAGATAGATCGCCATGGGCATAGCTCCTGCCCAGAAGCAGGAAGTAGAAGCAGTAGACCGAGCCGGTCGCGAGGATGCACATCCATCCCTGCCAGGGGATTCCCGCGCTGGGCACGGCAATGAGGAAGAGGGGCGTGTAAAGCAGCATCCCGGCCCAGATGTAGAGGAAGGAGAACAGCGCCTTGTCTCTCGACTTCTTGAAGAGAAGGTTCCAGTAGGCATGAAGCACGGCCGACAGCAAGACGATGGCCACGGGGAGAAGGATCGTGTGATCACCGAATGGTGGTGGCTGAGAACCACCCCGGAAATATGAATCTGTGCCCTGCTGGCTGGCTTCCTGCCTGCCTCCGCCAGACTGGACGTGTTTCCATCTGAGCTAGGTGCTGGTTCAGTCAGTGCTCCCATTGATCTTGGTTTGCCGTCATGATCGACCGAATCGGAGCCGCAGGCCAACCCTCATGCGTGTACGGTCATAACTATAAGGAAGCTCGTTCACCTTGACAGGAAGGGTAGCGATCGGAGGGTTGTTCTTGGTCAAGGCTGGCGAAGTCTACCGCAGTTTCGTCGCAAGGGGCGGCCAAAGGGTCGTGCTTAGGGCTCCCAGGTGGGAAGACCTCGACGGTCTGCTTGATCTCATCAACTCCGTGGTTGAGGAAGGGGCTCTGATTCTTCGCGACAGGCTGGCGACCCGCGAGGAGGAGGCCGACTGGCTTGGCAGGACCCTGGCCAGCGTGGAGAAAGGGAACGAGGTGTATATCCTGGCCGAGGTGGGCGGGGCGGTCGTTGGCAGTTGCAACCTATCCAGAAGATCCGGATGCAGAAGTCACACCGGGGACCTTGGCATCGCCATCAAGAAGGGCTTCAGAAACGCCGGCATCGGAACGGAGATGATCAAGACCCTGGTTGAGGAGGCCAGGCGGATGGGCCTCAAGGTCCTCACCCTGGGTGTCTTTGCGACCAACGAGACGGCTCAACACGTCTACCGGAAGGTCGGCTTCAGGGAGGTCGGAAGGATTCCCAAGGAGTTCTGCAGAGACGGCAAGTACATCGACCACGTCCTGATGGCCATGGAGCTCTAGGCACGCCTCGCAGCATGTCCTGGCGCTAGGCAGGAGCCCGGGCCACAAAGCTTTTTGAAAAACGGTTCCCAGCGTAGACTCGCCATGTGGCGTCTGGATGTTGCAGAGGACCCGGACTGGGGCTACGCCAGGAATCTGCAACTCGTTCTGAAGACCCGTCTTGCAGAGTACTCATCCTCCGCCTTCTCCTCACCCATCGAAGCCGGGGGTCTCACGTTCTACGGCGGCAACAGGGATTACTCTTGGCAGGGGCTGATCGTCGGCCCCGTCGACAGTGTCCTGTACAAGGCTGTTGATGGTCTCTACTACTCAACGGGCTCTCGGCTGACCGCCAAGGATGTCCTGTACGAGCCAGGCCTGTTCACCTATGCCTACGAGGACCCAGCGGGAGAGGCGTTTCAGGTCAAGGTCACTTTGGAGGATTCCGGCGGACGCATCCTTCTGAAGGCCGCGGCAAGCAAGCCCTGCTGGTTTACCGTTCCGCTGGACCTCAGGCCGGCCGAGAGCTGGGTCGAGGGCAGGTACGCCGTCCGATGGCTTCGCGAGGGCGTCCTGGTTGATAGCGACGTGGCGCCGCTCAGGATCACGATGAGGGGCTTCAGCAGAACGCAATCCCTGGGCCTGACCCTGGACTGGAGGTACAAACTGGGTGATGGGTTCCGGGAGATCAGGGATGACCTCGTGGTCTTCTCGGAGCATCGACGCCGGGTGCATCTACCCTTTGCGCTGTACTGCCCGGGCGGCGTTCTCGAGGTCGAGATAGCTGGCGAGCCCGGCTTGCTCCCAAGCCTTGGCAGCTCAGGGCCTCCTGCACGGATCCACCTCGGGACCGGCAGGGTGGCGGAGGCGCTGCAGCTGCGCATTGACAATCTTCGCACCTTCGGAACGTTCGTCGATGGCTCGTGGTTCCCGGAGGCCGGGGCGTGGTGGTTCAGGAAGCCTTGGACCAGAGACGCGCTCGAGGGGCTGAGATGGAATCTTAGGACATACATCCGACTGCTTGGATGGTCTGATGCCGTGGACACGCTCGTCCTCAAGCTCCTGGATCTACTCAAGTCCAGGGAAGGTCTTCCCCTCGTGTACGGCGGTGAGGGTGGTTTCTCCAGTGACGCACCCCCCCTCCTTCTCACCGTTGCCTGCGACCTAGCGAGCCTTTCAGAAAGCCGTAGCCTTGCCTTGGAGGCCATCGATGCAGGGCAGCATGTCTGCCAGAAACTCCTTGCCGGGCAAGCC
>Ga0315307_1001109_pt1 | contig 11924 bp, 11 predicted proteins | sample TDP2_MG_FD_203079 | JGI IMG/M metagenome (GOLD analysis project Ga0315307, IMG submission 203079) | Freshwater sediment microbial communities from Lake Towuti, South Sulawesi, Indonesia - TDP2 | ecosystem: Environmental > Aquatic > Freshwater > Lake > Sediment | place: Indonesia: South Sulawesi... | reverse complement strand
ACAGGAGTGGACATCATAGCAAGCAGAGACCTACTTGCTAAAGAGGGCAAGTTATAGATGAAACATCCTACTAGTCAAGAAACTTCTTGGACACAGACGAATCGAAAACACCATGAGATACACAGAACTGGTCCATTTCAAAATGGCGGTTAAACTCTTAATCGCTCAAAGCTGGAGATGTCTCCCGCAAACTCCCTCTTTTTCTTCGACCCTACATGCTAGAGAGGATTATGTGACTTGCGACGCGCCCTTTCACCTTTGCTGTGGTTGTTCTTTCAATACTTCTTCAGGGATTAAACGAAAATGTATTCTTTTTGAATCCCTATGCCTTGTCAGCCAGCCCATTCGAGCTAACTGGTTGAGGTAGCTACTTTCAATAGCGCGGGAACGTCCTGTTAGATTGGACACTTGCGTTGCACTGCATTCGCCTTTGGATGCCACAATCATGTAGGTTTTTCGGAGATTATCAGGCAACGAGAGGAGTTTTGATTCGGAAATTTCCAATGGTTTGGGATTCCATCTTGAAAGAGCAGTTTCAATGTCGTCAAGCCGAAAACGTATTTGTTGCAGCTCCTGGAAAATTCGATCAAACGCCGATTTCCTCACCATGTTCATTCTCCTCCACATTCATTTTGTTGATAACATGATTCAGAGCATCGAAGTCTTGAACCACTCGTTGAGCAATTAATTGCCCGCGGGCAGGAGGGGACGACTTGTTTTTCCTCACAGTTTCCATTCGTCTAGCATTTCCTTGTCTATCATGGATCTTCCTCACGAACGTCACGACTTCGCTGAATGTGTGAGGAAGATACACGGGTTTTATTGTTGACGTGTACAAGTTGAACCCAATTCTTGCTTGAAGTGCAAAGGCTCCTAGACCACTGAAGAGCGGGATCAGCGAAAAAAGAACCAGCACTGTTTGAACAGACGAAAAAATAGGAATACTCATTGCAACCCAGCCTAACAATCCTTCCACGGCTGAAATGAACGTGTCTCTCAGGATGGTTCGCCAAAGCGGATCCAACAGAAGCATGAGTGTCGGAAGAAAACTGGCCAACAGGATTTTCCATGGATATCGCCTTGTGTGCTCAATATACGCTATGTTTGTGTAAGGAATCTCAGCAATTTTTTTTGAAATACGTCCTTTTCTAACAAAAAGCCTTCTGTCAGTGGCAACCACCCCCCAGTTGCCCGATGACCAAGTTTTCAAAACATGTTCCGGGTCATCCAATGTCTGAAGGGCTTCAGATGGTATTTGCTTCAAACCGTTGTTCTTTATCATTTCTTTAGTTAATGCTTCGTCTAATTGCCCAATGATCTCGGAGGAAAGGAAATTTCTTGCTCTTCCTCTGGCGTTCATTGACAACCTATTCCATAAATCTTGATCATCGGCTAGGCTCAGTATAGCTCCAGCCGCGCCAGCTACATCTTCGGGGCCATCAACATGGATGCCTTCGCGACCGTTTCGAACCAACCATGATTGACCTCCAACCCCAGAGGTAACCACCGGCACACCCGCATACATGAATTCCAGTTGTGCCAGACCAAGTGCTTCTAGCTCGCTTAGAAGTATATTTACGAATGAAGACTTTATGAGCAAAATCTTCTCTTTGTCACTTATCTCTCCCATGTAAGTTACATTAGGCAGGCGGCTTGCTTCGTCTTTAACTTTATCTGCATAATTCGAACCTTCTCTTCCGGCAACTATAAAATGTATATCAGGTCTTTCTTTGAGGAGTGTAGCAACCTTCAAAACACTCAAGGCGTTTTTTCTTTTTTCAATAGTTCCAAGGTAAGAAACAATTTTGACATTTGCAGGTATTCGGTGTCGCTCAAAGAAATCCCTGACGTCCGTGGCAGCGAATTGCAAGAACAATTTTTCGTTTACACCGCTTGGAAATAGAAAGCATTTCTTTGCGTCAGCACCCATTTTAACCTTCGCGTCTTTTTCAAGCGGAGTAACAACAAGCACAAGGTTTGCTGTCTTAAGAATCTGAGACAGTGAAAACCTGTTCCAAGCCATTCTGAAAGTTCGTTCAAACAGAGAATAACGTTTTGGAGATGGTTCTTGAAAGTGAGACATATGACAAAAAACAATTGGGTCTTTGTAACCGCCAAAGTCTCTCATGTACCGTCTCCAAGCAACAAACTTAGCAACTTCTTCCGGTCCGTTCCACAGTGTGCTATGAGTTATTAACACATTTAACCCGAATTCATCGACGATCTTTTCCAAAATCTGAACAAAATCCCGAAAACTTATCCGCCGACGAGGCCATTTCACAACATAACTGTCAACGCGAATTATCGGTATCCCTAACTCTGCGTCATCTACAAAAATGTAACCTTTGCTTTTTCTCAAATTTTCTGATGGTATAACTTCAATTCCGTCGTGAAAAACGCTAGTAATCAAATATGCCTCATGTCCCAGAGCATTAAAGTCTCGAACCATTCGTTGAGCAACTAATTCTTGACCTTTACTGGTGCTTGTTTGATACATCAAAACGCCGATTCGCTTTTTCAAAGTTTTCTCATCCGATTAGGATTAATTTTAATCATTGGAAAATCAGAACTGAACAAAAGATTGTTTGCCAGAAGGGCATTCAAGAAATCGGGAACACATGCGAACTCCACAAGGTAATCACAATCGAGAGTCTCTAAGGGCGTCTCATTATGTATCACACCTAGACTAACGCTGGAAGTTTTGAACGCAGCGTTGTCCACTTCCGAGTCTCCCAAATACAAGACGCCGTTTTTCACCGCCAGCTCATTAAGCGTCTCTTGTAGCGCCCAGCCTTTGTCGGGAGGGACGGGATATACGTCGTAAAATGGTTGCGTCTCATATCTGATGACTTCCAATTTCAACGCTTTACAGTAAGTCGCAACGCGTTCAGCTTCTTGTTTCGCTGTTTTCGAATCTTTTGCTTGGCGCCAGTCTACACAGAAAGCGACCGTGCGCCCTTCAGAATCTAGCTTCTCTTCAATCTCAACCCCAGCATTAGTTATGTGTGATTTAGCATAGTTAAAGGCGAGAGAAACACTCGGTAACCTGTGCTCCAAGCACTCTCTTTTCAAAACTCTTTTGCCAATTCTCATTTCTAACCCGCCTATTGCTGACCAGGCGCTGGCAAAAGGAGTCCTCGGCATAACAAACGCCAAATCTTTCATTGTGATAATTGATATGGGGAGAAACCTGCCAATCTGCCCAAGCATTACACGCGTTTCTAGCGGAACCCGCGATTCGACTCTTGAAACATCCAAAGGGCTTATCGTTCCATCATAATCTGACGATAAACACTTTACACTCATCTTTCGAGGTGCAGTTTCACCCGTTCGATTCTTTTGGCGCACCAAAATTTCCTACACGACCTCACAGGCAAGAATAGAACCAATGCGATCCATTACAAATCTAATCTATTTATTGGCTTCTCAATATTTAATACTTTCTTGTAAACGTGTTCAACACACAAACAGAAAAAAGCAGAAGAAAATCTTACGGACAACAATCAGACTACAAATCACGCCCAAAAAAAGAAAGAGGTTTGAGGTCTGTTGTTAACCCGTTGCGGTTATCGTTATGTCAAAGCTGAAGTTTGTAATCCCTGAAACAGTTGGTGAGACAACCAGCATTAGGTTTACTTGGAGCACCTGATTCACGCTCAGGGTTTGACCGGTGTAATTCCAGTTCAAGGTCATATAGCTTGAGGCCGTTGAGGGATTCCAGTTTTGGTCAGCTTTAGAGAGCGTGGCCACAGTGTTTCCTTCATTTCTAATGAAGACCCTCATGGTTTTGTTTGAACCTGGCTCTAAGAGTCCCCAATTAATTGAAGATGTCTGATTTGTGCATGCTAAGTCCCAGTAGATCCCTATTCCAATGCCTTTCACTGATCCTGCATTAGGAATTGTTCTATTCGTCTGAAGCAACGACAAGGCAGTTCCAAAGGCACCGATCGTTACAAGCGCTAATGAAACCCCCAGCATAATTTTCCATTTGTTTTCCAAGGGAGATTCCACAGTCTATTATAAAGGTCATGGGAACTTGGTATACATTAATGTGGAAAAGTAACACAGAAAAACAGAACCCAGAAAAGTGAAAATTGAGAGGGACAGCTTTGGAAAAGGATCCTACTCTATCACGTGCGCGAATAGGAAGACTAGACCAAGACCCATGCTTTATTTCTGCGCAATCCAAAAGTGGGCCGAGAGAGATTTGAACTCTCCGCAGAATGAAGATATCTCCCGCAAATTCCCCATCTTTTTGTGCTACTTTTTCATCTCGTACAACCCATTTAGAGAGTAAACCTCTTTCCACACGGTTTCGAAGCGCTCTTTGTCGACATTCGGCTTCTTAATCATTCGAAGTAGAATCTCCTGCTGTTTCTTGATACTACTCTGTTTCGAGTAGAGCTGGAGAGCATACTTGGAGAAGTCGCTAACGATGAAGTCAAAGATTTGGTGTTGTTATGACCGTATTAATGTTGAACAAATACACAAAAAGCCTTATTAGGGATGGAGCGCTAAAGTATATCGTAAATCTTGATATAGAATATTGTGGCGATAGCATGCGACCATCCCAAGTCATGGAGGGTGTTCGAGAAAAAGCGAAAGAAGCGGCTGAAAAGGCGGGTGAAGTGATAGGTAAAGGTTGGAGTGAAGCCAAAGGTTTGGGAAAAGGTTTGAAAAAAGAACTGTTGCGTGTGCATAGGAAGACAGAAGGGAATAAAAAGTCTTGTGCACGGGGTTCACGACGCAACCAAAGAAGAAAATGAACTTTGGTTGGGAATGATCGGTGAATTGGTTAATTCTCATTTCCGATATAATATTCGCATTGATTGCCGCTATCTTAGGTATATTGGGTCTAAGAACTTTAAGAGCTATTAGACATCTAGATACGGGAAAATCATTTTGGCTACCGGTATTTGTGTCCGGTGTTCTCTTCCTAATGGGGTCTATTGTCACAATTTTTCATGAGGTGAACTTTTCGCTGACGACTAAAACTGACGAGATGGTGCAAATCAGTCGGCTCCTTGCTCTCTGCTTTTTGCTGGGCGGTATCTTCAGCTATTCTAGAAAAATCAGTAAGAATTTGGCAGAAAAGTTCACTATTCCAGAGAAAGTTGCCAAAGAGAACCTCGAAATGGAGGCCTCCGTTGCGCACGCGCATTCCCCCGTCCAAGAGAGAATAATCAAAGAGAATCCAAAAACAGAAACTGCTCCAGAATGCAAGCATCAATTTGGGTATCTACGAACCCTGCCAAGAGATGCTTCTATTCCCGATGAATGTTTGAGCTGTAACAGAATAGTAGAATGCAAGCATTCCTTAGTGAATACATTGGAGAGTCGCGCACTCTCCCCGCTAAAGCATGATCAATCCGGCGACCAACCAACCCTGCAAAATAACCTTGCGCCCAGACAACTTTCAAATCAGTAAGTAAAACGAAAAAGGAGCCATACAAGCTTGAACCTGAAACCAATTAAGTTAGGCAAAAACATAGAGTTAAAGTATATACCTTTTTCAGAACTCGCCATCCCATGGCAGGTATGCCTCGATTTCATTGAACCTAGACATGATGGTTGTGATACCAGGCAGTCAAGTGCTTCCACTCATGGGACAATAGCCCCCAAAAGTTCAATAGCACCAAAAACTATGAAGCGGGACGATTTAGACGCCCTAAAGCATTCAATAGGGCAATTTGGATTATTGAAGCCCTTTGAAGTTGCAGAACTGCCAGAACGGCTGGATTTCTTTTACGGTAAAGGCAAATACATAGTCATCGACGGGCAACGAAGATATTTCGCAATAAGAGAACTGTTAAGGCTGCCTACAGAACAAGACGAAACAACGCAAAGAAACAGTTTACGAACACTTTCTGGATATGAACAAATCGAGAAGGCAGAAATACAAGCACAAGAACAATTTGATAAGTTGAGCATACGAGACTATGTGTTGATTCCATGTTTGGTTTATCCATACAAGACGTTTCTGCAAATGGTGAGACATAGCATAGAAGATAAAAAATTTGGCGTAAAACCTTCAAAAGACGATCTTAAACTTGCTGAGAAAATGCACGAAGAAGGAGTCTCAGACCTAAATATGGAAGATCTATGCGAACTCTGGGAAACACGAAGCAAAATTGAAGAAGAAAGGCAAGCCATAGAGAAGACACTTCAACAAATTAGAAATAGTATGAAAGAAGAACGAATTGGAGAAGACAGAACAAAACTTGAATATAGACCAGACACTTTGATAGCAAAAGAAGAGTCGCCACTAATAGCAGACACTAAAAGAACAATTATCTATGAAGATGGCGACACCTGATCTATTGGCTCAAGTCTTTTCGTTAGATGGGGTTTATTTATACTGGGTCAATAATTCTCTTTACAAGTGATTTTTGAGATGGAATGTTAAATTGGGTGCATGTTTTGTGGGAGAGTCATTTGCTTCTGTATAATGAACCAGTAGGTTAGTAGGTCTTTTTCTTTGGTTTCGTAGTTTTGGAATTTTCTCTTTATGATGTTCCAGAAGTTTTGGTTGTGTTTTCTTTCTATGGCATGGGCGGTTTTGTGATAAATAATGTATTCGATTAGTGTGTCCGACTATATCGCTGAAAAAAAACGGTATAGTGCTGTTCAGGAAGCCTAAAAGATTTAGGGGTTAAACGCAGGAAATTGTGGTTAAACTCTTAACCACGAGAATAGAATAATATCCTAAAAGGAAGGACGCAGGACGGACTTCCAGAGTGTCAGCTTATTTCAACGCGGTTAATCGCCTAAGAATCGTTAAGATTCAAGAGGTTAGGGTAGAAAGCCCTACAGTTAAGACTTTTACCTTCCAAGATAAAATCTGTGGAAAGGCTGAGCCTGGGCAGTTCGTTATGGTTTGGATACCTGGAGTCGACGAGATTCCCACAAGCCTATCAACAACCTCGAACAGTCTCACCTCAATAACCGTAGCCGAAGTTGGAGAAGCAACGAAGGCTCTTCATCAAAGAAAACGAGGCGACGTTCTCGGGATACGGGGACCCTACGGTAATGGCTTCACCCTAAACAGCGGAAACATAATGATAGTTGGGGGCGGAACTGGGATGGTGCCTCTAATGCCCTTAACCGAGAAACTAGTGAAACTAGCCAAAAAACTAACTTTTCTACTTGGAGCCAAAACCAGAAATGAACTTTTATTTCTAGACCGCATAAACCAAACGCTTTCAAAGGTTAACGCAGAAATGATAGCCACAACAGAAGACGGAAGCTATGGACTGAAGGGAGTCGTTACGGATCAGGCAGAAAAAAGGTTGGCTGAGGAAAAGTTTGACATAATATACGCTTGTGGTCCTGAACAAATGATGCATAAAATGTTCCTCCTAACAGAAAGGTATCATACGCCTTTTCAAGCTAGTTTGGAGCGAATTATGCGTTGTGCCATGGGCTTGTGCGGCAGTTGCGTGATAGGCAAGCTTAGGGTTTGCAAGGATGGACCAGTGCTAACTTCAGAACAATTAAGGACTGTTAAGGAGGAATTTGGAAAATTTAAGCGCGACTTTCAAGGAAGAAAAATTGTGGTTTAAGCTCACAACACAACTTTCCACATGACTTTTTAGACGCAGATCCAGCAGTTTCTAAAATTGTTTATTAAGTATTCATAAAAACTTTATATCTACCTATGAGCACTCTCGGTGTTAAGCGGGTGTCATGGGATGAGAGGTGACCAAGAAATTCAAAACTGATTCTAGACATTGGTTAACCCTAGATTACCACCCGCTCGAGATTGAACAAGAAATTCGCGAATTTTGGGAAAAAAGCAACACCCTTCAAAAACTGACAGAACACAAAGAAAAAAACAATGCGGGTCTTTTAGGTTATGTTGAGGGACCCCCAACCCTAAACGGAGTTCAACACGTTGGCCATGCCAGGGGCCGAGTGATAAAAGATTTCCGATACCGCCTAAAAACCATGCAAGGATTTTACGTTACCTTCTGGGCTGGTTGGGACACTCAAGGCTTACCCATTGAACTGGAAGTGGAGCAGGCCCTTGGTGTGAAAAACAAAAAAGAATTGTTAGAGAGGATAGGCGAGGAACAGTTTGTTGAAGAGTGTAAGAAAACTGTCATGAAATATCATCGTCAATGGTTTGAAGCTGACAAAAAATTGGGCTTGTTCATAAACTACGACAAAGCCTACTGGACTCATTATGATAGGTACATTGAGCGGGAGTGGCAATACCTCAAACGGGCTTGGGAACAAAACCTCCTCGGCGAAGGCTACTATGTTGTTGCCTACTGCCCCCACTGCCAAACATCCCTCAGCAACGCCGAAGTTGGTCTCGGCTACGAAATGGTTGAAGACTCATCTATCAACTTTAAGTTCAAACTAAGCGAAACCGAAAACGAATACTTCCTAATTTGGACCACCATGCCCTTCACCATAATCACAGACATGATGCTAGGAGTTCACCCAGAAGAAGAATACGCTAAGGTAAAGGTAGACACCGAAGTATGGATTCTTGCAAAACAACGCGTCGAACCAATCATGGAAGAACTTGGAGTGAGAAGCTACAAGACTCTTAAAGTCATGAGGGGCAAGGACCTCGAAGGCGTGAAATACGAGTACCCCTTCAAAGACATGATTCCCAAACAGAGAGAACTGGACAAGCTGCCGTTAATTCACACGGTGGCATGCGAAGATTTTGTAGACGTCGCCACAGCAACGGGCATCGTGCATCTCTCCCCAGGAAACGGTGAAGACGACTTCCTAGCCGCTAGAAAGCGCGATCTACCCATGTACGCACCCTTCGATGACGAATGTAGATTTACAGGGGAGGCGGGCGAGTTCGCTGGCTTGTTTGCCCGAGATGCAGACGCTAGGGTTGTAGATGAACTTCACAAAAGAGGACTACTACTATCCGTGAAAACTATTAGCCACGAATATCCAACCTGCTGGAGGTCCCACCATAAACTCGTATGGCTGGCTCGCAGAGAATACTTCCTCTGGACAAACAAAATAAACGATAGGATTGTGGAAGCCGCGGAAAAAGTTAACTACTTCTACGAGAGCCCTAAAAACAGATTTCTCGCCTTTTTAAAGGAAGGAAAACCTTGGTGCCTTTCTAGAGAAAGGGTCTGGGGCACACCATTACCTATCTGGGTTTGCGAAAAATGCGGATCCAAAATTCTAGTAGCCAGCAAAGGAGAGTTATTTGAAAGGGCGCTGAAGTTGCCTGGGAAAGACTTTGAACTTCACAAACCTTGGATAGATCGTGTGGCATTAAAATGTGAAGAATGCGGCGGCAAAATGATGAGAGAACCCTTTGTACTTGATTGTTGGCACAACAGTGGCGCTTCACCCTACGCCAGCTTCACAGACGAAGAATTCAAAAAGTTTGTTCCAACGAACTTTTTGACAGAAGCCATAGATCAAACTCGGGGTTGGGCAAACTCGCTTCTCCTTGAACACGTGATATTAATGGGTAAGCCTGAAGCTCCCTACGAAGCATTCCTCTTCTATGGTTTTGTATTAGACGCAAAAGGGAGAAAGATGAGTAAAAGCCTTGGAAACGTCATAGAAGTCAACCCGCTGCTTCAAGGACGCTCAGCCGACGTTTCCAGATTCTATCTGTTATGGAAATGCTCCCCCATCGAATCCATGAACTTCGACACAGAAGAATTAAAAGGACGCCCCTACCAAGTTCTCAGCACTCTTTACCACCTGCACAGATTCTTCATGCAAAACGCCGAATACGACCGCTTTGACCCGCGAAAACATACGCTTCGATGGGCTAAGCAGAAAAAGACTCTGAAAGCTCCGGATCGTTGGCTTCTATCAAAACTACAACGTGCCGTGAAGAAATGCACCGAAAAAGCCGAGACTTGCGAATTTAACTTCGCCCTCTCTGAACTGGAGGAGTTTGTTGTCAACGTCCTGAGCCGAGAGTATGTTCCCATGATTCGAAGAGATTTATGGAGTGACGATCCTGAAACCTTGAACCGCCGACTAGCCGTTTATGCAACCCTCTGGCACGTCTTGAAAACCCTTGTTCTCCTCTTCAACCCTGCGACTCCATTTTTAAGCGAAGCCATGTACCAGAAAGTCTATAGAGAATTAGACAACACCCTTCCTGAAACAGTGAACCTTGAAAGCTGGCTTAAACCAGACGCCGCTTTAGAAGACACTGCCTTAGAAGAAGAATTTGAGGTTTTATTACGTTGCGTTCCCCTAGTGTATTCCGCCAGACAATCCGCTCGGCTGAAGCGCCGATGGCCACTAAGAGAAGCCACGATAGTTGCACCAAAAAACGTTCAGAAAGCCTTAAAAAATCTAGAAGAACTGTTTCTCGAACTGGCAAACGTGAAGAAGGTTGAATATGGCGGGGAACTTCCAAAAGTCGACTTGAAGAGGTGGGCGTTGGCTTCCGATGTTGAACTACATGTTTTGATCGACACCCACCGTGATGAGGCTCTGGAGGGCGAAGGCCTTATGCGCGACTTAGCCCGCCGAGTTCAAGCCCTTCGAAAAGAACTTGGATTCATGCCAACCGACATACTTAACGCGGTTCACGTTGCAGAACTGGATTCGGAGAGTATAAAACTGCTGGAACCATACCTAACCGAGATGGCGGAGCTTGTTCGAGCCAAAGAGGTTCATGTTCAGGAGAAACGAGTCGAAGTCAAGGCAGAATGGCATGAAAGTAGCTTAGATCACAAGAAAATATACGTTGCCATATCTTGACGCCTAGATTCCCCGTGATAGAATCCTTTAGATTCGCTGACACCGGTGAGCTAAGCTTAAACCATAAGTTAACGTATTGATATACGGTAATCAGAAGGAATAGCCATGCTATTTATAACGCTTTTAGTGCCGAAAGGAAGTGGAACCGAAGCTGTTGACTACTTTAAAACCCTCAAACCTCCGAAGAGCGTTACCATTCGCAATGTTTACTTCACTTTTGGGCGATACGACGGCGTCCTCATTTTCGAGGCTCCAGACGTAGAAACAGCCATGAACTTCGTCAGGCGAATAGGCTTAGAAACACGGTACGCTACAGAAACCTTAACAGCCATCCCGCGCTAAAACCTTAAATTATCTCCTTTTCTCTCCGTTACGGAAAAAGTGCCTAATTCCAAAAGATATAAAATACTGTCCAGCGTGTTTTTAGAATCTAAAGAGGAATGAACATTGTCATCTGTGGCCGTTAAGGGTCCTCGGGACCTTCAAGAAAATGTTCTCACCAAAGGATTATGTTCAGCATGCGGCGCCTGCACAAACCTTTGTCCCTACATCGATATGGTTAATGGAAAAGGCGCTGTTATCATCGAGCATTGTGGCCTCACTGAAGGAAAGTGCTACAATTTTTGTCCCAGAACATACATTGACGTGCCTTCCCTTGACAAACTTATCTTTGGTTCGTACAGAAAGGACCTTGCCTTAGGCTCAAATATATCAGTAATGAAAGCTAGGGCGAAAGACAGCAAAATTAGATCATCTGCCCAATACGGAGGAGTGGTTTCAGCCCTTATCACCTACGCCCTAGAAACAGGGAAAATAGACGCTGCTGTTCTGGCAAAGTCCAAGGATAAGATTAGCGCAGAACCGGCAATAGCGAAAGACAGAAAGAAAGTGCTTGAATGTGCAGGATCCAAATACATAGTATGCCCCACAATTACAGGAGTTTTAGAAGCCATAAAACAAGAAAAAAGCAAAATAGGCGTAGTCGGCACCTCTTGCCAAATAACCGCCATCCGAAAAATGCAAGCTTCAAACTTCGAAATTGGAGCGGACAAAATAGGTCTGCTAGTAGGCTTATTTTGCACATGGGCGGTTTCCCCCAACGCATACAGTTACATCAGGAATTTAGTTGGCCCAGCAAAAGTGATAAAACTTGATGTGCCTCCTCCTCCAGCTAACATTTTTGTTATACAAACCGAAGCAAAGAG
>Ga0315307_1001107_pt1 | contig 11930 bp, 13 predicted proteins | sample TDP2_MG_FD_203079 | JGI IMG/M metagenome (GOLD analysis project Ga0315307, IMG submission 203079) | Freshwater sediment microbial communities from Lake Towuti, South Sulawesi, Indonesia - TDP2 | ecosystem: Environmental > Aquatic > Freshwater > Lake > Sediment | place: Indonesia: South Sulawesi... | reverse complement strand
GGCAGGCGGGGCGTTACATGAAGGAATATCGAGGCCTTCGAAAAAAATATTCTTTCCTACAAATGTGTAAAAACCCTGAGCTGGTGGCAAAAGTGACTCTACTCCCGATTGAAAAGTTTAAACTCGATGCGGCCATCATCTTCTCCGATATCCTGATCCCTTTGGAGCCCATGGGCGTGGAGTTTGAATTTGCAAAGGGGGAAGGTCCTGTTTTTCATCATCCCTTGCGGGAGATGAGGGATGTTCAGGCGTTGAGGGTCATTGAACCGGAAGAGGAGACCTCTTTCCTGATGGGGGCGATCCAAATCGTGCGAAAGGAATTAGAAGGAAAGATTCCCTTGATTGGATTCTCAGGAGCTCCCTTTACCCTTGCCAGTTATATTATTGAAGGAGGGCATTCAAACCACTATGTTCTTACAAAGGGATTGATGTATCAGAACCGTGCTGCCTGGAATGCTCTCATGGAAAGGATTTCAGAGGTATTGATTCGATACCTTAATGCCCAGATTCACGCGGGCGTTCAAGCTCTTCAGTTCTTTGATTCCTGGGCAGGGTGTTTGAGCCCAGCCGATTATGCGGAATATGTTCTTCCTTATTCGAAAAAGGTCATCGATGGTGTGAATAAGAGCGTTCCGCTCATTCATTTTGCCACTTCTAGCTCAACCCTGCTGGAGTTGATGAGGCGGGCAGGAGGAGATGTGATCGGAGTGGATTGGCGTGTGGATATTGGCGAGGCTTGGGCCCGTCTCGGATATGATGTGGCTGTCCAGGGGAACCTCGATCCTGTAATCCTGTTCGGACCTGTGGGTTTGATTGAGAAAGAAGTCAAACGTATTCTCGATCGGGTTGAAGGCCGACCTGGCCACATCTTTAATCTTGGCCACGGCATCCTTCCAAACACCCCCGTCGATCATGTAGCTGCCTTGATTGACGCTGTCCATCAATATAGTTCAAAATAGACATAGTTGGAGGTTAGGAGACCGCTGCCTGCCGACAGGCAGGCGCTCAAGATAAGAGGCAAAAGATTCTGCCTTAATCCTCCAACCTGAAACTTCAAACTGAGGTATTTATGAAAGGCCTTCTTCTTTTAGCTTTTGGAGCTCCCCGCTCTCTTGCCGAAGTTGAACCCTTCATGACGCGCCTCTTCAGAGGGAGAAAACCTTCTCCAGAGGTTTTGGAAAAGGTCAAGGAGCGCTATCAGTTGATCGGCGGTTCTTCTCCTCTTCCTGAGATCACACAGGAACAAGCCAAAGGTTTAGAGAAAAAGCTAAATAAAAGGGGTTATTCTTTCAAATCCTATGTGGGAATGCGTTATGGAACCCCCCTCATTGAAGAGACCATTAAGGGAATTCTCCAGGATAAGATCAGAGAGGTCATTGCTATTCCCATGGCACCTTTTCGCTCTCGTGAGAGCACATGGGCTTATGTCGAAGAGGTCAATCGAGTACAAAAGACTCTTAGAGAGGAGCTTAAGATTTCTTTTGTCAAACAATGGCATAAGCATCCCCTCTTTGTCAAAGCCGTTCAGGAGAAGGTACGGGAAGGGTTGATGGCATTTACTCAAGAAGAGAGAAAGAGAGTACATCTCATCTTCACGGCCCACAGTCTTCCAAAATCGATCATTGAAAAAGACCCTTATGTCACGGAGATTGAAGAGAGCATTGGCGGGGTTCTTAATGGGATTAAGGCTCGGGCCTGGCACATGGCTTTTCAAAGCAAGGGAAGTGGGCCAGAGGAGTGGGCAGGTCCGGATGTTGAATCGGTGCTGACGAACCTCTCCGAAGAAAAGGTCCGTGGAGTTCTCATCGTTCCCATCGGATTTGTATCAGACCATATTGAGATCCTCTACGATATTGATATTCTTTATCAGAAGAAGGCACAATCATTAGGGATGGTATTGAAGCGGACGCCTTCTCTAAATGATTCTAAACGTTTTATCGAGGCCATGGCTACCGTTGTGGAAGAACATATGGAAGGACAGTTAAGAGTTGGGAGTTAGGAGTTCGGAGATTGTAGACAGATTGCTCCGAACCCCCAACTAAACACTCCGAACTGTTTTTAAGAAAGATATGAAGAGGATCATCATCATTGGTGGGGGCGTTGCCGGACTCGGCGCAGCCTACAAAATCACGAGAGCCGCGTCCGAGGGGCACGACGTCGACTTCGTTCTGATCGAGAAGGACCGACGCCTCGGTGGTAAGATCTGTACAGAGATAGTCCCAGATCCCTCGGGGGAAGGCAACTTTATCGTGGACGGTGGTCCGGACTGTTTCCTGACCGAGAAACCGGCCTGTCACCGTATTGCAAAGCTCATAGGGATCTTCGACGAGGAGTTGCCGACCGACGACTCCCGGAGACGGACTTGGATTTTGTCTCGTGGCAAGCTTCATCAATTACCGGATGGTGTCATGATGTTTGCGCCTACGAAGTTCGTGCCCTTTGCGACGACCCGTCTCTTCTCGTGGCCCGGCAAGATCCGAATGGCCATGGACCTCTTCATCCCACCGAAGAAGGTCGCACCAGGAGAGTTCAACGACGAGACGCTTGAGAGCTTTGTCGTCCGCCGTATGGGTCGCGAGTGCCTCGATCGCCTGGCCGAGCCGCTCGTCGGCGGTGTTCACGCGTCCGATCCAAGACAGATGTCACTTGCCGCAACTTTCCCGCGCCTCCTTGAGATGGAACAAAATCATGGGTCGCTGTTGAAAGCCTTCATCGCAACCCGCCGAAAGGTCGAAGAGATGCGGCGCAAATACCCAGCGAAACCAGGCGAGAAACCTCGGACGTTCTTCACTTCGTTTGTGAAAGGAATGCAACAACTCACGGAGAGCATGGCCGACGCTGCGGGTCGTGAGAGGATGCGGACAGGTGTGTCTGTCAGTTCACTCCAACGTACCTCCGAAGGTGGATGGCGTACGTCCCTCTCCGACGGGTCCTCCATTAATGGGGACGCAGTGATCATCGCCACTGAATCATGGGCTGCCGAACCCCTCATCCGCGCGTACGATAAGGCTATCGCAGACGCACTTGCCAGCATACCCGCTTCTTCCTCGGCGACTGTGTCGGTCGCGTTCAACAAGAGCGAGGTCGGTTTTGATCTGGAGGCGTTCGGGGTTCTGTGTCCCCTCGTGGAAGGCCGTGCGCTCATGGCAGCTACCTACTCTTCAACCAAGTGGCCGGGCCGGGCCCCGAAGGGCAAGGTGTTGCTACGAGGTTTCGTGGGAGGTCCGCACAACCAGAAGATTTTGAACCGTTCGGACGGGGAGCTCGTGCAGACGGTACTTGATGAATTTCGTGACATCGTGGGCCTCAGCCTACATGCGAAACCACTGGTCTCGCGCGTCTTTCGGTGGCACCTCGGCATGCCGGAGTACACGCTCGGACACCTTGAGCGTGTCGCATTGATTGAGGATCGCAGTGCTAAGATCCCCGGTCTCGCCATCGCCGGCGGTAGCTACAGGGGCGTGGGTGTACCGAATTGCATCGAGAGCGGTGAGCGGGCTGTCTCGAAAGTCCTCGGTGAATGGGGCATCGACCTCGCCGAGAACCATGTCGAGGAGAAGCGGCACTACTAAAGCTCCTCTTGCCTATCCCCAATCCATCCAGAAAGGATCAAAGACCCTCACCCTCATTCCAGGAAAGCATATTTTAGGGGAAGGGGTCATCATCGAACTGGATGGATTGATTGTTAATATTTTGAATCCTTCTCCTATAGAGGGTTTAAAAAAGGGAGGAGAACTATTGGTAAGAGTAGAAGTACGGATGCTCTGAGGATGCCCATTCACTCCCGGAGGTCTCTGGGATTCAAACAAGTTGGAAGTTTGGGGCCAATGAACCTACGGGGATAAAGTTTTAGAAAAATTTGCACTAAGTTTCCCAGGGAAACCTAGTCTCTTCGAAGGTAAGACATCTCCTGCAATAGGCTTCGATGCACTCAACCTTCAGGTTATTGCCGCCGATCAAGCTGGCAACTTCGGTCAACATGCTGTTTCCTTCTAAAATAGGGACACCTCCCATTTTCTACCCATTCCCGATAATTGGGAAGTGTCCCTTGTTTTTCATTTCTTGATCTTTGGTAAATCCAAATCCTCGAGGATGACGACACCTTTGTACTTCAGCTCGTCGATGGCTTTTTGAGAGGTGTCGGGGGCGATACCACGGCACAGATTTTTGATCACAATCACTTTATAACCTGCTGCAATGGCGTCTAGGGAAGTCGCTCTCACGCAATAATCTGTTGCGATCCCATAAATGACTACCTTGTTGATCTTATTCTGTTTAAGCAGGGGTTCCATATTGGTCTTTTTACCGCCATCATCCTGAAAGCCTGAATAACTATCATATTGGGGATCCATCCCTTTTCTCACGACAGCTTTAAATAATTTTTTGTCCAACAATATCTCTGCCCCAGGAGTGTTCTGAACGCAGTGAGGTGGCCAGAGGACCTGGTCCTTTCCATGAAGCTTGATGACATCAAAAGCCTTCTTCCCTTTATGGTTGGTAAAGAAAGAGGCATGATTGGCAGGATGCCAATCCTGAGTGGCATAGGTCAGGAAACCAGCCGCCTTCAGTTTCTTTGTATTCTCTTCCACGGCTCTTATGTAAGCTTCGTCAGTCCCCTCTACTGCTAAGGGCCCATTCTTAAGTGTTGTAAAGTCTCCTTGGATGTCCACTACATTCACGCCAATTCTTGTCTTTTCCTGTGCCATGCCCCTACTTCCCCAAACGACCACCTTCTTATGATATTGTAAAATTTTTATTAGACTTAATTCAAGATCGCTTCGCCCTGTAATTCAGGGCTCGCAATGACAGCTTGAATTCTTGAGCCTCCAACCTCTAACCTTCAACCATTTCTCTTGCCGCTTCTCCCGCCGCTCCGATGACCTTTTCAATATCCTCATCTGAGTGGGCCAGCGATAAGCTACCACCGCCATGCATCATGTAGACCCCTTTCGTCAACATTCGGATACGAAATTCGACCTCCCTTTTCTCGACATCGGTGTATCGATGGATTGAATGAGGAGAGTTTAGTGTCACTCCCTTTTGAAAAGGGAAATGGGTCTGAAAGAGTGAGCCGATTCCCGTGACCATGGCATCCAGCCCTTCCCGATGAAGGGCCTCATGAACGCCTTTCCGCACTTTCTCTCCTTTGGCCTCGAGAATAGGATAAACCTCTTCATCATGATCCTTTAAGTATTGAAGCATTGCCAACCCTGCGGCTACAGTAAATGGATGAGAGGAGAAGGTACCACCACCGATCAGAATCTTCTCCCACTTGTTGCCTTTTATTTCGGGTGAAGTCTTTTCCAAAATCTCCCTTTTCCCTACTAGGGCTCCTACTGGAAATCCTCCACCCATGATCTTTCCCAACGTAGCCAGATCCGGAATAATACCGAATCTCTCCTGAGCTCCGCGTAAGGCAACTCGAAAACCCGAAATCACTTCATCAAAGATAAGGAGGGCTCCCAATCTCTCTGTCTCCGATCGAAGCATTTTCAGATATTCAATAGTTGCTGGGATGAACCCACCTTCTCCAACAACTGGTTCGAGGATAATACCTGCCAAATCTTTCCTGTTCTGCTCAATGATCTTAAGGGATTTTGAAAGGTCATTAAAGAAGATCACCTTTGCATATCGGTGGAGTTCGGGCAAAAGACCGAGACTCTCTTCCTTTTCATAAGGCATTTTGATGCCAAGCGAGAGGTCAGAGTTGGCCCCATGCCATCCACCGGCAATCTTTAAGATGGTCTTTTTCCCTGTGAAGGCACGGGCAAGGCGAACGGCATACATCGTCGCTTCCGTTCCGGAACAACAGAATCGTACCATTTCTGCACAAGGGACAAGGTCTCGGATAAGTTCCGCCCATTCCACCTGTTTCTCAAAAACGATGCCCCAATGAATTCCTTCTTTTGATTGGCGTTCAATCGCTTCAACAATGACATCAGGATAATGACCCAGAATATGGGTATAATGCCCCATCCAGAGGTCCACATACTCATTTCCATCTACGTCCCAGATCTTGGAGCGCTTGCCCTTTTTTATGAAGAAGGGATAAGGGGGAAAATAATGAACGTTATGGGATATGCCTCCTGGCATCACCTCTTTCGAACGCTTAAAGAGGTTTTCCGAGAGAGGCGTTTTTTGTCGGTAAACATCGAAGAAATGTTTCATTTGTGGGGCCTCCAAAAGGATAAATTTTTATAACACAATTCTTGGGGAATGAAAATAATCTTGTGGCATTAAGAAAGTTTTGTATACGCATTGGTCTTGATAGAAATTTACGATAATATTATGCAATTAAGGGATGTAAGATTTGTTTTGAGTACCCCCTTTTCATATAATGAAGGGAGTAGGATTTGTTGAGAAGATCAAAAAGAGTGTAACGGGAAATTTATCTACCAAGGAGAAAAATATGGTACCAAAAGAAATTTGTGTAATCGGTGCTGGGAATGGTGGGTCAGCGATAGCTGGTGATATGACTTTGGCAGGACATCGTTGTCGCCTCTTCGAATTTCCGGAGTACGCCGAAAATATTAGGCCCATCATGGCCCAGGGCGGAATATATGTAACGGGAATTGCACGGACAGGTTTTGCAAAGGTTCCACTGATAAGTTTGAGTCTATCAGAGACTGTACAAGGCGCAGATCTGATCATGGTTACGACCCAAGCTTTAGCCCATGAGCGAGTAGCGCGGGAACTCACACCCCATCTGTCAGAGGGGCAGACAGTGGTGCTATGGCCAGGAAGTGGAGGAACATTGGTTTTTCGGAAGGTATGGGATGAGATGGGAATGAAACGTCGGGTTTTTCTAGCGGAGAGCGTGACGTTCCCTTATTGTTGCAGGCGTCTCAAAGGACCTGGAACAGTAAACATTCACAGAGTGGATGGTCCTCGAATGTTGTTAGCCGCTTTGCCAGCAACGGATACTCGGGCCGTAATTGAGGCCCTCTCTGGAACCTATGCAGATGTCGTTCAGCCAGGTCTCAGCATATTAGAACCCGCACTCTACAATCCTAATATTATCGTCCATCCGGTGGGCACGTTACTCAACATGGGGAGAATAGAGTACTCAAAGGGCGAGTTCTGGATGTACAAAGAAGGCCTTACGCCTTCGGTGAAGAAGGTCATTTACAGCATGGACAAGGAGCGGTCAGCCCTCTTTAAGGCATTTGGATATCAGCCGTACACCTATGACCAGATTTTCTGGGATTGTTTCAATATGACCGTGGAGCAATTTGCAGCGACATCAAGCCAAGGGCCATTCAGTATGCAAGATCGTTATGTCACCGAGGATATACCCATGGGAGCCTGTCTCACAGTCTCGTTAGCTCGAAAAGCAGGGATATCCATGCCCACCTATGAAGCGATGATTCATCTTGCTTCGGTGGTCAACGATACCGATTTCTATGCCAAGGGCCGCACTCTGGAAAACCTAAAGTTGGCTCAATTGGGTCTAGAAGAATTGAGACATTACTTCTTGAGCGGTAAATCGTCCTAATTCCCTAACAACGAATCACCTTTCTCCTTTTCAGTCCGCACGTTCAATTCCTGTTTGGTTTTGATCAATTGCCCGAACAAGTTTAGAACAATACTTGTTTTACTTCTATCTCGAATGGTATGAGAATCTTGTCAGACAGTCAAAAATTTAGTATAGAATAGGGTGAGGGATCCAAATCAGGTGACTCGTACGATTATCAGATTTAACAGAGTGAGTAAGATTTTTCCGGGAGGGACAAAGGCCGTTGATAATCTGAGCTTTGAGGTCTATGAAGGAGAGTGTGCCGTATTCTTAGGCCCTTCAGGGTGTGGTAAAACAACCACCATTAAGCTTTTGAACCGTTTAGAGGAACCTACTGAAGGGAACATCTATTTAAATGGAAATGACACTTCGGAAATCGATGTAATCGCCCTTCGGCGTGGCATCGGATATGTGATCCAGGATGTAGGTCTCTTTCCTCATATGACCGTGGCTCAAAATATTTCTCTTGTCCCTCGGTTAACCGGTTGGTCCACCTCCCTGCAAGAGGCACGAGTCGATGAGCTTTTAAGGCTCGTTGACCTTGAACCCTCCTCTTTCAGAGGTCGGTATCCACATCAGCTTTCAGGGGGCCAGAGGCAGCGAGTTGGGGTCGCTCGGGGATTGGCGGCAGATCCTCCGGTGATCTTAATGGACGAACCATTTGGAGCTCTGGACCCGATTACAAGGGCGCAATTGCAGGACGAATTTTTGAACCTTCGTTCAAAAATTAAGAAGACCATCCTCTTTGTTACCCATGACATTGATGAAGCCATCAAATTGGGTGATCGAATTGCTATCATGAGAGAAGGAAAGATTATCCAATTCGACAACCCCAAAATATTAATAAGGGAGCCTGCCGATGATTTCGTGAGAGACTTCGTGGGCAAGGACTGTGGACTAAAACTCATGAAACTATTAAGGCTCTCAGACATCATGGTACCTGCATCGAATCGAATTACAGAGAGAAGCAGTGTGATGGAAGCAAAAAAAATGATGGGAGAAAGTAAAAGTGATGTGCTTTTAGTGGTGGATGATCAAGGGGTCTTTAAAGGAGCGATTTGGTTCGAGCTTCTCATCAATCGAGACCGCGGGAGTGTGAGAGAGTTCATGGATCGATATATTCCTACAGTGGGCACAGAAGGAGAGATCAGGCCAACTTTAGAATTGATGCTGAAGAAGGGGAGGGTCTGGTTGCCTGTCGTCGATGAAGAAAATCGGTTGAAAGGAATTGTGACGATGACCCATTTTGCTTGTTTCTTCTCACAAGAAGGGTGGGAATGGGGGGAAAGCTATTGAGCACCGTTGCCTATCTTATCAAACATTTGGGATTAATCTTCAAACTCACTTTGGAACATATTCAGGTGGCGATGATAGCCGTCATTATTTCAACCGTCATCGGAGTAGCCATTGGCATATTGATCACACGGGTAAAAAGACTTGCAAGTCCAGTGATTGGAATTGCTGGAATCATCTATACGATTCCGAGCCTTGCCCTTTTTGGAATGATGATCCCTTTCATCGGGATCGGAGTGAAACCGGCTGTCATTGCTCTGATCCTTTATGGTCAATTAGCACTTATTCGAAATACCTATGTGGGGATCACCCATATCGATCGAGCTGTGGTTGAGGCTGGAAAAGGAATGGGGATGAGTAGTTGGCAATTCTTAAGAATGGTTGAACTCCCTCTTGCTCTTCCGGTCATCATGGCTGGCGTTCGAACTGCGGCGGTGATGAATATTGGTACAGCTACGATCGCGGCCTATATTGGAGCGGGTGGATTAGGTTGGTTAATCTTCAGAGGAATTGCCAGTGTTTACACAGAACAGATTATTGCAGGGGCAGTTCCGGTCATACTGCTCGCTATTGGTACAGACTATTTCTTCGTCGCATTGGAAAGATTCTTAACCCCCCCTGGTTTGCGCCACTGACATCTGACAGGGGGACTGAAAAATGAGATCCGAAAGGAGGTGATATGGATTTTTTCATCTATTTTTTTGAGAAGAGGGGATTAGTCCTTCTTTCTGCCCTCCGGCATATGGAAGTGAGCGCCATCGCCGTTCTCCTCTCCATATCGATAGCCGTTCCCCTGGGAATTCTCATCACTCGGTATCGAAAGATTGCACACGTGGTCGTCAATTCGGCAAACATTGGTCAAACCGTTCCAAGCCTTGCTATCCTTGGACTGGTGATTCCTATTCTTGGAATAGGTTTGAAACCTGCTGTATTCGCCTTAGTCCTTCGAGGTGTGCTTCCCATCATTAACAATACCTATTCTGGGATCACCAATGTCGATCGTTCTCTCATTGAAGCTGGTAAGGGAATGGGAATGAGAAACCGTCAGATCCTTACCTTGGTAGAGATTCCAATCTCCTTTCCGGTGATCATGGCAGGGATTCGGACAGCGACCGTATTGAGCATCAGCGTAGCTACATTGGCTGCTCTGATTGGAGCGGGTGGATTAGGCGATCTAATCTTCCAGGGGATCGTGATGGCAGATAGGAACCTTCTTCTCACTGGGTCGATTCCAACGGCCATATTGGCCATTGGAGCAGACCTCCTTCTAGGATGGCTGGAGAGACGATTGAGAAAAGGGGCTGCTCAATAAAGATCTTTTCATTGGAAAGGAGGGAGAGGTATGAAAAAGAAAAACTGGATTTTGATGTTGGGCACTTTGTTGATTGTTTTCTTCACCGTTTCTTTTCAAGAGGTGAGGGGACAGGAGAAGATTGTCGTTGGATCAAAGGGGTTCACCGAACAGCTCATCTTGGGCAATATGGTTGCTCTTATAATGGAGAGCCATGGCTTTAAAGTAGACCGAAAGATTGGTCTTGGAGGAACAGTGATCTGTCATGAGGCGGTTGTAAGGGGAGATATCAATATGTATGTGGAATATACAGGCACAGGCCTAACCGCCATTCTCAAAAGACCGGTCGTGAAGGATCCGGAGGAAGTCTATCAGATCGTCAAAAAAGATTATGAAGAGAAGTTCAAGTTAACCTGGCTGAAGCCCTGGGGTTTCAACAATACTTATTGTATTGTCATGCGGAAAGAAGATGTAGATCGACTTAAGGTCAAGAAGGTATCCGACCTGAAGCCTCTCGCGAAGGACCTCGTCTTTGGGAGCACGATCGAGTTTTTGGCAAGGCCTGATGGAATTCCGGGGCTTACGAAACATTATGACCTCAAATTTAAAGATCAGAAAGGAATGGATCCAGGACTGGTCTATAAAGCCATTGCGGAGAAGCAGGTCGATGTGATCTCCGGATTTGCCACAGACGGTCGTATCCCTGCTTTTAACCTGGTTGTCTTGGAGGACGATCTTAAATTCTTCCCGCCTTACTTTGCGGCTCCAGTGGTGAGGATGGATCTCCTCACCAAAGCTCCTCAAGTGGCTGATATTCTGGACAAGTTGGCAGGGAAGATCAATGATCCGACGATGGCTTCTCTTAATTATACCGTTGACGGAAAGAAGCAAGACGCAGCGGAAGTGGCCCGCGACTTTTTAAAGAGTCAAGGCCTTATCAAATGATATCTCCTTTTCTCCTTGCCATAGGGAGAAGGGTGAAGGAGGGGAAAAAGGAAAAGAGAATTTTTCTTTTTTCAATCATTACCATTTTGATGGCCGAAGCACTATCGATCGGATTCTTAATGGTCTCGTTCGATATCCTCCTGGGAATCAATTAAAATTCGAGCCTGACCTGGCAAAATCATGCGAAGTTTCAAAGAGTGGTAAAGTTTGCACCTCTGCTCTTCGCGCCATATTGCCTCGAGGGCAATCTGGCATTTATCTGATTAGGTGTTCAACCGCCTACACCGACATGGGGAAATATGACTCGTGAGGGTGTGGATGTGCTCATCAACGCCCCTTGGATATCAATTTTTTCTGGATTGAGTATTCTGATCACCATTCTCTCTTTTAATATGCTCGGAGATGGGATTCGCGATATTACTGATCCTAAACTTCGAGGAGCCTAAATTGCAGGGATTCGAGGACCATCAATATTTCTACAGCACAGATAAAAGCTAATTCTTAAAATGGGGGTTTTGTAACAAATGGATGGAAATGAATATGCCGTTAAATTTATTCAAACCCTTAAAATGAGAGATATTCCAGCGAAAATATTAAAGCAAGTAAAAATATGTCTATTAGATTTAGCTGGTGCGAGTTTAGCAGGAGCTAAAGTTAAAGGTGCAAAGATTCTCTCAGATTTTTCTTCTCGAGAGATGAGGGGTTTAAGAGAAGCCACAATCATTAGGGCAAATAAAAAAATATCCTGTGCTGCAGCCTCTTTAATTAACGGATTTATAGTGAATGCTCTGGACATTGATGATGGTTACCGGAAAGTGAAAGGGCATCCAGGAGCCGCTGTCTTTCCTACTATTTTGGCTGTTTCTGAAAAAATTGGGGCGACTG
>Ga0315307_1001105_pt1 | contig 11949 bp, 13 predicted proteins | sample TDP2_MG_FD_203079 | JGI IMG/M metagenome (GOLD analysis project Ga0315307, IMG submission 203079) | Freshwater sediment microbial communities from Lake Towuti, South Sulawesi, Indonesia - TDP2 | ecosystem: Environmental > Aquatic > Freshwater > Lake > Sediment | place: Indonesia: South Sulawesi... | reverse complement strand
CACCGCTCAGGAGCTCATCCGCATTCGCCCACGTGAGCGCCAGGGGCTTCGGCTCCAGAACGACCTCCGGGTTCAGCTTGTGCAGCCTCTTGGCGGCTGCCTCGGCCTTTGCGTAGCCGATGGATCTCGTGTCGTAGAGCGGCTGCCGGTGGAGATCGGACAGCGACACCACGTCCCTGTCGATCAGGCGAAGGAGCCCAACCCCCATGGACGCAAGCTTCATGGAGACGAGGTTCCCCAAGCCACCCAGCCCGACGACGCAGACCTTGGCCCTCTTGATCCGGACCTGTCCTCGAAGACCTATCTCTCTCAGCGCTATCTGTCTGGAATACCTCTCGATCTCCGTCGGCGAGAGGTCTTTGGAGTCAGCCGCAATTCTGGACAGCCCTCTCCTCGCTCGAACCACTTGCATCACTCAGAAGACCAAGCCAGGAACGGCGGTATTTTAGGAAGACGCGCCCTCGATCGATCAATCGACGACAGTATTTGGAAGCTTGATAAACTTCCCGAGCTTCACCCCTTTGGCGCAACGGCGTGGCGTACCAGCGTCTGGTCAGGAAGCTGACCAAGGAGAACCTCTGGCTGTACATCCTGAGCCTACTGCGGGAGAGCCCTCTCTACGGATACCAGGTAAGAGACTCGATACGCGAGAAATTCGGTTTCAACCCTCCGAGGGTTACATGCTATGCCGTTCTGCTGAGTCTGCGGCAGGTGGGATACGTGGCGATGGAGAGGACCGAGAGAGGCGGTGAGGGACCTCCGAGGAAGTACTACAAGATCACAGCGAAGGGCAGCGAGATGCTGGACAAGGCCAAGCAGTACCTGAACGAGCTGGGCCAGACACTCTAGCTAGTCTATGACCATAGAATACTTATATCTGCGTCCGGCTGGCCGTGGTAGAGCATCGGAGAAGGGTGTTTCGCGGTGCCGAAGATAAGAGTTGCAGTTGTGGGCGTTGGGAACTCGGCCTCCGCGCTTGTGCAAGGAGTTAGCTTCTATCAGAACGCCCCGGAGGAAGAGTTCGTGCCAGGGCTTATGCACGTGCGCCTGGGCAGGTACCACGTCAGCGACATCGAGTTCGTCGCCGCGTTCGACGTGGACAGGAACAAGGTCGGCAAAGACCTGAGCGAAGCGATCTTCACGAAGCCCAACAACACGCTCAGGTTCGCCAACGTGCCGAGGCTGGGTGTTCAGGTGATGCGCGGCATGACACACGACAGCATAGGAAAATACCTGACAAACCTGGTTCACAAACATCCGTCGCCGACGGTCGACGTCGTCGACGTCCTCAAGTCCAACCAAGCCGATGTCGTCGTGAACTACCTACCTGTCGGAAGCGAGTTCGCTACAAAGTGGTATGTGGAGCAGGCTCTCGAGGCCAGGTGCGGCTTTGTGAACTGCATACCAGTATTCATAGCCCGCGAGAAGAGGTGGCAGCGAGTCTTCGAGAGGCGCGGCCTCCCGGTCATAGGAGACGACGTGAAGTCGCTCGTAGGATCCACCATCGTACACAGGGCTCTCACCAAGCTGTTTCTGGACAGAGGCGTCAAGCTGGAGCGCACCATGCAGCTCAACGTCGGAGGAGACACAGACTTTCTTAACATGCTTGAGCGTGAGCGGCTTGCCTCGAAGAAGATCTCCAAAACCCAGGCCGTAACGTCTCTAATCCCGTACGACATCGGAAAGGAGAACGTGCACATAGGGCCAAGCGACTTCGTGCCCTGGCTGGAGGGAAGGAAGTGGGCCTACCTCCGACTTGAAGGGAAGGCTTTCGGGGACGCGCCGCTCAACCTGGAGCTGAAGCTCGAGGTCTGGGACGCCCCCAACTCCGCCGGAGTAGTGATCGACGCTGTACGCTGCGAGAAGATAGGCCTGGACAGGGGGTTGAAGGGAGCCCTTGTCGAGCCCTCAGCGTACTTCATGAAGTCCCCGCCAATCCAGTATCCGGACGATGTGGCAAGGGCCATGGTTGAGAAATTCATCGCCGGGAAACCCGCTCCCCAAAGGAAACCCGCCAGACGAAGGGTAACGAGGAAACGGAAGAGCAGACCCTAGCGCCTCACCAGTTCCGGAATATTGGCATGTCGTGGCGGCCAGTAGGCTTATTACTAGACGACCCCGCACCAGGTCACAACCGTCTGCGGTTGGAATTCCCGAGTGACTCACCTTGTCAAGAGGAAGAAGGCGCGCTCTGCTCTTGCTGCTCCTGTTATTGATAGCGGCCACCTTCTGGGTATACCTCAACTACTTCAACGTGGCATTGGGAGGACTTGATTACAAGGGGGCTGCTGGGCCGCTCTTCTTCTTCCCCATGATTCTCCTCACCCTGGGCCAGGTCTCCCCCTCCGCCATCATAATTCATCTGTCCGCAAAGCTCGCACTGCGCGAGAGGGCGGAGTTAACCGTCAGCTTCCTGATCTCAGCCGTGCTTACATTCTTGTTCTCTTTGTTCTACGTCATCTTTCCCGTTACAGGCCCGTTCTACTACGTCACGTTCGTGGTTGAGGAGGTCCCCGCTCGCTTTCTCATGATTGAGGTACTCTGGACAGTCGTCTTGATCGCTGTAGGCACCATCATGATCAAGCTGGCGCTCAAGGCTAGGTGGCACAGAGCGCTGGGCCTGGCGGGTATGCTCGTGCTCATACTGATGGTCACAGCTTCTTGACGCCCAGCACCTAATCTTTCGATCAACATTCTTCACTGGGATCCTCGTTCAGCCCTGCGAGTCACACACCATTCGCGGACTTCTCACGGTGTGCTTTCACCTGTCGATCGATCGATCGCCCCTTGTAGAACTCCACGTCGGGCTTCTCGCCGAACAGGTCGTAGAACTTGGCCGCCTTGCCGTAGGTTAAGTTGAATCCCCTCACGATCGCGCCAGGTGAGAGCTATTAAGAGCTCTTCGATCGATCGCGGGGTACCGGGTGGGGGGACCTCATGCGAGTGCTTTTCGTCGAGCCGCCCAAGGACTTCTGGTTCGTGATGGGCGAGTACCTACCGCCTCCTCTCGGCCTCCTCCAACTCGCGTCCTTCCTAGAGAAGATGGACAAGGAAACGGAGATCGAGGTGGTAGACTGCCAGGCGGAGGGCTTGGACTGGAGGGCCTTCGAGAAGCGGATCGAATCCTTTGACCCGGACATCGTTGCCTCAAGCGGCTTCGGCACCTGCAACGCCTACACAACCGTGAGAGCCCTAGCCACCGCCAAGAAGGTCAAGCCCGAGGCACTCACCGTCACCGGAGGACAACACTTCACCGCTACGGCTCAAGAAACGCTCGAGACATACCCCGAAGTCGACGTCATCGTTCGGGGCGAAGGAGAGCAGACTCTTGTACAACTCGTCCGCGCCCACCGAGAAAGAAAGCCTTTCTCACAGGTCCAGGGAATCTCCTTCAGACACGATGGCGAAGTCATCCATAACGCTTCTCGATCATTGATACAGAACATGGATGAGCTGCCGCTTCCAGGCTACCACTTCATAGAGAACCTGATTCATAGGTACCACTTCAAGATGATGGCCGGCTCCAAGACCAGGTATGCGTTGATAGAGGGCTCGAGGGGCTGCCCACACAGGTGCAGCTTCTGCTCCCAGTGGAGGCATTGGCAGGGAACTTGGAGAACCAGGTCTGCGAAGCGGATTGCGGATGAGATGGAGTTCTGCTACACAAACTACGGCACCAGGTTCCTCTGGCTGACGGACGACAACTTCCTCCTCGGCAAGACTGCCAACGACCTTTGCGAAGAGATCATGCGAAGAGGGCTCGCCGACGACGTGATGTGGTTCCTGCAGGCTAGGTGCGACAACATTGTGGAACACGAAGGTCTCCTCTCCAAGATGAGGAGGGCTGGCGTGCGGTGGATACTGCTCGGGATAGAGAGCAACAGCGGGCTTACCCTCGAACGCTACAACAAGGACCTGAGCCCGGAATCCGCCCGCAGAGCCATCAGGCTTCTGAAGCAAAACGACATATTTGCCCAAGGAACCTTCATCATCGGCGAACGACGAGACACAGCTCAGTCGATAGAGAGCCTGCGAGAGTTCGCGAACGACCTAGACCCAGACCTGGTGATCTTCATGGTCCTCACACCGTTCCCAGGCACGGACATCTACCAGGCAGCCAAGAGCAACGGATGGATAGAAGACAAGAACTGGGCGAACTACGACATGATCCACGCCATCATGCCGACTGAGACCCTTTCAAGGGAGGAGGTCCAGGGGGAACTCTACCGCTGCTACAGGAGCTTCTACGGATCCCTGAACCGAAGGCTAACCGGCATTTTCTCCCAGAACGAACTCAAGAGAAGAACCTACAGGTACCTGGCGAGCCAGAGCCTCCTCAAGCAGATGAGAGACCTCTTCTAACCCGGTGAAGCCATGTCACAAAAGACCACACAGCAGGTTTCCTTTCTGATGGGGATATCGTTCTTTGCGCTGTGCCTCATAGTATTGTTCACGATCTTCCCTCCGACCACCCAGGAAAGCCCTCCATGGGCAGAGACCCTGGTTGGATCGATGTTCGCACTGGTCTGTGTCCTGGGAATCACCGCTGTCCTCTTCCCGACAGAGTGTTCTCGAGCGATCGGACACGGTCGCGTGAAATCCACTACTGCTCGAAGATCCGAGACGGGGCGAGGTGAGCCCGGCGTGTCCTACCTGATGGGACTTAGGCTGGTCCACGGGCACCACCCTCCCTGCCGCCTCTTCGAGGCTCACGAGTTTCATCTGGCTGGAAAGACCTTCTGCGCCGGCTGCATCGGCCTGTTGATCGGGGCTATTGCTGTCTTGATCGGGACTGTGGTCTATTTTTTCACAGGCTTGCCGATCGATCGATCGGCCCACCCACTCTTCATCGCTCCGGGGATTCTAGGGGTTCTCCTCGCTCTTCTCCAGTTCCACGTCATCAACGTCCAACATGCCGCGGCACGTCTCCTGATCAACGCGTTCTTCGTCGTGGCGACCTTCCTCATCCTCGTCGGCGTCGACTTGCTTCTCCACAGCTTGACTCTGGATCTGCTGGCAGTCTCGTTCAGCGTCTTCTGGCTCTACACCAGGATCTCACTCTCAAACTGGGATCACGAGAGAATCTGCTCCTCATGCAGCGTCTCCTGTGAGTTCAGACCATAGGGGGCGGCGATCATTGCCTACGGCTGTACGAGAGGTAGCCACCTACTACCACTATTACACCGATGGCGATCAGTACGAGCGGCCACATCTCCACTTTGAGGTAGCTCGAGGCAAAAGCGAGCAGGCCGATCAAAACTATGACGACCCCGACGACGATGGGCGCTGCTTTGCCGAACCAAGGCCTGAAGCATCCCTCAGCTCCGAAGCACATCTCCTCCTCCGACCGAGATCTTCCGCGCGCACCCGCTGAGGTCGGCGGCAGGTTGAGCGGTGCTCCGCAGCTCTTGCAATCGGCGGCGCTGTCCTCATTCTTGGCCCCGCATCTGGTGCAGTATACCATCCGGACACCGACACAAGGACTTGAAAAAGTGCTCTTAAGCCTTTTCGTGCATCATCTCGAGGGTTCTTTTCTGTGAACTCTAACCTCGGAAAGAGATAAAAACCAATGGGTTTTGAGAGAGCGATCAGGGGAAGGCGGGAGAGGGGGCCACAGCGCAGTCCTCGATTGCGCACGTTCTCCCGTCGCCCGGCAGATGGGTGGGGTCCAAAGCATGCCTGATCAGAGTGCCATGGCTCTTGGCCTAGCGGAGAGCCTCCTGGGGAACGGTCTATCCAGAGCTCTGATCCGCAGCTATGTCAGGACGAAGTCAAGGGGAAGGAGCATGCTGGAGAACACGTTCCTCAGCTACTGCGGGGAGGATGGGAAGCTGTCACTTGGAGAGAAGACGCGGACCATGCCTCTGCAGGCGTTGCTCGAGCTGGGAAGGTTCACCTTCGGCGTCGGCAGGAAGGAGTTCAAGGACTTCCTGAAAGACACGACGAGTAGGAGGGGAATCGTGAACGTGCTCAGTGGCATGGCTGAGTATGGCGTGACACGCCCTCAGGTACTCGGCGCCCCGTTCCTGGTCGTCTGGAACTACACCAATGCATGCAACCTGAGGTGCAAGCACTGCTACCAGAGCGCGGGAAAGCCCACGCCGGACGAGCTCACAACAGGTGAGTGCCTGGACGTAATAGATCAGTTCCACGATAACTACGTGGTGACGATAGCCTTCTCGGGTGGGGAGCCTCTTCTGAGGAAGGACTTCTACGAGGTGGCGAGGTATGCGACCGAACGCGAGATATTTGTCTCCATGGCGACCAACGGAACCCTTCTGACCAAGAGGAACCTGAGCAGGCTGGCGGACTCTGGCGTCGGGTACCTCCAGATAAGCCTGGATGCGGCGGACCCGAAGGTGCACGACGCCTTCAGGGGCGCCCCGGGGTGCTGGGCCAAGACGGTCCAAGGAATAGAGAACGCGGTGGAGGACGGGAGGTTCTACACGAGCATAGCCACAACGATAACGAGGGACAACTACTCCGAGTTCCGCAGCATGTTGGAGCTGAGCAAGAAGCTGAAGGTCAGACGCCTCCTGATTTACAACTTCATCCCAACTGGCAGGGGAGAAGAGATCATGAGGCTCGACATACCCCCCCAGGACAGAGAGGAGCTGATGAGGCAGGAGTTCAGCGGTCTCTCCAAGGGCTTCGAGGTCATGACCACAGCCCCTCAGTTCGCACGAGTCTGCATAATGGAGTCCGAGACTGGGCCCATAAGCCTCGCCCACGTCGGATCCGTTCCCGGCGCGAGCGGGAGGATCAGAGCCCTTGCTCAATACGTTGGTGGATGCGGGGCGGGAAGGATGTACTGCGCAATGCAGCCGGACGGAACGGTCACTCCATGCGTCTTCATGCCCATACCCGTTGGCAACATCAGAAACGACAAGTTCATCGACATCTGGCGCAAGTCACGCGTGATGCACGGGCTCAGGAGCAGGGACAAGCTGTGGGGACACTGTGCGGTCTGCAGCTACAAGCAAGTCTGCGGCGGTTGCAGGGCGAGAGCGTGGGCCTACTTCAGAGATCTGAATGCCCCAGACGTGGGATGCATCTTCAACAAAGAGTACTGGGACAAATGCCGTGAAGCCGCAGACCACACCGTTACTTTGCCGACGAAGCATGAGGTTGAACTGAAGCAACTCGCGTAACAGCCCCATCCGAGGAGCGGGTCTTGATCGATGGAACCAACAGAGCTGACGTTCCAAGCTAGAGTTGGCCTGCCGGTGATGTAGAACCTGCAAACCTGCTTCTAGAAGCAGAGGTCAGCACCTTACAGATTTTGATGAAAAACGCGTAAGACCAATCGGAGGCAGACCGTAAATGACCAGAAATTGGAAACGCCCTTGCCTCCGGCTTTGTAGCTTGCCGTGAAAACCGCAACTGCGTCACAGGGCATTTGCCATTGCGTCCAAAAATTGTGGTCACAATTATAGAAAAATGTTAAGAAAACCCGCACACACGTCACTGCGGGAAAGCCGTTGACCGTGTGGGTCGAGGTCCATGCAGGGCGGGAGACGCAGAAACAGGAACAAGATGGAGATAGTCGCGGACATCCTTAGGGTCGCTGTGCCCGGCGCCAGGAAGACCCACATCATGTACGGCGCAAACCTCAGCTTCGAACAGCTGGAGAAGTACCTGAATGTCCTCCTGGGGAGAGGGCTGCTTGACAACGAGACCGGGGAAGGTGAATACAAGACCACCGAGACCGGGATGGCCTACCTGAGAGACTTCAAAGACTACCGCAAGCACCAGGAGACCTTCGAGGATAAGAAGCGGTTGCTCGAGGGCGCCCTAGAGAGCCGCCACGCAGAGTAGCAGCGCAGAGGCTCCAAACAGAGTGCGACCAACCGACCAACGCAGGAGCGATCGATCGCGCCTAGCCCTCAAGTCCAAGCGCATCCTTGACAACGCTCACAGGAACCCTTAGGGCCGTGTACAACTTCTGAGATCTTGAGCTGGGGCGAAACACGACGGACGTTCTCCCATCCTTGATCGAGGCCAGCACGCCCTCCAAGGATCTCTCCCTCACCTCCAGAATCGTGTAGGTCTGACCAACCGTGTCTCTATAATGGGAATCGCTGCCGGCCACAACGGGGAGACCAAGCCTCCTCGACAACCGTTGATTCTTCTCCATGTAGTGTCGAGGGAACGGCGTGAGAGCCGAGATCACCTCGACCGCGTCCACACCCGCCACCGCCAGCGCGCCCAATGACTTTATTCCCAGCAGTGGGAGCGTGGGGTGGGGAACAGCCACAACCCCGCCCTGATTGTGGACCTCGGAAACCGCTTCCTCGAGATCGAGCTCGTCGGGAACAGAGTGCCTGAGGCCGTAGCCCAGTATCTCCCCTTGAGTCGTCTTGATCTCTTGGCCCACGATCACGAGGAGGTTCCGCCCGGCTAGCCTAGAAGCCAACAGCGCGCCCTCGATTGTCTCGTGGTCTGTTATGGCCAAGCCGTCCAGGCCAGCAGCCCTGGCCTCGCAGATCACCTGTTCGACCGAGTTCTTCGAGTCAGAGTAGTCGGTGTGAACGTGCAGATCCATCCTCAGCGTAAGCAGCACTTAGCAACTTCAACCCCGGCAGAGGAGGCTAGACACGGGCAACGCTGGCCCACTAAATACCTTGTCATGACCCTTCCTGACATGATCGAGATGTCCCGCAGCGCAAAGGGCTGACGCAGGGTGATCGCAATCCATTGACAAGCACATACGAACAGAAACCATTCTCTAGAGGTTGACGAGAACCACTTACACAAAATTTATAATGGTCGCCGCCCATGAGCCACTCGAACATGCGAAGAAAGCTGCTGATAGACGCAGAGAACAGGGGCAAGGAGATAGGAATCTTCGAAGACCCCGCCCGTTTCAAGAAGGTTGTCAATGAGCAGAGCTGGCGCGTCCTCAAACTCGTCTCAGAGGAACCCCTTTACCCAGCTGAGATAGCCAAGAGGCTTGGGGTACATGAGCAGAGGGTCTACTACCACATAAGAAACCTGAAGCAAGCAGGGCTGATCAGCGTCGTCAAGGAGGAGGAGATAAGCGGAGCCATAGCGAAGTACTACGCACCGACGGTGCCTGCTTTCGGCTTCGAGATATCCAAGGCCAGCGTCCCTGTCCCAACGAGAAAACTCATGGACGAGAAGGTGAGAGCCTTCTTCACACCACACATCCGAGACAGCCAACTGGACGCCACAATCGTGGTAGGCTCACCGGACCCACACGGACCCTTCAAGGCCACAGGAAGAGATGGACACCACGCAATACAGCTGGGCCTCTTTCTCGGGCAGTACGTGGAGCTCCCGGAACGATTCATCCCCAAACTGGACGTGGACGTCAAGGCTGAGAAGTACGAAGCCAACAACCTCATCCTCATAGGGGGGCCTGGCACAAACATCCTCACAGCAGAGATCAACAAGCAGCTCCCCCTGCGCTTTAACGAGAAGAACTACTGGGCAGGCATCATAGGCCTCAAGAACATCTACACCTCTGACACCTGCGGCCTGATAGCCAAGATCCCCAACCCCTACGACAGCGAGAAGAGCATCATAGCCCTGGCTGGCCTCAGATCAGTAGGCACCAAGGCAACGGTCATCGCCATCACGCAGTTCACGGACACGGTCTTCAAGAGCTACGGCGGACAAGAGGAATGGGTCAGAGTTGTCCAGGGCTTCGACTTGGACGGCGACGGAAAGGTAGACTCTGTCGAGATCCTAGAAACCACGTAAACCACAGCGATCAAGGACACGCCGTCTTCCGACTATGCGCCTACTCGTCCCCTCGATCTGTCAACACAAATCCGTCGTTAATACGTCACTAGCCAAGACCCAGGGATCCATCCGACTTTGGCGAACGAGCAAGGTGACGAAACAAGCACCACAGGAAGGAACCTGAAAGCAGTGCGACGAACGCCGCGTTGAGAGTGATGAAGCTCAGGGGCATGAAGCCCGAATAGTGCCGAAGGGGCGTGAAAGACACCAGAACCGCTCCCCCGGGCAACATGGACCAGGCGTTGACCGAGTCTCCGTTGAACATTGCCGCCAGATCCCCTGTTCGGTAGCTGACTCCTAGAAACAACGCGAAGCCAGATCCCTCCAAGAACAAGTCCATCGCCGACTTCATCCCAAAGCTCAATCCGTAGGAAACACTTGTCGCAGGCCAGAGGAACGGGATGGGGCCCATCACGGCGTCTCCGAGAAGAAAGTGCTGCATCACAGCGAAGAAATACGGCAGTGTCTTCCTGAAGCCGAAGTAGCCGAAGACCGGGGCGAAGAGAACAAGCCAAGTGAAGATCGCGTGGGTTACAGTCAGGTGCTTGATGCCGAAGGGCTCGAGAAAGATGTCCGCGTCAGGAAGTATCGAAACGAGGAGAACCAAGGGCATCACCAACCTCGTCCTGCTCAACGAGGACGTGGCCCTAGCCGCCAGGTAACCCCAGACCATGTGCCCCTGAAAGAACATCGTCGAAGCGCCACGTGGCAGAAGCTCGACAGAACTGCCTCGAGATAAGGGTTCCAAACGGTTACAAGCAAGCTTCACGGGGCTCTAACCTCAAATGTAGAGACGATGTGTCTCGACCCCATTGAAGTAAGGGCAGCACTTTTCCAGAAAAGAGGAGCACAACCTCAGTAACAATGACGTCAATTCTCATTTTCTGCAACGAGGAAGACCAGGCTCCTCCGTTCTCCTGAGACAAATCACTGCTTCTTTTCGGGAGATTTGCGAATTATCGTCGATTAGGTAGTGCTTAGGACACAGAACGGTTATGATTGAGCTCGTTGCAGTAGAAGCGGCGCAACAAACTGGTTTCGTGAGAGAAATGTTTGGGCCGAGAAAGAACAGAAACAAGGTTGAGATAGCTGCCCAGGTCCTCAAGGTTGCGGCAGATGGGGCGAAGAAGACCCACATCATGTACGGCGCAAACCTCAGTTTCGACCAGCTTGAAAAGTACCTCAAACTCCTGCTTGACAAGGGCCTGCTGGATGGACGCTCGACCGAAAGAGGCACCTACGCCTTAACGGATAGAGGCAGGAGATACCTTCAAGAGTTCGTTCAATACCAGAGCTCAAGGGAGGTCTTCCACGAGAAGACGCGGGTGCTTCGAGGCTACCTTGAACTCGAACGATTGGCAGAGCCCGTTGAATACATGGCCTAGCCCCTGGCCTTCATGGCCAGGCGGGCGGTAGCCGGGGCCTGATGCGTTGCGAAGAAATGAGCACAGGTCTTTCATAAGCAGCACCGCATGTTCAAGAAATGAATCCGCCCCACTGACTGCTAGACAAGAAGTGGCACTAGTACCCAGAAAGATGAAACCTTCTTGAGAAAAAGGCGGCTATTTTTGCAGACAAATATTGGAAAAAACTATAAGACTTGCACGGCAGAGAGCTGGGGAGGCAAGAATGGAGCATTTTGCTTCCGGGGCTAGTGCGTCAGCGAGCCGAAAGAACAGGAACAGGGTGGAGATAGGCGCGAGCATACTACAGGTCGCAAGGGAGGGCGCGAGGAAGACACGAATCATGTACGGCGCCAACCTGAGCTACGGTCAGCTTGACAGGTACCTGCAGCTCCTCATGACGAGAGGCCTGCTGGTCCACGATGGCCTAGAGGCAGCGTACAGGACCACCGATAAAGGCATAGTCTACCTCCGACAGTACAGCGACTATCAGACCTCCAAGACTCTCAGCGACCAAAAGAGGAGCCAACTCAAGAGCTTCCTCGAAACCTGAAGCCAAGAGCCCGGCGACTTACATCAGCACCAGGCCCATGGGTTCTGGTCGAGATCAACAATCCGAACTCATCGCATAAATACCGAAAAGGGTGACTTCCCCCATCGGGACGGTGAGCAGCCATAGGCAGACATCCAGTGGATATGCTTGTTCTTGACGCAGCGGAGCTGATCACGCTTAGAGAGACAAGCCAGAGCCCGGTCAAGGGTGCTGGAATGAGAGAAA
>Ga0315307_1001104_pt1 | contig 11967 bp, 13 predicted proteins | sample TDP2_MG_FD_203079 | JGI IMG/M metagenome (GOLD analysis project Ga0315307, IMG submission 203079) | Freshwater sediment microbial communities from Lake Towuti, South Sulawesi, Indonesia - TDP2 | ecosystem: Environmental > Aquatic > Freshwater > Lake > Sediment | place: Indonesia: South Sulawesi... | reverse complement strand
AAATTTAGGGAGAAATCTTCTATTGTTAATTTTTCGGGTTTGGGTTTGGGACAAAAATTTAATGGATGCGATAAAAACCTATGGGATAATTTCGCATCCGACAAAGGTGGAGATATCTCCCGCAAACTCCTTTTTCTTTTTCATAATGATTCTACTGCTCAAGTCTTGCCTCCTCGTTCAAGTCTCCTGAGCCTAAGTCACTTATAGTCTTGGCGTAGGGTATTTTTACTGCGTGTTATAATTAAAGGATAATGCAATACAAGGAGAATCTCTCATGTCTTCTGAGCTGATAAGAGAGTACTATGTGAAGGATTCTGTAAGAGAATGGAAAAGACTGGTCAGAGATCCGTTTCATAGACTAGAATTCGATACAACTATGTTTTTTCTTAAAAAATACCTTCCGAAAAGAGGGTTGATTTTGGATGCTGGTGGTGGACCTGGAAGGTATACAATAGAACTTGCAAGACTAGGGTATGACGTCGTTTTACTCGATTTCGTACCTGAACTGCTACAAATAGCAAAAAAGAAAATCAAGAAGGAGAAAGCTCAAGATAAAGTGAAGCAGATAGTGGAAGGTTCATTAGAGGATCTTTCTATGTTTGAAAACAACACTTTCGATTCGGTTCTTTGTCTTGGAGGAGCGCTTTGCCACTTAGTAAGTAAAAAACGGAGGAAAAAAGCAGTTAGCGAGCTGATTAGGGTCGCCAAGGATGAAGCTCCAATTTTTGTTTCTGTAATTGGAAGATTTGCTGTCTGCATTAATGCGATCGTCTATTTATGGCCAGAAATGCTTGAAGCACCTGACGTTTTCAGAAAATATACCACCGCCGGAGATTATTTAGGAGGATGGGGATTCGCTCCTGCTCACTTCTATTCTCTTGAGGAATTGAAAAAAGAATTTGAACACAAGACAACAACCCTGCAAATGGTGGGATTAGAAGGCATATTTTCAGCTCATCAAAAGCGATATAATCAAGTTTATAGACAGAAGAAGTACAACGAAATTTTGGGGGAGACTCATTTGAGAACTTGCACAGATCCATGCGTGGTTGGAACTAGCCAGCATTTTATGATTATCTTTAGAAAACGGAAATGACAAAAACTTAACGGATTATTCCCAAAAACTTATGGGATTATTTCGCATCCATTATATTTCATAAATTCGAAATCCCTTAGGCTTATTTTTCCACTTTCAATGAGCCTTCTGATTCTTGGTATTTCCCCCTTTATTGTATCTATCAGATTTTTGACAGTGTTGCACACCAGGCAGTAAGCTTGTGCATTCCACCTTTTAGTAATGTTTGCATATAGGCACCGACCACCGCAGATATTGTAAACGTCGCACTCTGTGCACGGTTCACTAACGAAAATTTGTTTCAACTTTAGCGGATTTGCATTGCTTATGTGCCCAAGATAATAATCTTTCATTCCCCACATTGTTGGGCATGGAATAATGTGTCCGTCGGTCTGTATAGTATAATTTATCCATCCTCCGCCACACCTCAGAAAAGTTTTCTCTTCACCGAACAAAAGCGACTGAGCAACTCCTAGAAACGGATAGAGATGCAAGACAGCACTATTTTTTTCCATGCGGTCAACCCAAAACCTAACAAGCTTCTGAATTCCCAGATTGTAACTCTCTTCACTCCACTTTTTGAAATCTCGTCGTTTGAAGTCGCGTTCCCAGAATCCAGCGTTGAGCTGCCAGTGAACAGAGGAAAAGGAAAACTCATTATTGTCTATGAGCCAAGTAACTTGTTTGAAAATGTCTGTGTGCTCCATGGCAGTCATTCTGGCGATCAACTCGCCTCTAAAGCCATTTCGTCTGATCAACTTCAAATTGTCAACCACCTTTCGAAAAGTGCCGTTTCCTCTGTAGAAATCAGTCAAAGCTTCGTCACCGTCTATGGAAACGAGAATTGTGTGGAACCGATTGACGTATTCTGATTCTAAACAATGCAATAGAAGTGCATTCGTCTGGATCATGAAATGTTTGGCCTTCACATAATCCATGATTCGCTTAATCTGGCTTAGACAGAGCAGAGGTTCTCCACCATAAAAAGTCAGCACACACTCGTTGTCGCGTCTGCAAAACCTATCCAACAGACCAGCATCATAACTTATTTTCCTGGGCAAAGAGTAATCAACATCGAAACTTGAAAAATCAGTGTACATGTCCTCTAGTGACTCGGCAAAGCAATACCTACATTGAAGATTACAATCGGTTGTTAATATCACGTGAAAGAACATGGACTTTCCCAACAGAAAGAGAAACACCTCATTTTTAAACGTATTTTCACTCATCCAATTTTCAAGTTATGTCCCAGAACTATCCATCAAGAGCTATGTCGAAGAGAAGCGAAAGTATTGAAGATGAAATAGGTCGTTTTGCTGTTCAAAGTTGCCTAAACAAGTTCTAGAACCATCCCATCCATCTCTAAACGTTTCTCAAATCCCAATTGTAGCATTATCGCGATTAATTCTGGCCTTTTCGAAGAGACCGTTACCAAGACTTCCTTGGTTCGCGCTCTCTTTATCCGTTCAATTGCTGAATACAATAAAACTTCTTCTATTCCTTTCGACCTCGTCTCAGGATAAACCTGTAGATTCCTAATCCGCCCAGCTTCATTGGCGGTCGTGCAGGTCGCCTCGACGTATCCAACTACATGATCATTTTGCACAGCAACTATTCTGTTTACAGTGAAAAAAACGAAAGATTTGTTCGAAAAAAGGAGTTTTCAGTTTGTTTTTATCAAAGTCGAAGATTTCTAGGTGCTTTGGGTCTTCTGAAGACCTTATCAGGTCGTATACTGTATCTATATCTTCTCTCTTGAAGCTTCTGGTCTTAACTCCTTCAACCTTCACATGCTTTAAAGAATCTATTTTGCCAAGCAAATATTCAATTTTCTCGAAGTTTTTGAAGCCTAATTTCGAATACAGACTTTTGGCTGGCTCATTTGTTGATACTACATGCAAAACTGCTCTCTTCATTTCCCTTTTCTCAATGTAGCCCAGTGTATATGACGTAAGCTTTTTGGCTACACCTTTCCTTCTGTAGGCTGGATGAACCATGACGGTTGATATGTAGCCTACCTTTCCTTGCATAGTGACCATGGTTGTCCCGATAACTCTTCTGTTGACTTCTGCTACTAGGAATTTTACAGGCTCTTTCCCAAGTAGCTTGGAGAACCCCAAGAAAATTCTGCCAACAATACCAAACATTTGATTAGCCATTTTCCTCGCGCGATCCGGGTCAAAACCAGTTACTTTAAATTCTTCAGTAAACGACAGCCGAATCGCATCCAATACGTCATTTAGATCAGACTTCCTGAAATCCCTGACCAAAACATAATCAGTAGGTTTATTCATCCATCTACACTCTCCAATGCATCATCAAATTCGTACCTACATTGCGAACTGTGTTCGCCTATCCATATAACATTAAAGAACGTGAACTTTCTCCTTCAGCCCTCTATGTATGTTTTTTCTTAGCCTTCTTAGCCTTTTCAATGTACTCCTTAAGTTCTCTCTCTTTAATCTTCTTTTCAGGTAAAGTCTCAGGAGCATAGATCAAAGGAATAACGGCCAAAAACAAGAAAAAGCTAGCCAAAGAGAAAATTGTATACATTGAGATTGTTTCAGCAATGTACTGGCCTAATACAAAGCGTAGGAAGTTTGAAAGAAGATAGGGCAATCCTCCGAGTGCGTAGTACTTGTCACTCGGTGCACCGTATGCAAGATCGCTCCATATAGTCGCGAAAAAGACTGTGTAGAAGATCCCCCATGCAATACCATCTGCTAGGGTGTAAAAGTACCAACTGGGTAAGCTTGGAGGAAAAATCCCTAAGGTGGCGTACCCGATACCCAACATGGCAAATCCAAGTATACTCAAACGTTTGCGCCCTATTCTGTCACAAAAGAAGCCACTAATAACTGCAAAGGTTCCAGCCAATATGCCTTCAATAATTGCAAAAATATTAACGAAATCTTCTCCAAAGAAACGCATTAATATTGGCGCACTTGTCTGGTTTACTAGGCAAAACATGACCCACGGAATAAGATATAGAAGAAACGACCGTTGACTGAGTATAAGAGTGTACGACAGACTCTTGTTTTCTCTTGGCTGGCTCTCCGCGGGTCTAATAAGAAAAAAGATTAGAAAACCAACTACTCTCAAAATAGCGAGAACCATGATTTTTGTTGCAATTTCTGCAACATTAATTATCCCTAATAAGAACGTTCCTAAACCAATACCAAGGAAGATAATTCCGCCAAGTCGTGCCCGATTTTCAGTAAGAGTGGAATCAGCAAAGTATGCCATTGCAGTCGGCATTCCCAAACCAAACGATGCACCGAAGAGAAAAGACACAACAAAAAGATCAAGTGTCATTGACACATCTAATAACATTGGAAAAAATGAAAAAACAACTCCAAGTAACATCCATACAAGTAGAAACATAACTCGTCTACCAATTTTGCTTGTTATCGCTGCTCCACTTAAAGCAAAGACTGCAGCTCCAATAAAATTGAGAATCCAAATCGTTGAAGCTTCTATGGAAGTCAGCTCAACAGTACGCATGATTTCTGTCAAGACGTAGAAAGCATAAAAATACCAGACAAACGCGTTAGTTACTAAAATGAAACTAGCCACAATACTACGCATGGAGAATCTTTTCTCATTTGAAAATGTATCTTTGAGCATTTTAAGCTCGCTCAAACATTTTTCACATTTCGACTATTACATAAGCATTTAGTTCTTCAAAACCGTATTTTGAATCCATATTATCACAAAGCTTTTAAGCTGATATGTTGAACATATATACAGTTGTCGAGGAGGGAAACAGTTTGAAAAAGAGTAGGCCCAAACCAATAAGGATAACTTGGTGGATAGGCAGATAAATCTTCTACAAGTCTTCCATTGCCGCATGCAGTATTAATTCCAATTTCTCATGTACTTTTATGAAGCTCAACGCTTCTAATGTCTCTTTCATTAACAGATCTAGCTTTTTCCTTAGATTTTGGACCTTTCTTGCTTTATATACAAGTTCTGCCAGTGCATAGGCTTGCTCTTCTGTTATTTCTTGCTTCTGTAGTATGGGGATGATTTCATCCTTTATTTTTTTGTTCTGGAGTGCAAATAGGAGCGGAACGGGAAGGCATTCGTTTCTGAATCTGTTCATGAGCTCATCTGGCTCGAACATGTCAATAAAGTCATCTCTTATCGTTGTCAATATTCCCAACGTTCTGCCGTATTGTCCTAACGCGTCTATTTCTGTTTGGGTTCCGCCGCCAATTACCGCGCCTATTTTTGCTTGTGCTTCTACTATAGATGCCTTCATTTCAATAATTTCGAAATATTCCTTTGGAGACAGGTCCAGCTTTCCTCTGTATTCAATCTCCTTGGCCTCTGCACTGCCAAGTTCAAAAAATGCTTGTTCGGTCAAATCTATGATCATTCTTCTTTTCTTTGCAGATAGTTTTTTACTACCTTCGTGTAAGAGTGTCAGGCCTTTGAAAAGAAGAGCGTCTCCTGTGAGGAGAGCGAGGTCTTCGCCAAATTTTCCAAGAACGGTGAGTTTCGAACCTTTCGTTTTGGACTTGTCTATTATGTCGTCGTGAATGTCGACTGCCCCACCAAGCAGCACCATAGCCGCGCCTATTTGAATTGCATCTTCTCCTTTTCCTCCCACTGCTTCACATGTTAAAGAAATCAAGGAGGAGTGCTGAACACCGTACCAACTTTCCTCGATAAAATAACGTATTGCCCCAAGGACGGGTTTGTACTTTATTGCCTGGGTTAAAGTAACTTTTTTGGCCATTTCAAAGGCTTTTCTGCCATGTTTTTCGAAAAGTTCATTCACGCTCTTCGCTAGTTTCGTCGCTTTATTTTCGCCTGAGTTGCGACTCATTTCAATCTTTTTTTCTTATGTCTTGTTTTCATATTTGTCCTTTTGCTTGCTCCTATGATGAGGCAATGCTATTCATTATTTTGTGTCCTTACAATCATAATTGCTCTTCTATTATGTACAATTCATGTGGTGTTCCATTTACATCCATTATGACATTGTACGCTTCGACATGTTACACACTCTTGCTTCTCGCAAACCATTGACGACTATTCCCGCGCTAAATGGGTGGGAGGGGGCATGCCAACCTAGCATATGTACTAATTTCTTAACTAATAGCACATACGCTGAGGTTATTGACACGGGAGGCCGAGGACACATCAATCACGCTCTTTCTCACACATCGGTAGACTGTCTCTTCATGATGAACCGTCAACTTGCTGAGATCACAGGTTTCCACTTCAGCGTCCAGATGTCTCTTTGCGCGCGCGAATCCATTTTCCCAATTCATCTTATTTCTTCATTATGAAATAAACGGTTTAAGTGACAACACTCTCAGCGTGTTATTTTCCTCGGTTTGGGATAAAACTTTACTTCTTCTTCAACAACCAAAACCCAAACATTTGCCAAGAACCTCAAATCAGCGCACGCTCTACTCTGATCAATTAAGAGCTTTTCTCCTAGCTCAATACGTGAGAAACGAAAAGCAAACTTGGAGTCCTAGAATCGTCGTCTAGGTTTCAATCGCTATTTGACGAACAACCCTTGGAATTGCTTATCTTCTTCCAAATTCCTCTTCACTCTTTCATATTCACTTTTCATGGTATTGGAGATATCTAAGATTGTGATGATTAAAGACTGTTAAGCATTGAAACAAGTTTGTCGCTTATTTTGAACTGTCTTGGTTGCTGCCTTTTTCAGGCTCGTTTATTGTTAAGTTGTTGCCGTTTAAGTCTGTCCATTTTAATTAACATACTTCTTCTGCTGGCGCGTGCGCGCGCTTTTGCTTTCGCTAATGGTACTAGTTCGTTCAGCTTCTCGACGAGTTCTTTGGATTCATTATGGTCTAGTGGAATAATGATGTCTCTTCGTAGCGGAATCACTATTTTCAATCGTCCATCCTTATCTACTTCCGTGGATTCTATCCGGCTCAATGCAATGTCTAAGGGGATGACTGTTTGGAACAGGATACCTAAACTTTCTCTAAGGATTGGATGAGCCTCGACTACATCTTCAAGCTCTTTTTTAGCTCCTTCCTTTAAGTCTACCTCAAGTACATCTTTGTAAAGTTTAACAACAAAGTGAGGCTTATCAATCGTTACTATTGGTTTCTTCATCATCTGTGTCACCACCTATCTACCCGTACGTGCTCCGAAGTTAAATTAGTTTTCTAAGTGACTGTACAACAGTGGCATAAAGTAGAATGAGTTTAAGGTTTCAGACGCAAAAAGAAAGACTATTTGATAAAGTTTTCCTTTCCCCAAACCTACGAACCTGGAAAATCTTTTTGAATTTGCTCCATTAATCTGTCCCCAGGTTCTAGAGGTCTTTCACGTAGAGCATATTTCTTATTGGTTTAGCGCGCGCTTGGGTTTGGGGTTGAATTTCAGTGTACAAGTGAGCTAATAAGGAACGCCATATAGCTCATATTATAGGAGCACAACAAGCTCTAACCTTTTGGATGGTGAAAAGCATGGCCAAAAACGTCAAGCGCCCACACATCAGCAAAAACCAACGCAAGATCCTAGAAATCCTAGAGAAGTATGAAGAGTTGACAGCGAAAGACATAGCTGAGATTCTATGGGCGAGGGATATACGTTACCAGACGCCAGAATACAGTTCAGTTCACCGGAGCCTTACAGCTCTCTATGAAAGAGGTTTAGTGGAAAAAGTGGGTGGCCAACTGAAGTGGCAAAGGACTAAAAAGATCCCATAAGCATTATTTTTGAATAAACTGCTAGGAAAAAGCTGGAGGACAAAAATAGGAAGCGGGCGCTGGTTTGAACAGTTTTTTACGGAAGCCTCGAAATTAGCTGATGAGTGGAGCGATATTGATAAAGTTTTGAGAAGTTCCTTGTATATCTACGTTTCTCCTGATGATGTCTTACTTTGGCACGGCGCTCTTTCTAGGGTGCTGTTACCACTAATTGTCGGGTTTGGCAACGGTTTCTTTGCGAAGAACTATGTATGGCGCTTTCTTTTTGAAGTATATGGTTGTGGCTGCTAGAATTGCGGTTGCGATGCCAAAGCCGAACATTAGATTTCTGACGATGCTTAGTTCTGCGGTTGAAGAATCATATTTTTCCTTAATATAGTTGTAATATTCTTGCAGCGAATCATGATCGGATTTCACGGAGTTGTAGGTTGCATTTAGAGATTCATAACTAGAGTTGAGTGAGTTGTACGCGGCTTGGGTTGCGTTGTATTGACTTGAGAGGGATTGGTAGGTTAGGTTTAGGTTCGTATAGTTTGCTAAGAGCTGATCATGATCTGCATGTAGCCGGCTGTAATTAGTTAGAAGCTCATCATACAAAATTGAAAGCTCAGTGTAGGTAACCGCGCTGACTTGTGTTGCATAGAAAGCTGTCTTGCCAAAGCCCTTGTCTGTGGAAGCTTCAATGATGCAGCGGAGCCTCGCATTCGTGTTTGGTGGCAAAACGATCATGACCCGAAATGTAAGGTTTTCACCTTGCGCCATGTGGTGCGATATTATCTGCTCGGTGCGAAGTGACTGCCATCCTTGTCCTATTAGGCCGGAAATCTCAAGCGTGAAGTTGTAGATGTTTACTTCAATATATGCACCAACAGTGAGATTACATAAAATGGTTTCAGTCGGATGAGCCTCTTCCGGAAATTCAAGTGAACCCCAAATATATCCATAGGTGAATGAGACGATACTAGAATTTGATGCTTTTACTATATTGCAGGAGACTAGCAGTAGGGTCATTCCCAAAATTACGAACTTTATTTCATTCAACAACCGAGACACCATTTCAACTTTGGTCCGCCAACGTATTTATTGTTAACTAAGATTGTTTCCAACCAGCAGATGATCTGACTATTTCGACCAAACTATATTTTTGGATTTTACAGTGAAAAAGTGGCAAATAGGCGCTGACGAAGCAAAAAAACAGACTCATTTATGACGATAGGATCGAATAACTCTTGCCAAGTAACTATGAACCGACAATATTGTAGCGCACGCTTCTAAACAATGCTGGAAAAAGAAGGAGACGAAAGGAAAATCGGTTATGTGTATGCAGAAAATCCTTTGCCCAAAATCGTATAACCAGTTATTAACTTCATCATCTCACTGGTGCCGTCTGGAATTGTCATCATCCTTGCGTCTCTATAGTATCTTTCTAATGGTGATTCGTCTGAGAGCCCTAAACCGCCATGGATTTGCATTGCATCGTATGTCACCTTGACAGCTGCCTCGCCTCCATATACTTTAGCCATACTTGAAAGCCTTCTAGCTTCTGGGCTACCTTTAGCAATGGCATCTATTGCCTTATATCCGAGAAGTCTTCCAGTCTCTATTAAAACATTCATGTGGTAGAGCATTTCTTGAATCAACTGAAATTTGCCTATAGGCTTACCAAATTGCACTCTTTCCTTAGCATACTTTACTGAGGCTTCGAAAGCAGCTTGGGCTATTCCAATTGATGCTAATCCCATGCCAGCTCTCGGTAACGTCATAAGTGCTGTGAATGGTGACATTTGACCGAGCAGGCTTGTCATTCCCTCTGATAGTGGTAAAAGTTCCCTCAGTTTTGGGTCAGTGAAAGCTTTGCCCATCATAAGACTCATTTCATTCTCCTTTGGAACTTTGCAGTCTTCAAAAAACATCTCCGAGGTAGGTGCAGCCTTCCAACCGATTTTGTGTAATTCGTTTGTGTCGAATGGTGACGCGTCTTTATCTAGTAGAAAGAAAGACTCGGCATCAGTGTTTAGTTCTTTCGCACCGACAAATGCTGCATCTGCAATTGATCCATTGCTTATCCAAGTTTTTTTGCCATTGATAATGTAATAGTCTCCTTCTAGTTTAGCTGTAGTTTTAAGGTTTGAAGTGTCGCATCCTGCTTCTGGTTCTGTTTCGGCGAAACACCCTATAAATTCTGCCCTTTCCAACTTCGGCATCAAGTTATCTTTTGTTTCATCAGAAGCTAGCGGGACGAAAATCGCTGGAATGATGCCCATGCCAAATAATGGTAGTAGACTTGTCCAAACGCTGCCAACCTCTTCGGCCATTATTCCAAATACTACTGGGTCCTCAGCAAATAGTCCCTTTGCACTTTCTGGATCGAGAGCGACGCCGATCTTTTTGAACTTCTTCATTATGTCTATCGCTTCTTCTTTCGTCAAAGGACCTTTTTTATCTCTCTCATCCGCTATTGGAGCGAATTCCTTCTTAAGGAACTCTCGAATACTATCCCTGAACATATTTTCTTCTTTTGTAAAATCAAAATTCATTCTTATGGCCTCCTTTTTCTACATAGTTCGCATGGTTAGAATTAAGTTTTTTATGCCGTTTAACAAAAGCTACATACAAATGTCAGGTTCTTTAGCACGCATGCACGCGCTAAGCTGGAGAAGCTCCTTTCTTAGAACAAGAAAGAAAATGACGATGAAACTTCAAAATCCATGGATTCAAAAGATAACATTTCATATACTGCGACATATGAAAGCCACGACAGAATACCAAAAACCAAAAACATCCTATTTGTTCAACAGTTGCTCGGTCACAAGAACATCCAAAACACTATTATCTACATACAATGGATAGAAACTGACAACAATGGTGATTCCCATAGTGCCACAGCAAGAACAGTTGGAGATGTGAGGAAACTAATAGAATCTGGCTTTGGATACGTCTGTACGCATAGTGAAATAATGTTGTTCAGAAAACGAGAATGAGGGTGACAGACATCCTATTTGATATCTTTACCAGCTATTTGCTCTTTGAGTATGTCCTTGTATGCTTTTATGTATTGCTTTCCTTTCTTCGTGATATTGTATACTTTTCTTGTTCTTCCTCCTTGTTTTTGTTCTTGGCTTGTGAGAAAGCCTTTCTGTTCTAATGAATTAAGTAGCGGGTAGAGTGCGCCGTGTCTTAGTTTTACACCGAATTTTGCTTCAACTTGCTTTTTTATTTTATAGCCCCACATTGGTTGTGTTTGGATCAGCATTAGTATCTGAATGTCTAACAGGTTTTTGATTATGCGTTGAACAATTCCCTTTCGAAAGCTTTCTTTCAATTTTTCACTCTCTAAACATATTCTGTTTTGAACTGGTTCATGGTTTGGCTTATTTAATTTATGTAAAGAATGGGATATTTTAGTATGCGCTGTTATGCTTCTTTATGTTTGCGGTAAGCATTAACCTTTATATTGTCGTTTATGCAGTATAAAGTCTTGAGATATGTCCGAAGAAGGACATATTGTATCCGCGTCTAACAGAAAAACTGTTGGACAAAAAAACAAAAGGGAATAGTGAGATGATGAACAACTCGAAAGAAGTTCAGGTCAAATTGATGAAGGGACTTTTAGATCTCATAGTGCTTCAGTTCCTAAGTGCACAGCCGATGCATGGCTACCAGATAATCACAAAAATCCGCAAAACATTTGGAGTATACTTCGGACCCAGCACCATTTATCCACTCCTAGGCACGTTAGAGAAAAAGGGCTACGTAAAAAGTGAATGGAATATGAGCACAGAACGACCTAGGAAAGTATATAAATTGACGAGTGAAGGTCAGAGCCTGCTGAACTTCACAGAGGATTCGCTCAACTTCATATGCCAGAAAATAGGTGCGCCTAGAGTACCCAAAGGAGTTTTGACGGAGGAAAATACTCCTCAGCCAGCTTTGCGCCACTTCCTGAAGAGAATCGAGGAACCAAAACCACTAATTTAGCAGGCGCAGTCCTAAAAACGACACATACAAAGTCTCTTCTAACACGATATTAGTATCCTTTTTATTGTCAGTTCTCCCTCTACATAAAAGGGTGCACTTTTGGAAGCAGCAGACATCCTGATTCACGGATGCACTATACTGCCAATGAACGATAAACGCTTCATAGAAGACGGCGCCATAGCCTTAAAAAATGGAAAAATAACTTTT
>Ga0315307_1001100_pt1 | contig 11991 bp, 15 predicted proteins | sample TDP2_MG_FD_203079 | JGI IMG/M metagenome (GOLD analysis project Ga0315307, IMG submission 203079) | Freshwater sediment microbial communities from Lake Towuti, South Sulawesi, Indonesia - TDP2 | ecosystem: Environmental > Aquatic > Freshwater > Lake > Sediment | place: Indonesia: South Sulawesi... | reverse complement strand
AGTCATGAGTGAAAGAGGTGTTGAATTGGGCGCGATGATGAAACCTATGAGCCCAGGCGAGGACTTCAAATCTGTTGGAACATTTTTCTCTCAAGCCATAAAGATGTTTGGTGTGGAGAACGAAGCTGAGGTGAAGGAAAACGAGGTTATAGTTAAGACTTCTAAGTGTCCTTATGGCTTGGAAGGCACTAACAAAGAGCTCTGTGTAGCAATGATGGCTTTCGATTTGAACGCGGTCAAGACCGTCGGTCCTGGTGTTACTCTGGAAATCGTTAGAACGGTAGCAGCGGGAGATCCTCAGTGCGAACTATCGATCAGGGCCAAAAGGTGAACCGATCTTTAATCCATAACAAGAAATCTTTTCCCCTCTTTTTTTGATGCAATAGTTTTCGCAGGCAGCTCTATCGCTACTTGCTTCCAAGCGCGCGCTATCACCTTCAGAACCTATCTGGCTCCCGGGGACAACGCGGATATGCTTTCGTAGGTCAAGTGCCGCAGCAGCTCTGACTTTCTTTCTTCTCATCAGTGCAGCAACTCTGGTTCTTCTCTTTCTTAGCGTCTTCGTTTTTCTTCATCTTCTCACCTCCTTAGAACTGTCATCAGTTTCCGCCTCATCTTCCTTCTCAAAAGACACTTCCCGTCTAGGATAATTGATCGTAACTCGATAGTCTTTCATGAAAGTATACCCTAAAACGCCATCAAGAGGTACTCCAACTCCATCACAAAGAGACTGCAAATCTTGCACTCCAACTTCAACATCAGTGGACTTGGCTTTGCCCACTTGGACAGACCTGACTTTCGACAGAATCATGGCTGTACCCGCAAAGAACCCGCTGAGAGCTTTCTTTTCACCATGTGAAATTTCGCCTAGACCAAAGGTCTGCCCGATCTGTTTTGTCACAACTGTCTTTGTTGCGCCAGTGTCAACTAAGAAGTTGAAAGGCCCCTTTTCATTAAGCTCGGTTTCAACAACAATGAAGTCAGCTCTACCAGCTAACATGAATTTTGTCGGCAATCTGCGCTCTTGCCTCGGTTCTTCAAAGGCTATCTCCATGCGTGGATAGTCAATGACTACTTGGTACTCCTTCAAAAATGGTGAACCGATTATGCCATCAAGTTGGATCCCTGTTTCTTTGGACAGCTGTGAAAGATTTCCGAGGGCAATTGGCACCTTGCTCTTGCGTATTCCGCCGATTTGCATCGAACCGACAGCTAACATTTTCGATGAGCAACAACCACTGATTGCTGAGTTCGAACTCTGATGTATTCCCAGAACTTTAGCGGCTTCTCGCCCAACAACTGTCACGCTTGAGGCAGTGTCGACAATGAACTTGAATGAACCTTTATTGTTTAGTCTCGCCTCAACCACAACCAATGGAGCTTTATCAGCAAATTCAAACCTCATTTATGACACCTCGACATTTTTGTTAGCTACCTTAGTCGAGTCTTAGTTTTCTTCCGTAAGTTTCAGCAAAGCAGATTTCCTCTAGAGGTTTCCTTGTTTTGGGCTTGGGAGTCTCGTTTGGAATCCCTATTGCCACGAGAACGACGATGTCCATGTAGTCTGGTATTTTCAGGTTCTTCCTGACTTCGTCTTCCCATGATTTTGGCCTTGACTTGTAGTTTGCAATCCAGCATGTTCCGTAACCTAAAGCAGTTGCTGCCAACACAATATGTTCTGTAGCTATCATGGGATCGTGGGTTGTCCAAACGGATTGTCCGCAGCATCCTCCTCTGCTATCGCCAAGCACCACGACTATAGCGTTGGCTTCACCGATAAAATTCTGTGTCGAAGGCCTCGCGAGCAATTCCTTCGTTTTCTGATCCTTGACAATGATGAAGCGCCAAGGCTGGTTGTTGTTCGCAGAGGGTGCAAGTCTGGCGGCTTCAAAGATTTTCTTCAGGTCATGGTCAGGAATATCGTATGGTTTGTATTTTCGTATCGCTCTCCTTTTTTCAAGCACTTCAAAAAAGCCTTCTGTTGCTTGGAGATCTATTTTGACTTTTTTCATGTTTTCACCAAGAGTGGCTCTACTACCGATGAGTAGTAGAAATCTATTTAAGCGTTCTCTGACAGTTTCTCACCAGAAGAAGTGAGAGACCGTGGATAGAATCAACCAATCCGTCAGAGAGGGCCTCATATCAGAACTAAAGGCGCTAGATCTTTCAACTATAGCAGCCAAGGCATATTTGGCGCTCCTTTACAGACCTAGCGCATCCGCAGGCTTTCTCTGTAATGAAACTGGGATACCCGATTCTAAGATATACTATGCTTTAAACGAGCTCTCCAAGAAAGGGATGATAGTCGTTCAGGAAGGAACACCGAACACATACAGAGCTCTACACCCCAAAGAGGCCTTAAGTAACCTAAAGCAGCAGCTTGTCGAGGGCTTTAACAAACAGATCAGTCAAGCAGAAAGCCTTGTAGATTCTCTCTCGCCGATTTTCGAAAGTGTCGAGGGCAAAGGCGAAATGGAGTTAGCTTATGTCATTCGTGGAAGGAGGAACATAGCCAGAAAAATGAACGACTTGATAACCTCCTCGAAAAAAGAAGTGCTGGCTATGATATATGAGGATGACCTATGGAATGAGTTAAGTTCATCCATAGCAAAAGTCGGTGACAACGTTGAAGCCAAGATTGCTGTGCCCAAAAAACTCTTGAAAAGCCCTTTCCTAAAAGGAAAGGCAGAGTCTAGGATATTGAAATGCAACATCAACATGGTCATCTCCGACATGAGAATGCTCATAACAGCGTCAAGCTGGGAAAACGAGGTTGCAATAATGACCAACGACAAGGCTTTGATGACGATCTCCCAGGAATACTACGAAAACCCGAAATGCTGCATAATCTAGCTGGCTTCTGCCCAAGTGTGTGAGCATTTTGTGCATTGGAAATGCTCTATCGTTCTCTCCCGTCGTATGCCTGCATGCTCTCCTGAAAGGCTCGAAACCCAGTGAAAGGCTTCTTGGTTTCCACATTTTGGGCATGGTTGCATGACCTTCGCACGATGGTTTTGAGATTTCTCAACAACGTAGATGCCGCTGGAACCCTGGTTCTTAGGGCTTCCTTGCGCATGCGCAGCACGTGGTTTTGACGGGATTAGTTTGCCACATCTTGGGCATCTAAATCCTTCCGATGTTTCTTTCATGTAAGAGCTGCAGTTGTCGCAGAACCTCATTTCTAGCCACTTGCTGAATGCGCCTGACAATGAATCTGATATTATTCCAAGATAAACTGTTTCCTAATAGGCGCCTGCAAACTTCAATAAGTGGATTATCCCTAATAGATGGATTTGGGCGTGTGCGCGCTATGGTTGAAAGCAGAATGTATGTTGCAGCTTGCGGCGTCTGTTGCAACGTCTGCGGACTTTATAAAAAGAGTATATGTCTTCCCTGCGGTTCAGGACTGCAGAAAGACGAGGAAGTTGTTAGAAGGAAGATGGAAGAGCAAATGAAGAATTTAGGTCACGTTTGCTCGAAACTCCAGTGCGTGGTGGATAGGAAGATAGGCTACTGCATGTGCGATTGCCCGGAATTTCCATGCAAATCCTATTCTGAACGTCTGTTTCCTTACTCAGAGAGATTTCTCAAAATGTACACATCAAGAAACAGATAATAGAATGCGCTTGCACGCGATTCGATCGTAGTCTGAAAGTTGAGAGCTTGAAGTGCTTTTGATTACTTGATTCCGACTACAACCGCGAAATTGGGCAATGGCGATTTGACTATTTTCTGTTTGGTAAAGCCGATTTTCCTCATGAGGTCTTTCAAATTTGTTGGACAAACTGGGTATTCTTTTGGATGTTTTTCTCTGTATTCTCTAGTCATTGCCTTCAGCACTTGTTCCCAGCTTTTGTCGAATTCCGCTGCTCTTTTTGAACTAGCTTTGCGCAATTCTTCTATCTGTTGCTGGTATTCACGGCTTGGCTTGAACCAGTCGCCTATGACTAGTTTGCCTCTTTTTGGAAGAATTCGATAGGCTTTGGAGAGGACTCCAGCCTTGTCTTTGACATGATGAAATGCAAGATTTGACACAACATAATCAGCCTTTTCGATATTCAGGTCTTCCATTGGAAAAACAACGAATCTGACATTCTTGACGCCAATCTTGTCTCTTTTCTTCTGCGCCAAGGTTATCATTCCGCTGGAAACGTCTGATCCAACGACGCTTGACTTGGGAAATCTCATGGCTAGTCTTATTGCAAGCTCGCCGCCACCTGTCCCCAAATCGAGTATTTCACATTCTTTTTTATCTATCTGGTTGAGGATGGTTTCAAGCAGCCACCTGTAAAATAAATACTTGCCTCTGCTCTGCTCTTCGTACTCTACTGAGAAACCGTCAAAGAAGTCTCTTGTGTTTTTCATATTGATGTCGGACCGTTTTTAGGCAAAGCTATCACGATCGCCGATTTCTTAGCTTCGCAGCATTTAAAATTTGAGCAGACGCGCCCTATTTCACATCTGTGCGATGAATCTTGCTTTAGCAACACTAGATGCTTTTGCCCCTGGAAAGCTATGTCTGACAAGCTTGGCTGCGATTGATCGTGGGCGTAAGGGCAATGGCTTGTTCAAATCGCACCAGACTGCCTTTTGGAGTTCGCCTGATTTCTTGATGTGGGCGTCTTTTGCTTTTGCTTTGTATCCTATCATTAAGAGATTGCGTTTTTTCGCTGAGTAAGTGTTGACGAACGTGAGCTCAGAGATTTCTAGTCCTACCTCTTCGCGCGTTTCGCGGCTTGCTGCTTGCTCTGCGGTTTCCCCCTGCCTGATATAGCCAGCGATGAGTCCTCGTTCGTTTACGAGGACTTTGTCGTCGGTGGCAACTGCCACAATTACGGCTGGATAAGGAGTTTTGAAGAACACGTGGTCGCATTGAGCGCAGTATTTTTCTTTGCTTCCGTCGCTGAGAGTTTTGAATGTGAGTTTTTTGCCGCAGAAACAGCAATATTTCTTCTTCATGATGTTGTAGCCCCCATTGGCTTGAACCAGTTGCCAGAGGTTGCATAGTCTGCAGCAAAATATTAAATGGTTTGTGAGCCTTCATCACGGCTGAAGTGACATGCATATGGTTGAGTTAGGTGCGCCTTGCGGTCTCTACTGTGGCGCCTGCAAGTTCTACTTGGCTGAAAAATGCAAGGGATGCAAAGCGAACAGGAATATGCAGTGCACTATTTGGCAGTGCGCTGAAAAGAAAGGCTTAAAATTCTGCGGAGAGTGCAGTAGTTTTCCTTGCGAGAACAACTACGCGACGCCCGCGATAGCCAAAGAGTGGCTTGACGAAATAAGGAAGACATTCTCAAAATAATCGTTGCGTTATTTGGTGTGGGTGCGTCAAGTCTATAAATCTAGTCTGTTAGAAAGATGAAACGAGTTCAACCAACAGGCTTCAAGGGAGATTAGCATGCTGAAGGCTTATGCTCACAACGACCCTGAAGCGAAAGCGGTTCTGGACAAAGTCTCCAAATACACGCAGCAAGCTCAAGCCATGAAACTGCCATACTGGGTTCTGGCTCGAAACACAGATCCTGTGGGCATTGTGGCTGTTGGAAAAGAGCCTGTGCAGCTTTTGGCTTCACCGGGCACACCGATGGCTATGATGCGCTTAGTTGAGGTGGCGCTGCCTGAAGAGGATATAGCTGACTTTGCCACTGAAGCGCTTAGATTAGCAACAGAGAAGGGCGTTGAATACGCGGTGGCAACTTTCTCAGATAAGGAAGAAACTGCCATAAATCAGTTCAAAAGGGCAGGGTTCAAGGAGTTCGACGACTGTTACCGAATGATGTGCCAGCTGGACAAAGACTTCAAGGCAAGCTCTAAGTTGCAGTTTAAGCAGGTGCAGAAGGAGGAGATGCGCCAGTTTGTTGAAGTTGCTGTGAGGTTTCTGAGGGGTTCGCCCGATGTGTCGTTGTCAAGGGCTTTGGAGCACATGCGTGAGCTTCCTGATGAATTCCTGAGCTTCATTCATTCCCAAGAAAGGGTCTTTTTTGCAAACGGGAATGGAAAAACAGTAGGAGTTCTGCAGTTTAGCCCTAGCAGAGGTTTGATCAGCAATGTGGGTGTTGAGCCGGAGCAGCGTGGCAAAGGTTATGGAAAGCAAATCGTGCGGTTTGCGTTGGAACAATTGAAGAACAGCGGCTGCAAACAAGCTTATTTGAGAGTTCATGTGGAGAACAAGGCTGCAATTCACGTGTACGAGTGGGCTGGGTTTTCCAAAGCTGAACGATACAAGACTCTGATGTGGACTAGGCAACCTAAGCTTGAAGCTTGACTGATGCAGGCGTGCTCAGAAAGGGTTTTACACCTTAGTTTGACTACATCCAGAGTGGGAGTTGACAAGAAGATGACCGAGAAGCTAATATGCGCTCTGCTGTTTGGCGAGGCTGAGGAGAAGGCTAAAGCTGAAAAAATAGCCAATTCCTACAGGAATTGTCCATACACGGACTTTATGGCAACACGGGGAAAAGAGCTGTTTGCCACGTTTTTTCTTCCAGCGGAACAGAGATGGTGGATCGAGTACGTGGAGAAGAAACCAAAAGAAACATTCGGCTTGGAGAAAGCCAAGGTCACATTCGTAGATACTGTTCTTCATCCCAAAACGCTAAAAATGCGGTTACCTGAGAAAAAGGGAAAAACCTCTCCATGTGGGGCAGACTGCGGATCAGACCCGCTTTATGAGAGGGGTCGTTGCCCGGGTTGCCCAGCAACAGTGTATTACAGGCATGCACGCTGAGATTTCCTACTTTGGCTGGGCAACGTTAGGCTTGGTCTTCTTTCCGATGAGTTCGATCCAAACGCCGTCTGGGTCTCTGACAAACGCTAGCGTGTAGCCACTCTCGTCCCAGGGCTCGATAGCCGAGGTTGCGCCGCCTGCAAGCAATTTGTCGTAGCTTCTTCTGACGTCTTTGCACCAGAATGCTAGGTGGTCCAGTTCCGAGCCTTCCACGTATTCTTCGTAGTATTTCTTGTCCGGCGGGTAGTAGTTTAGCTCTAGTAATTGCTGCGAGTTCTTGCTTTTCAGGTGAATGTATGTGCCGCCTGCTCGCATTTTGCCTCTTCGCACAAGTTTCATGCCCATCGTCTTCGTATAGAACTCAATGGAGCGTTTCAACTCTCTAACCCTGATACCCGTATATTCGAACCTCATTTCCACTTCTTCGCCTTCCTTTTGGCAGAAGCTAATGGTTTCTAATAAGAGCCTTAAGAAACCTGCGTGCTGCTGATCTCCTCACAGCTTCCTTGCGCCCACGACCAGAAACCAAGGAATACGGTCGCATTCGTTTCCAAGCTCCCTGTAATGCTCCAGCATGTCTTTTTGAGAAGGAACAGGCTCCTCAAAATGCGTAAGGGTGAAGCCGTTTCTTATCAACGCGTTCATGTAGTCTGAAAGTGGGCGATGGTAACTGTACACAGGGGACCAGTCGATGCGTCCCCAAATCTCCAGGCTTCTGTCAAAGTATCTGTCGACTTTCCAGTATAGCCAATCTTCTTTTCGGTCGCTGTCCTGGGGCACTCTGACATATCCGCGAACGGGCGCACTTGAGAAGCACGGATGCATGATAGAGAAGATCAGTTTTCCACTCTTTTTCAGAACGCGCTTAAGCTCTTGAAACGCCTTTTCCAAATCTGGCAAATCCATCAGCACAAGATTCGAAACGACCGTGTCAAAGGTTTCATCTTTGAACATTGATAGGTTGCACAAGCTTCCTTTATGATATGTGATTCCAAGAGGGGCTTCGTTCTCCTTTTGCCGGGCGATTTCAACCAGCCTTTTTGAAACGTCTACGCCGATCATCTTGGCCCCTCTTTTCGCCAACAGTCTACAGAGGTAACCGTTTCCACACCCTGCATCCAGTATGGATAAGCCTGCAACTGAGCCTACAAGCCTAAAAATCGTCGGGTCGGTGATGTATCTTCTGTTTACGTCACCGTGTTCATCATACCGTCTGGTCCATTCATCTGCAACTTTGTCCCATGCTCTCGAAATCTGTTCTTCGCTGATTCTAGCTTTCTCTAGTGGATGAAATTCTGATACCCACAGTTTCTGCTGTTCATTTTTAGGGTCTAAGCCCTCGCCTCTCTCTTGCATGTCCGGGTGAAGTTGCCATGGATGCTTGCCTAAGAACTCAAGACGGTCTAACGCTGGATGCCTTTTGCCGCACGCAGCACATTCAATTGTGTAGTAGTATTTCCACTTCCAAAATTTACGTCGAACAACTCTGTGGCTTTCTGCGCAGCTTATGCAAGTGAAGCTGCGGGTTTCTTCACACCACGTTATTCCGTTGAAATGTCGAGGCTTTCCGCAAACACTACAAATAAATCTCCAGTGCCAATCACACCTTGGATAATCGCTTCTAGTATCCCTATGGGCTTTGCGCAGGGGATAGTGAACGTCAAAAGAATGATTGATCTCGCAGTACTTGCAGATCATTGTCTAGTCTACCGTAAACTGAAGATGCAGTGAGATAAGCATTTTTCCTACACTAGATAGTAGATTGCAGAAGCCGAGCATCTGCGGTAAGCTCGCTATCTTAGTTGATTCAACGGGCTTGTAGTGCTCAGAATCGAAGTTGACTCGAAATCGGCATGCGTGTTCATAACCTATAAGTAGCCTGATGAAGCCGTGGGTTCTCGAGCCCCAAAGGAGAGGAAGGAGCGCGCATGCGCGGGCTATTTTTCTTTTTCTGGCAAACCTATTGGGATCACGTAGATCGGTCTGTGGTCTAATGGTATCTTCAGGGCTTCATAGATCATTCCAACGTTGTAACTCGTGATTGTGCACGCGCCTAGCCCGAGGGCGGCTGCCTGCAACAGAAGATTCTGAGCCGCGTGCCCCGCCTCTAAATGAACAAACCTAGCTGCGTTCTCCAGAAGCGGAGATGCTTTAAGGGCTTTCGTGTTGTCAGCTGTCAGCACTATTGTGAGAGGTGCCGTTTTCACGGCTTCTTTGTTCATCGGCGTCATTGCTGCGTTCGAGAGGTCGCCTCTAATGTCTTTTTCGTTCAACTGATACAACACGTGTTTCTTGGGTTCATAGCGGAACAAACCATTGGAAAGAGCTAAGTAGGTTTCCAGCGGAAAGGTTCTTCCAGCCGAAGGCGCAGCTCGATGGAATGTCTTCTTTCCTTCAGGCGATTTCTCAACCCATGTTATTCCCTGAAGAGCCCACAGAAGCTGCGAAACGGTTGAAAGATCAACTTGCTCAGTTGAAAGCTTTCTCGCTGTCTTCCTCAACTTAAGGGCTTCTTCAATCGATAGCGGTCCCTTAGTTCCAGGCAACGGCAACTTCAAAACTGCTTTGCTCGTCGTGTTTATTGGCCTCCTCAAACTCATTGCGTTGCTTTAGGTTAACATTTAGTTTTATCGGCATCGAATGTGTTTGCCCACTATGAAGATTTGAAACCTGCTCTGATGTTACACATCTGTAGAAGACATCGGTTGTGGGAAGATATTTAAACCTCTTTCCTGAAGTCGCCGCTGGAGAGTTAATGAAATGGGCGATGAGATCACCATTGGGGTGCACATACTCCAGTTTGGTTTAGATTTCTCTCAAGTGAGAAGAATATGCAAAGCTGCAGAGGACTTGGGCTTTGACTCTGTGACCCTCATGGATCATTTTCGTCCCTTCACGGGGTTTTGCCCAAAGAACAAAAATCTCTTAGAATGTTGGACGACTTTGGCTGCGTTAGCAATGGACACAAAGAGAGTCCGAATAGGTTCTCTAGTCAGCTGTGCTTCCTACAGGAACCCGGCAATGCTTGCTAAGATGGCAGCTACAGTTGATCACATCAGCGGTGGAAGGCTAAAATTCGGAGTAGGGTCTGGTTCAATGACCGATGAATTTGAAGAAAACGGAGTAACACTTGGCAAACCCAGAGAGAGAATTATGAAGCTTGAAGAAACCATTCGAATTGTCAAGAGAATGTGGATTGAAGAAGAGGCAACCTTCAACGGTAAACACTACAGAGTCTCTCAAGCAGTTTGCTACCCTAAGCCTGTGCAGAAACCTCATCCACCAATAATCGTCGGGGGAGGTGGAGAAAAACTCACTTTGAAAGTTGTGGCAAAACTTGCAGACGCTTGGAATTTTGGAGCGCCGCCTGATGAATACGCGAAGAAGCTTGAAGTCTTGAAGAAGCATTGCGTAGAAGTCGGCAGAGACTTTGAAGAAATTGGCCTTTCACGATTGGCCTGGGTGATACTATCCTCTGATAGAGACGTAATCACGTCTTCTCTGCCACGCCCCCCGGAGAATTTGGATCGTGTCATTAATGCGCACCTTATTGGAACCCCTGAAACTTGCATCAAAAACATGCGACGCTCCCTAGAACTTGGAATAACCGACTTCGAGCTAGTTTTCCCAGACACTTTTTTCAGCCGCAAAGATCCCTTAAACCTACCGAACCTTGAAACGATGCAGCTTTTCGCCGAAGCTGTACTCCCTCAGTTCAAGTAAAGAACCTTAAGGGACTCCAAATAACAATTACATCAACCCTTTGCGTCGATCCTTGTTATGGTCTTGCGACTACTACGTCGTGGTCTGGTAGGATGTCTTCTGCATTTCGAATCACGTAGACGGAGTAGCCTACAAGTCCAGTTATCGAAGCCAAAATTCCTGATATTATAAACATGAGCGCCATTCCTGATCCTGGACCATTACCAACAAGCGCTCCGAACGCTGGTGCTAGGCTTCCAGTTGAAGCCATGGCTGGTTCGAAGACCCGATCAGCTAATGGTCCCGCCAGCAGCATGGATATGGGAGTGCTTATTTGTGCTATCAGAAGTCGAGATGCAAACACGCGACCTTGCACATCGGGAGCCACTTTAGCCTGCCAGATCGCTTGACTTGAACCATTAATGGTTGGGACGAGAAATGTTAAGAAGAAAGCTATCAGTGCCCATGTTGTGAGTTCAGAGGCAACGCCTAGAAGCGAAGTTATCAAGCCGACAATCATCAAACCGAAGAGCACACCTTTAATTCTGCGTTTTGGTCCTCCCCATACGCTTAGCAACAGACTGCCTGAGACGCCTCCCGCTCCCGAAGCCGACATTACGCTCCCTAAAACCACAGCATTGTTGCCAGTACGCGCCAAAATCATAGGAGCAATCAACGTGAAACCAAATGTGGCAATTAGGTTGAAACTGAAGAAAACCAGCAGGAGTCCAAACAGGCTCGAGCGCTCAGAAATGTAGCGAAACCCATAGACAGATTCTTTCCAAATGCTTCCACGTCCCTTTCGCCCAGCGTCAGTAACCGCCGGTTGAGGAATGCGCACAAGTAGCAGTATGCTCACCGCCACCAAAAACTGTGACCAAATCAAACGCAAAGACCCCTGCAATGCCTACCACACCAAGCAAGATCGCGGCGCCCACAGGAGAGAACACACCTGAGATACTTTGCGCCAATGAAAGCATGCCACTGGCACGACCATACTGCCCTTTAGGAACCATCGTAGTTACAGCCGCAGAATAAGCCGGAAAGTGAAAGGCTTGAAAGGCGCCTGAAAAAGCATTCGTCACGTACAAATGCCATATCTGAAGGTTGTCAGTCGCGTATAACAGCAAGACAGTCAGGGTGGACACGCCTGCTGCTAAGTCGCTAAGCATCATGGTGAGCTTTCTATTCCAACGATCGACAAGGGCACCAGCCATCGGACTGACCAGTACCAAGGGGGCGAAGGCAAAGAAGCCGACTAATGCTAGGGCTGTCGCTTGACCAGTCATTTGCCAAGCCCAAACGGCCAGCGCAAATCCTGTCATGGCTGTGCTCAATAGCGAGAAAACTTGCCCCACACAGAGCATAGTGAAAGCAAACATGCCTGCAGGTGCGCAATTCAACCTATTTAGCTGGTTCCCACCGACTTGAGCCATAGTGCTCCGCCACTTATTCTGAGCTGCTCTTTAATCGTGGTGAATCTAGGGTTAAAAAGAAAGAGGGTGTGAGAGGGCAGCGCTGTTCGTGTTAAATTATGCGATTGCGTATGTTTTCGATTG
>Ga0315307_1001098_pt1 | contig 11999 bp, 6 predicted proteins | sample TDP2_MG_FD_203079 | JGI IMG/M metagenome (GOLD analysis project Ga0315307, IMG submission 203079) | Freshwater sediment microbial communities from Lake Towuti, South Sulawesi, Indonesia - TDP2 | ecosystem: Environmental > Aquatic > Freshwater > Lake > Sediment | place: Indonesia: South Sulawesi... | reverse complement strand
CATCACTTTCCTCTTTCAGCTAGCGGAGAGTTGCCACAGTCCATAGAAGGAGCGATTGTCAGCATAGCTGACAAGGTGGATACCATTACTGGAGATTTCAGTGTAGGCTTTTTGCCTTCGGGATCACAGGACCCTTATGGCTTGCGCCGTCAAGCTCAGGGAGTCATCCGCATAATTTTGGATAAGAAGCTCACCTTGTCTCTGGATAGTCTAATTGATGAATCACTGGAACTTTTGCGGAAATCGGCTCATTTCAGTCGAAAGAGGCTGGAAGGAATTTCAGAGGTCAAGAATCAGATTCTCCAATTCTTTCGCCAGCGTATGGAATCGATACTCATAGAGGGGGGAATTAACTATGATGAAATCGAGGCAACACTGGCTGTCGGTTTTTCCGATTTAGTTGATGCTGAAATTAGAGCCAGTTCTATCCATAAATTGAGGAAGTCCCCTGATTTTGAACCAGTCATCATTGCCTTTAAAAGAGCAAAAAATATTTTGAAACAAGTTGAAGAACGAAAAATCAAGATTGTAAGTTCTCAGTTCGATGAGAAGAAGTTGAAGGAAGCGGAGGAGAGAAGACTTTACGAAGCGTTTAATATAATTGAGAAGGAAACTGGCAAACTCTTGAAGAAGGGGGAGTATCAGAAAGCTTTAGAGAAACTGGTGAGTCTGCGCAAGCCCGTTGATGACTTTTTTGATAAAGTGATGGTTATGGTTGAGGACAGAAAATTGCGAGACAACCGTCTGGCTTTACTGAATAGGATTGTCGAACTGTTCTATAAAATTGCTGACTTTTCCAAAATAGTAGTAGAGTGAAAAACAAGGAGGTAGGTTGAGGATGGCCCGCAAATACGTATATTTCTTTGGTGAAGGTAAAGCAGAGGGAAAGTCTGAAATGAAAAATCTTCTGGGAGGTAAAGGAGCCGATCTGGCAGAGATGACTAATCTCGGAATTCGAGTGCCAGCTGGCTTTACCATTTCTACAGAGGTTTGCACAATATACTACGAACACAAGGGGAAATTTCCTGAAGGATTAGAAAAAGAAGTAGAAGAAAATTTGAGGAAAGTAGAAAAGGCAATGGGAGCAAAGTTTGGAGACACGGAGAATCCTCTCCTGGTTTCGGTGCGTAGCGGGGCTCGGGTTTCCATGCCGGGAATGATGGACACGGTGCTAAACATAGGCTTAAATGATAGGACGGTAAAGGGTTTAATCCATGAAACCAAAAACCCCAGAGTAGCTTACGATAGTTACAGGCGTTTCGTGCAAATGTATGGTAATGTAGTATTAGGAATGGATAAGGATATATTTGAGTCTATATTAGAAAGAAAAAAAGAGCAAAAGGGTATAAAATTTGATAATGAATTGAGTGTTGAGGACTTAAAAAATTTGGTAGAAGAGTTTAAAAAAGCCGTAAAAAAACATACAGGTAAAAATTTTCCTGAAGTGCCTTATGAACAACTGTGGGGAGCAATAGCTGCAGTATTTGACTCTTGGAATACTAAAAGAGCAATTAGTTATCGAAAAATAAATAATATTCCTGATGATTGGGGAACCGCAGCCAATGTTCAGGCAATGGTGTTTGGAAATATGGGAGAGGATTCAGCCACAGGTGTAGCTTTTACAAGAGACCCTTCCACAGGACGAAATGTTTTTTATGGTGAATATTTGGTAAATGCTCAAGGTGAAGATGTAGTAGCAGGCATTAGAACTCCGCATCCTATAAATAGAGCACAGAGAAAGGATAGTCCTCTAATCTCTTTAGAGGAAGAAATGCCCCAAATCTATGAACAGCTTGAAAGTATAAGAGGTACTTTAGAAAGGCATTATCGCGATATTCAAGATATTGAGTTTACTATTCAAAAAGGGAAATTATGGATGCTTCAGACCAGGGCGGGAAAGCGCACTGCTCAATCAGCAATTAAAGTTGCTGTGGATATGCAAGAGGAAGGTTTGATTGATAAGAAAACCGCCGTCCATAGAGTGGACCCAATGCAGTTGGATCAATTATTACACAGAAGATTCGACCCCAAAGCTAAAAAAGAAGTAGTGGCTCAAGGCTTGGCTGCTTCTCCTGGAGCAGCGACGGGCAAAGTAGTATTTACAGCAGATGAGGCTGAGGAGCTCGGTCAAAAAGGAGAGAAAGTAATTTTAGTTCGCACCGAGACTTCTCCCGAAGATATTCATGGCATGGTTCAAGCGCAAGGAATTTTGACTTGTCGAGGGGGAATGACCTGTATTTCAGGGGATTCAATTATTTTAACTGATAAAGGATTTTTTGAAGTTAAAGAAGTATTTAAAAAATTAGAAAATAATGAAAAATTAAACATACTTTCGTACGATTCTGGTGTTTTTGAGCCAAAATGGAAAAGGATTATTGCTACTGGGAGACGGAAATCCAAGGTGATTAAGATAGCTACTTCCCAATCTGGAAGAACAAAACACAATTTCTTAAAAATCACGCCTGACCATAAAATGTATACTTTTCAAAATAGAGAATTAACTAAATTGAGATTGGACAAGATATTAGAGGAAGAAGGACACATTTGTCTGATAGATAAAATTCCTCAGCTACAGTCTAAGAAAACCATAAATAATGAAAAATTAGCTTATTTAGTAGGAGCTGTATTAACTGACGGGCATATTAATTTGAAAAAGACCAAGGGAAGTGTTGTGTTTACTCAAAAAAAGACCGATGAGAAACTACCATTTATTAACCAGGTTGAATCCTATTTTGAAAATGTATTTGACACAAGATTCAGTTTCTCGAGAACAAAAACATCTAAGGCTTATCTAAGGAATAGATATATTCAAGGAGAAGCAACCGATTTGATAAGTTTTAAGAAAAGACCAGCGGAAATTTTGGACCAAATAAGAGAAAATTTAGTTCTTTGGGTTTTGAATTTAGATGAAATATCTTGTTTAAATTTTCTAGCTGGCGCAATCGATGGGGATGGCGCATTCCATTCTTATGAGAATAATAGAATTATGATATATGTTTCTAAAAAGAAAGTTCTTGAGGCAGCTGTTGTTGCTTGCTTGAAGTTGGGTATTGTTCCTCAAGTGACAGTAAATAGAAATATCTACAATGTTCAAATTTTAGAAAAATTAGACAAAATTTTATCCTTAACCAAACGAGTGAAAGGTGATTTGAGGCAGAGAATGTACGGTACCAAATTATTTTCTGTCCGAGGATTGTTTTCTGATATTGTGGAGGAAGTCAATTTTATGGGAAGACCTAAGGAATGTATAAAAAGAAATCTGTTAATGGATACTGAAAAAATTAAAAGAGATATCTTACCAATTTGTAGCTCCAATCCAGTTAGGCCAGAGTTAGAAAGAGTGCTAAATTCTAATCTGCGAATGTATAGGATAAAAGAAATAAAAGGGGAAAAAGAGGAATATGTTTATAATTTTGAAGTAGAGGCTAAGGATGATTTAAATAAAAATTATGTAGTTTTTACAAAAATGTATACCCCGCTTCTTGTATCAAATTCGCACGCTGCAGTGGTAGCCAGGGGGATGGGTAAATGCTGTGTAGCTGGATGTGAATCCATCAGGATAAATTATGGAAAGAAAGAATTCAGCGTGAATGGAAAGGTAGTTAAGCGAGGTGATTATATCTCTATCGATGGTGCTACGGGTGAAGTGATGATTGGGGAAGTTCCTACCGTTGATTCAGAAATTGCTCAGGTTATAAAAGGAAAATTGGAGCCAGTGAAATCTGAATTATATAGAGAATATTCTAAATTGATGAAGTGGGTGGATGAAATTAGAAAGATTGGCGTAAGGACTAACGCTGATACTCCTTTTGACGCTAAGTTAGCTCGTGACTTCGGTGCTGAGGGAATAGGTTTAGCTCGAACTGAACATATGTTTTTTGGAGAAGAGCGTCTACCTTTAATGCAAGAAATGATATTGGCTGATACTGAAAATGAGCGAAAAAAAGCAGCGGATAAATTACTTCCTCTACAAAAACAGGATTTCAAAGGAATCTTAAAAGCAATGGATGGATTGCCTGTAATTATAAGATTATTAGACCCACCTTTACATGAGTTCTTACCTAAACATGAGGATTTGCTAATCGAACTTACACATCTTAAGGCAATTTCTGGTAATGAAGACAGAATTAAGGAGCTGGAGAGGATACTTGCTAAAGTTAATGCCTTAAAAGAACTAAATCCTATGTTAGGTCATCGGGGATGTAGATTAGGCGTAACTTTTCCTGAAGTTTATAGAATGCAGAATAGAGCCATATTTGAAGCGGCTTGTGAATTAGTAAAAGAAGGATTTAATCCTATCCCAGAAGTAATGATTCCCTTAGTCAGTCATATAAATGAATTTAAAATAACTAAAAAAGATGTGGATGAGATAGCTAAAAGCACAATGAAGGAATTTGGAGTTGAGTTAAGGTATATGGTCGGAACTATGATTGAATTACCCAGAGCTGCTTTAACTGCTGATGAAATTGCTAAAGAAGCAGAGTTTTTCTCTTATGGAACAAATGATTTGACCCAGACCACATTTGGTTTTAGCCGTGATGATATAGAAGGAAAATTTCTGCCTGTCTATATTGATAAAAATGTGTTAGAGAACAATCCCTTTGCAGTATTAGATAAAGAGGGTGTAGGCCAATTAATAAAGATAGGCATTGAAAAAGGAAGAAAAACAAGGCCCGATTTAGAAGTAGGTATTTGTGGCGAGCATGGAGGTGAGCCGTCTTCAGTTAAATTTTGTCATCAGGTGGGAATGAACTATGTAAGCTGTTCCCCTTATAGAGTTCCCATTGCAAGACTAGCTGCTGCTCACGCCGCCTTAGAGGAGGAGACAGTAAAAGCCGAGAGACAAAGTTTTCGGAGGATTGAGAAAAGAAGGCCGGCCGGACCTAGAAAAAGGCATTTGCGGTGAACATGGGGGAGATCCCGATTCCGTGAAGTTTTGCCATCGGGTAGGAATGGATTATGTCAGCTGTTCTCCTTACAGAGTGCCCATCGCCCGCCTTGCCGCTGCCCAAGCAGTCCTGGAAGAAAAGAAAGAAAAGTCATAGTAATTGGCTCGCGTTAGTAAGACAGTTATATTTGGGAAAAAGCCCACTCATCTCGTTTCTTCTTGCAAGGGAGTACCGTAGCTTAGTTGTTAGAGCAACGGTTTCGTAAACCGAAGAGGGGTAAAAAGAAGGGTAGTAAAAAGATAGACGAAAATCCCAAATCTCCTTGATTTTTCAGGAAGTTTTGGGATTTTTTATTTTGTGGAGATTTATCGGAATTTATCGGATTTTGGTGGACTTTTGGTCAAAAAATGGTCAAAAATTTTGGGGCCTTGCTTAGTGACTATTAAGCCAAGACAAGACCATAGATTTACGGTTTGAAATAGAGAATATATACTAAACTTTTAAGTATATATAGCTAATAAATGTAGAGCATTTTAGAGCATATAAAAAAGGAATCTCCCTAATCAAAGCTTTATATATATAATTTTCGACACCTTAAAAAAGAATATCGACTAATATCGAACACTTTAAAAAAAGAATATAGGACAGATAAGGGCACTTTAAAAAAGACTTTTGGCAAATATGAGCAAATAAGAGCAATATAAAAAAGGAATTAAGCTTCTAATCAATGCTAATTGCCGATAGGAGGTGAAAGATTATGAAAAAGGTGGCAATCTATGGAAGGGTTAGCACTAAAGACCAGGACCCCGAAAGTCAGCTTTTGGATTTGAGGAAGTATGTGAAACTTAGAGGTTGGGAAGTTTATCAGGAGTATGTGGACTGGGGCGAAAGCGGAGCAAAAGAAAGCAGACCGGCGTTGGACAGGTTAATGAAAGATGCGAGAAAGAGGAAATTTGATATTCTCCTGGTCTGGAAGTTTGACAGGTTTGCTCGGTCCACAAAACATCTGGTTACTGCGTTAGAAGAATTAGAAGGTCTGGGTATTGATTTCTGTTCTTATGAGGACAGTATTGACACTTCTACAAATCATGGAAAGTTGGTATTTACCATTATGGGAGCAATAGCCGAGTTTGAAAGGTCTTTAATTAGAGAAAGAGTATTAGCCGGCGTTCGCAGGGCCAAAGAAAACGGAATAAGACTTGGAAGACCTCCTTTGGAGCTGAATATTGAGAGAATCAAGGTCTTGGCCTCCCAAGGGAGCTCTGTCAGAGCAATAGCAAAGGAAATGGGCATTTCCAAAAGTCTTGTACATAAAACCCTGCATTTGTAGTTGGCATAGAGGAAGGGATGAGGAAGAAGACATTTTGAAATATGACCAAGAGATCTTGTCTTAGCATGAAAAACTTTCCTTATAGTCGTTGTTTTATTTCAATTTTCATTTTGTCTTCAACTTTTTTCTTAGGGTAATTCCAAAGTTAGAATAAATAAAAAAACTCACTTTTGGGAATCATTTTTTGAATAAATCCTTGGGTGAGTTTTCGAAAAAAAGTATCTTTCTATCTCACAAAAATTCAATTTGTATACTTCAACATCCCGGAGACATATTAACATCCTTCTTTTGCAATAGGAAATTCAAGACCTACTCTAATTATAATATTATTGAAGAACTTGTCAAGCTTTTTTTTAAAGATTCTTATCTTAACCTGCTAACTTTCCCTTACTTCGGAAACCACCAAAATTGAATGCCTTGATACGGGAGAATGCCCCCTTTTAGTAGCCACTGCTTACTATATCCATTATCTACTTCTGTCGAAAAGCGGTCTTGCGCAGGATGCATAGCCTCGGCTCCTATACATAGGTTCTTCTCGGGCACATTTATGGTGAACAGAAAACCTTCTGTAGGAAGCATTGTAACCCAGTTAGCCATGTATGTTCTCCAAAAAAGTGTTTCTATTTTATAGGTGACTATAGCTTTTTCTTTAGGTGCCATAGAAATAATGTGCTCAAACCAAACCACCGCATCATTTTCCAATTTCTCTGTAATAGGAACTTTGGTCTTGGTCCCTGTCGGTGATTCAATGATTAGGTTTGAAAAGCTAATACTTTTTCCATGATCTGGAACTAATGCTTTTTCCATAAAAGTGCAAATTCTGTGTTGTTGAGTTAATGCGGTCATATTTTCTATTTGATACTTGACCGTTATTTCTCCCTCGACAGACTTTGGTGCTTTATCAGTTGGCTTTAATGTATAGTGGACGTTAAGCTCTTTACGCAAAAAAGGTTGTTTTATAACATTATCAACAATTTCAGTTAATATCTTGTCTGAAACAGTTTGACCAAGAATTGCATAAAAGACGTCGGACGTTATTTGAGCTCGGGTTCGGGTAATTTCCTCTAAAAACCTCTTGCGGGTGAATGATTCGATGGTAACAACTAATATTACTGCAATGATCCCTGCCTCTCCGATAGATTCAAGAAAATGGCCCCAGAATGGAACATCTTTTAACCATGTTTGACAAACCATTAGGCATATTATTCCAGCCAGAAGCATGATCACGATTATCGTAAAGAAACCTTTTAAAAAGTAGAATCTTTTTCTCATAACGTTACCCCCAGTCAGTCTATGTTTATACTTAATTTTTTATCTTGAACAATTAGTATATCAAAAACGATTTAATTTTTCAAGAAAGTATTTTCTTTTAAGTGGAAATGGGAAGGGAGATCGTGACCCCTTATTTCCAAGCTATAGATTAATTAGATTAATTTGTTTTAGTGAAAATAGATGGAAAGCATTAGTCAAATTTACTGAAATTAAACCACCACAAAAAAAGAAAAAAAGAAAAACACATTACATCCCAGGCAATCGCAAAAATGAAATCCTTAACTCTTTACCGCTAGCCATCCCGGATACTCCAGAGAGGGCAGCGGGAAAACAATTAGGAAATTGGTTTTGTGATGAAAATCGTCTCTGGGGAGACCTGACCAAAGAAGAAGAAATAAAGCTTCAAAATATCCTCAAAGGCAAGAATCTCTCCCTAAGAGACTGAAAACAACCTCATATTTGCGTTTCAAGGGATGAAAAATTACTTCTGAATGGTTTTATATATCCCCTCACAAAGGGGGTGAAGAAAAACTTTGTATGGAAAAAAAGAGGCACATGAAGTATAATCACCTCTAAAATATTTACCAAAAAGAGGTTAAATACTCATGTGCCCAATTCCATATTACACAATTATGAGAAAAAGTAAAGATAAAAAATTTCTTCGTCTCCAATTAATCCTCTCAGTAGAACAATACGGAATAAAACAAACTGCACGAAATTTCAAGACAACACGAAATACTGTCAGAAAATGGTATAGACGATGGCTCCAGAATCACTATCAAGGCCTGGATGAACTATCACGACGTCCCCATACTTCTCCCTCTGCCCTCTCTCAAACCGTGAGAAATAATCTTGTAGCATTGAAAAAGAAATACAAAAGAATAGGCGCCGATACCATTAAATCAATAGAAAATCTTCCCTACAGCAGCAAAACTATAAGAAAAATATGGCGCCAAGAAGGAGTATCCTCGCGAAAAAGACGAAAAAAATATGTAACAAAACGAAACTTGAGAGAAGTAAAAAAGAAGTTCGCTCTTTTCCAACATATAATAGAAGATACCAAAGATTTAATTGATATTCCTGAATACTGGATACAGCTGCAGCAGAAGCCATTACCTAAAATCCAATATACAGCCAGAGAAGTGACCTCAGGACTTATGTTCTTAGGCTTTGCTGATGAAAAGTCTTTAACCTATTCTACATTATTCGCAAAATATATTAATAACCAACTGCAAAAATATGGCGCTGACCTATCAAAAACCATAAGACAAACTGATAACGGTGCTGAATATATCGGAAGCTGGCAATCCAAACATCCCAGCACCTACACACAAGTAATCGAAAGTATACCCGGACAAATCCACACTACTATATTCCCCAGAGCTCATAGAATGCAGGCTGATGTGGAAACTGTTCACAACCTTATTGAAGCTGAATTCTATGAAATCGAAAACTTCAAAAATAGAAGAGATTTTATGAATAAGGCTTATTCTTATCAACTCTTCTTCAATCTGGTCCGTACTAACTCATATAAAGAAAACAAAACACCATGGCAGATTGCCAAGGAAAAAGCTCCTCATATCTCTGTTGACATTGCCAAAATTCCACCTGTCGACCTTTGTGCACTTTTGAATAAAAAACTTGATTTTTTGTCTAAAAGGGGTTACGATGTCTATTCCGTGCCCTGTATTTTCTTTTAAGCAATTTTCACAGAGAGAGTGTCTTCATATTACTTTTTGATTTTCGCGTTGACAAGCGATATCTTCTTGAGCAGATTCCAAATACCTTGTCCATAAAACCCTAAACAAATCTTTGATATTTGATTGAGTCTATTAAGGGTAAATTTGCGAATTTGACCGTCCTTGAATCTAAAGTTTTTGGGACGTTATATCCTGTGGAAGATTACGCCGTAGCCGTTGAGTCTTAGGTAGAAAGAGAAGCCGATTAAGCCTGCCAGTATTGTTAGGGAAAGCCAATCTCGCCAGGTAGACCTGGAGCGAAGGTAATAAGTTCTCTTCTTTTTAAATCCAAAACCCTTAGATTCTAATGCCATAGCCAATAGGTCTGTATTTCTGATGGCATGGATGAGGATGGGAACAAAAAGAGGAATGTGCTTCCTAATCCTTTTCCACAATCGCCCGCTTTCCAGGTCTAAACCTCTTGATTTTTGAGCCTGGACGATGGTTGAACTTGTAGCGGCGAAGGTGGGAACGAGGCGGAAGGAGAGGGAAAGGGCAAAGCTGACAGGGAAAGGAAGGCCCAAAAAACTGAGTCCGCGGGTGAAATCTTCCGTTCTGGTGCAGGAGAGGAATATAATTCCTGAAAGTATCATTGTGTCTATTCTGATTCCCATAGCCAGTCCGTAGAAGAGAGATTCTTTTGATATCTGAATGAAGCCTAACCCGAATATTCGTGTTGGACCCCGGAGAAATAAAGACCATAAGAGTGTGCTGAAGAAAGCTAAAATGATTAACAGTATCCAGAATTTCTTAAGGTTGGAAAGAGATTTGGCGAGAATAGAGAGGAAGAGAACCATCACAAATATGATGGAAAGGTATAGGGGATGGTTGAATGCCATTGCCCAGATGAAAAGGAGTAGTAATCCTACTATCTTTGTTACCGGATGGAGATGGTGCAGGAGAGATTCTTTATCCAGGTAGATAAACATACTTATCTTTGGAGACAGTATTTGAATTCATCAACAGAAAGGAGCGTTCTGCCCATTCTGTTACTTAAACGTATAATTTCCGGTAATCTTAGAAAACTATTAGCGAGATTTTCTTCTTGAGAAAAGACTTTTCGAGTCTGGTCATCGAGTATAATTTTTCCCCTATGGAGGACCAGGACTCTTTTTGCATATTCAGCTACCACCCAGAGTGAATGGGTAATGATGATTATGGTATTGCCTTTGCGATTAAGGCTCTTTAAGAGTTCCATAATTGATTTCTGTTCTCTATAGTCTAAACCTGTGGTTGGTTCGTCCAGGATGAGGATGTGTGGTCTTGCGGCGAGGATTGAGGCGATGGCGACTCTCTGTCTTTCTCCCTTAGTTAAAGAGAAGGGGTCGCATTCTTCATACCCTTCTAATCCCACATCTTTGAGTGCTTCTTCTACAAAGCGAGGGATTTTCTCTCCGGGAATTCCCAAATTCCTGGGGCCAAAGGCGACTTCCTCTTCCACTGTATCAGAGAATATCTGATGGTCGGGGTTCTGAAATACATACCCTACTGTTCTGCCGAGTTCCGAGACGAGTTTTCCTTTGGTGTCTTCACTGGCTATTCTCACTTCTCCCTTTGTTGGCTTGAGAAGCCCATTGAAATGTTTTGCCAATGTCGTCTTTCCCGAACCATTCTGTCCAATAATGGCTAAAAATTCTCCCTGGCGGATTTCCATACTTACATTATCCAGAGCCTTTATATTTCCAGGATAGATATATTCCAGACCATTTACTTCAATAATCTTATTTCCATAACCAGTCTGTTCTTGTTCTTCTTTTTTCAGGAGGTCCGTGTATTTCTCGTCGGAGATTTTCCAATCTCTTTTCTGGAAAACTTTAAGAGCGTCCTCTACAGTGAGAGGATAGGATGGCTCATCTGTCTCCTGGAAGAGTTTGGCTATCTGGGGAGGCCGAATCCCGTGATTCTCAAGGAGCTCTACGTCTCTAAGAATCTGGTGAGGTTTCCCTTCTGTAACTATTCTACCTCCGTCCATAATTACAATCTTATCTGCCTCCAGCACTGCCTCGGCTTCGTGCTCAATAAACAGGAGAGTGTAGCCCTCTGACTTAAGTAAACTGGCGACAGAAAAAATTTCCAGTTTGCCCTGGGGGTCTAAATCAGTTGTGGGCTCGTCCATTACCACTATTTTTGGCTTGATAGCGAGGATGGAAGCAATAGCCAGTCGCTGTTTTTCCCCTCCGGAGAGGCTTGCCGGTTCTCTTCTTTCAAAACCTTCAAGTCTTACTAATTGCAGAGCGTCAGAAATTCTCTCCTTGATTTCCTCTCGAGGGAGGCAAAGATTTTCCGGGCCGAATGCTACTTCTAATTCTACATTAGTGGAGAAGAGTTGGGATTCAAAGTCCTGGAATACTAAACCTATCTCGCCTACCAGGTCATAGACTCTTTTGCCGACAATTGAGTTTCCTAGAATTCTTACTTCTCCGGAGTAATTGCCCTTATGAAAGTGGGGAATCAAACGATTCAAACAGCGGGAGAAAGTTGACTTGCCCGCTCCGGTGTGTCCCATAAGGACGACCATTTCTCCCTGTTCCTGGGCGAATCTTATTCCATCTAAAGCTTTCGTGGCCCCGTCTTTATAAGTGAAGGTCAAAGCGTCAACTTCGATGGCTTTCATCCCGCTCCTCCATATAGTTTCCTGACAGGTCGATAGTAAATATCCTTGTAGCAGCAAAGCGTAAGCTTTGCTTATTGTTAGCAGAGCTATCGCTCTGCAGCTACATCCTACTTGCAGTCTTCAGTGAAGCCTGCTACTCTTATAGTAGAACGGAA
>Ga0315307_1001096_pt1 | contig 12002 bp, 11 predicted proteins | sample TDP2_MG_FD_203079 | JGI IMG/M metagenome (GOLD analysis project Ga0315307, IMG submission 203079) | Freshwater sediment microbial communities from Lake Towuti, South Sulawesi, Indonesia - TDP2 | ecosystem: Environmental > Aquatic > Freshwater > Lake > Sediment | place: Indonesia: South Sulawesi... | reverse complement strand
GTCTTGGGGAGAGACGATTCAATAGAAAAAATAGGAAACCTGGGTGAAGAGCTCGAAGAGAAGTCCTCGCATTTGATCAAAGCGAACGGTAGACTGATAGAACTCAGGAAAGAGTTATCGAGAGAAGTAAGGCAGAAGACGAAAGCAGTGTCTTTTCTCTACAGGATAGAAAGGGATGTTTCAAATAAGTGGAAGCTGGAAGACGTTCTAAGGCTAGTCGTGGAAAGGGTGAGTTCGATTCTGAATGTGAGGATATGCTCTATCCTCTTAATAGATGATAGGACTGGCAGGTTGTCAATTAAATGTGCTAAGGGACTGGAACAGGAAATTTTGCGGGAGACAGAACTTGAGGTGGGAGATAAGATTTCGGGCTGGGTAGTAAAACATAATAGGCCAGTTTTTGTGAGAAATATCGAGAAAGATATTCGTTTTGCTAAAAGGAGTGAGGAGAAATATTACAACAAATCTCTAATGAGCGTTCCTTTGGCCACAAGGGATAAGGTTATAGGAGTTCTTAATGTCAACAATAAGAAGTCGAGAAGAGTTTTTAATCGTGAAGATTTTCGATTGCTCAAGCAGATAGCTGCTCAGGTCGCCATAGTTATCGAAAATGCCAGACTTTATAAGAGTTTGTCCGACCTTTATATGCGCACCATAACTTCCTTGGCAGCTGCTATCGACGCACGCGACCATTACACCAGCAGGCATTCGGAGATGGTGGCTAAATACGCTGTAGTTATTGCTGAAGCGCTGAAAGTTCCTCCTGAGCGAGTAGAGCTTATCAGGCAGGCTTCCCACTTACACGATATTGGTAAGATTGGTGTGCACGACTTTATCCTCCTCAAATCGGATAAATTAAGCGATGAAGAATGGGAGGAAATAAAGCTCCATTCGGTTAAAGGTGCTGAAATACTGGAACCTCTGGTTGTTTTCCTTGATGGAATAATTGATATGGTCAGGCAACATCATGAAAGATATGATGGGAAAGGTTATCCCGACCACTATAAGGAAGGGAAAATAGATATAGGAGCAAGAATAATGGCTGTAGCTGATGCCTTTGATGCTATGTTATCAGAAAGACCATACCGGAAAGCATATTCTAAAAAAAGAGCAATTGAAGAGTTGAGAGAAAATAGTGGAACGCAATTCGATCCGAAAATTGTGGAGACTTTTCTTGAGGTGTTAAATAAGGAGCCGGAGTTAACTCAAAATAGTTATCAATAATTAAATGATAGATTAGCAAAAAAGGGGACTGTCCCCCCGGGGAAAGGGGACTCTCCCTTTTTTATTTTGTACTTGACAGGTACACGTATGTGTGCTATAATTGAAATCGAAAGGAGTTATTATGCCTGAAAATTTAACTCCTAAGCAAAGGAAGGTATTAGATTTTATTCTTGAGAGGCTCCATACTGTGGGGTCTCCACCCACCATTCGGGAGATAGCCCAACATTTCGATTTCTCCTCCACAGGTTCTCCCAGAGTCCATCTCAAGGCTCTTGCTAAGAAAGGGTATCTCCGGTTGAACCCTCAGATTTCCAGAGGAATTGAAGTCCTCACCCGGGCTATAGGGATACCCATTGTGGGTCGGGTAAAAGCAGGAGGTCCAGAGCTTGCAGTTGAGGATGTAGAAGATTATCTTGACCTCTCCAGGGTCTTTCCTCGCGAGGAAACCATCTTTGCCCTACGGGTAAAAGGGGATAGTATGGTTGGGGTGGGGATAATGGATGGAGACCTGGCTATTGTGAAGAGGCAACCCTTAGCCGGGGAAGGTGAAATTGTTGTTGCCTTAATCGGAGAGGAAGCCACAGTGAAACGCTTCTTTAAGGAGCCCCGGGGAGTGCATCTGGAACCAGCCAATCCTGCTTATGAACCCATTGTCAGTAAAGATGCCATAATTGTGGGTAAGGTGATTGGAGTGGTACGGGGATATGGGACTCTACGGTTATAGGCCGAGATTCAAGCTTCAGTGAAGCTTGCTTATGGATATACTCCCCTTACATTGTTATGGAGTAGATTTATGTACGAAGTTATCGAAGAACCAATCCAGGTAGGAGCTATCTTTAAGGGTAATAAAATCAAGCCCCGCTGGTTCATATGGAAAAAGAGAAAGTACCCCATACGGGATATAACCTTTAAGTGGCAAGACAGGAAAGGAGAAGAAATTCTACTCTATTTCTCGGTCTCCGATGGGGTCAACACATATGAGATATGCTTTAACCAGAAGAGTCTCAACTGGTTTTTGAGCAAGGTCTCCATCGAGGGATAATTGTGAACAAGGTCATTATGCATGTGGATATGAATGCCTTCTTTGCCGGCATTGAGCAGAAGGCTAATCCCCGCCTTCAGAATAAGCCAGTAATTGTGGGTGGAAGCCCACATTCCCGCACGGTGGTGGCTACTGCCTCTTATGAAGCGAGGGAATACGGAGTGAAGACAGGCATGCCTCTAAGTGAGGCAAGGAGGCTCTGTCCCCAGGCAATCCTGGTGGAGGGAAACTCAGCAAAGTATATAGATACCTCTCTGGAGATTATTAAAATTCTTAATGAGTTTACAGACCAGGTTGAGATCTTCTCCATTGATGAAGCATTTCTCGATGTTACTGGAAGCCAGGCTCTATTTGGTAAGCCGATTGAGATTGCTCGCGAGATTAAAGAACGCTTAAAGAAAGAGATAGGTTTGTCCTGCTCCATTGGAATTGCTCCTAATAAACTTTTAGCCAAACTAGCCTCAGAGATGGAAAAGCCGGACGGTCTTGTAGAGATAGAGGAGGAAGAAGTATCTAAGATTTTGGCCAGCCTTCCGGTGGAGAAACTCTGTGGAATCGGGGAAAAGACTGCCTCCCATCTCTCGCAATTAGGTATAAGGACTATAGAGGAGTTAGGAAATGCTCCCATAGACCCTCTCGTTCACCACTTCGGAATCATCGGACATCTGTTAAAACAGATGGGAAAGGGAAGAGATGTGAGTCGGGTAGTCTCCTATACTGAGGAAGGGGAAGTGAAATCTATGGGACATTCCTATACTCTCCCCGGGGATACCTGGGATATGGAGATGATTAGAACAGTACTTTTGAGGCTCTCTGAACAGGTGGGAAGGCGTTTAAGAAAAGGGAGATATAGGGGTAGGAGAGTATCTTTAATTTTAAGATACTCTGATTTCTTCACATTCAGCCGAGACCTCTCCATTCCAGAGTATATCGACTACGGAGTGGATATTTACTATGTAGCGTTGAGAATCTTAAAGAGAATCGGACGGCTTGCCAAGGCGGTGAGGCTTGTGGGAGTAAAAGTATCCAACCTCATCTCTGAACATGGACAATTATATCTCTTGGAAAGTTATAAGAAGAGAGAGGCTCTGATTGAAGCGATTGATGGAATTAATGATAAGTTTGGTGAGTTTACTCTACAGTCCTGTCGCCTGTTAATGGAAACTCCTTGCGAAAAGATATTCCCCTACAGGATTAACCCTCCCCAGCGAAAGCCCCTCTCCCATCTCAGCCCCTTTTCTCCCTGACCAATTTTCTCACTTTTTGGCTAAAAATCCAGGAGCTGTTCACGAACTATCCTTCCAATATTGTAGCCGCAGTAGGTGCAACACTCTGTGGTCGCCCAAAGGACGGGACGGCACGCCGAAAGATCGGCATAAACTGCGTCCGTCCCCTACAGGAAGGCGAAGCTTACGAGGCTGTGTCGTAGCCCTGTTTTGGGTAGTCGCAGGTCCGACAGGACTCCGAACAGGCATCGGACTCCTTCGGAGCTTTAGCCTGCGTAATTTCTCCGTCGAGGACGCTACCAAGCAAGAAATCTAATTGCGACACAGCCTCTTACGGTTTGCTGCTATAACAAACGCTCGCTTAAATCGCAAATGGGAGAATAAGTTTCTTTTTAAAATTACATAAAATTCTTGACAATACCCCGTCATTTAAAAGGTTTGACTTTTCAGACCATTTATGGTATATTTAAATTCAGAAAAATCTAAATGCTGATTTTGAATTTTCATAGAATAGTAAGCAGGGAGGATAGGGTGGTGTCTCGAAAGAAGAAAGTCATAATGGATGGAAAGGAGATTTCCTGGACGATAAAGAGAATGGCTCACGAAATTGTGGAGAAGAGCTACGGAATAAAAGACCTTGTGATTGTGGGAATTCAGACCAGGGGAGTCTACCTCGCTAAGCGGATTGCCAGGGAGATAGTGAGTATTGAGAAAAAAGAAGTCCCAGTAGGGTCTCTGGACATCACCCTCTACCGTGATGATGTCGACTCAATAGCGCATCAGCCTCTGGTTAAGGAGACGAGAATTCCTTTCGATATCACGGGTAAGAAGGTGATACTTGTTGATGACGTTCTCTTTGCTGGAAGGACGGTGAGGGCAGCTCTCGATGAACTGATAGATTTCGGCCGGCCCAGAGTCATAAGATTGGCAGTTCTAATCGACAGGGGCCTTAGAGAACTCCCCATCCAGCCCGACTTTGTGGGGAAAACTTATCCCACTTCCGAGAAAGAGCTTGTCTGCGTGAATTTGAAGGAGGTGGACGGAGAGGACAGCGTGGTTTTAAGAGAGGAGATATAAATGCGGTTAAAGCACAAGGATCTACTCGGTCTGGAATACCTGGACAAAGAGGAGATAAATCTAATTTTGGAGACAGCCAGACCCTTCAAAGAGCTTTTCACCCGGTCAGTAAAGAAAGTCCCTCCTTTACGGGGTAAGACGGTTGTGCTTCTCTTTTACGAGCCGTCAACGAGAACCAGAACTTCATTTGAGTTGGCAGCCAAGAGGTTGAGCGCTGATGTATTGAATATTTCTGCCTCCACGTCCAGTGTAGCTAAGGGTGAAAGTCTAATCGATACGGCAAAAACTTTGGAAGCAATGAAGGCCGACTTTGTAGTTATTCGCCATTCAATGGCAGGAGCTCCCCAGATTCTTGCCAGAACAATAAGTGCCTGTATAATTAATGCTGGCGACGGAACCCACGAGCATCCCACTCAGGGGTTATTAGATATGTTTACCATCTGGGAGAAGAAAGGGAGACTTTCGGGCCTGAAGGTTGCTATTGTGGGAGACATTCTGCACTCGCGCGTTGCTCGTTCGAATATATGGGGATTGAATAAGATGGGAGCAAGGGTATATGTGGTGGGGCCAGCAACCTTGATACCTCCGAGGATTGAGGATATGGGTGTGAAAGTCTATTACGACCTGGACGAGATAATCGATGAACTCGATGTAGTTAATGTTCTGAGAATCCAGGTGGAGAGACAGAAAGAGAATTTGTTTCCTTCCTTGCGTGAGTATAATGAGATTTTTGGAATTACCGAGGAGAGACTGAAAAGAGCAAAGGGAGATCTTCTGGTGATGCATCCCGGTCCAATGAATAGAGGAATAGAGATATCCTCCTCGGTGGCGGACAGTTCCCGCTCTGTAATCACCGAACAGGTCACCAATGGGATTGCGGTCAGGATGGCGGTCCTTTACCTTCTGGCTGGAGGAGATAGCCAGGCAGTAACAAAATAGGAAATAGGATTATATCGGGAGGAAACTGTTGAAATCAATCATTAGAAATGGAAGGGTAGTCGATCCTAAGAATAAGATTGATAAGAAAGTGGACGTCCTGATTGAAAATGGAAAGATAGCTAAGATTGGGGAATCTTCGCAATTCAGGCCGGGTGACGTCACCAGGTCTACAGTGACAATTGATGCTCAGGGTAAGGTGGTCACTCCCGGCTTGATTGATATGCATACCCATCTACGCGAGCCGGGCAGGGAAGATGAGGAAACAATCGCTTCAGGCACCCGGGCAGCTGCCCAGGGAGGGTTTACCTCTATCTGTTGTATGCCAAATACGCAGCCTGTTATCGATTCCGTCTCTGGCGTGAAATTCATTCTTGCCACTGCTTCGCAGGAAGGGGTAGTTAATGTTTACCCTATAGGAAGTATTACCAAGGGACAGAAAGGAGAGGAACTGGCAGAGATCGGGAAGATGAGAATTGCTGGAATCGTTGGGATTTCTGATGATGGCAAACCTGTGATGAATGCCCAAATAATGCGCAGGACATTAGAATATGCCAAGATGTTCAATCTGCCGATCATCTCTCACTGCGAAGATTTAAATCTTTCTCTGGATGGGGTAATGAACGAAGGATTTACGTCCACGGTCTTAGGTTTAAAGGGAATTCCCAGGCAGGCTGAGGAGATAATGGTTGCCCGGGATATCGCCCTGGCAGAGTTGACCGGTGGAAAGTTACATTTAGCGCACATTACTACGCGTCGCTCTGTGGAACTAATTCGCCAGGCGAAGAAGAAGAAAATAAGTGTAACTTGTGAAACAGCACCCCACTACTTTTCTCTTTCCGAAGAGGACGTTCGTGGTTATAATACCAATACTAAGGTAAATCCCCCCTTAAGGACTAAGGATGATATTGAGGCGCTGTGTGAAGGATTGGCTGATGGCACAATTGATTGTATAGCCTCTGACCATGCGCCCCACCTCGACGAGGAGAAGGATTTAGAATATAATATGGCTCCTTTTGGTATAATCGGACTGGAGACCATGCTACCCTTGATTCTTACAAATCTAGTAAGTAAGAAGCTATTGAGCCTAGATCAAGCAATAGCAAAATTGACGGTAAGTCCGGCAAATATTCTTGGGCTGGAGAAAGGGACTCTCTCAATAGGGTCTGACGCCGACCTCACCATAATCGATTTGAATCTGAAAAAGAAAATTGGTAGCCAATTCACTTCGCAGAGTAAGAATTCTCCATTTATTGGTATGGAGATAGGTGGTTTCCCAGTAGCTACCATAGTCGGAGGGAAGGTGGTAATGAAAGACGGAAAGCTTATTTAGGGAAGCTTTCGGGAATTTTTCTTCACTTCCTAGGGAACCCTTTTTTTCGCTTCCGCGAAAAAAATCATACCCTCAAGTCGTTCAGAAAAAATTCCCTCAGCTTCCCACAATCTTTCGTCTTTTTTTGGATTTGGAGATATGTTTCAGGTTGACGCAAAAATTTTAGAGAATGAAGAGATCGCTCCAGAACGGTATAAGATGGTGCTTTCTGCTCCTCAAATTGCTCGCCAGGCGAGACCTGGTCAATTTATTCACGTTAGAGTCTCTGAGGGTTATAGCCCTCTTTTAAGGAGGCCCTTTAGTGTCCATCGTGTGCAGGGTCAAAATATTGAGCTGCTATATAGGGTTGTGGGGAAGGGTACAGAAATCTTAAGCAAAAGGAAGAGAAGCGAATATCTGGATGTTCTGGGTCCTTTAGGGAAAGGTTATCGATTACCATCTGTCACATCAAAGGTCTCGGATATTATCCTGGTAGCCGGAGGCACAGGGGTGGCCTCTCTTATGTTCTTGGCAGAGTGGATTTCGGTTACCAATCCCGAATTATCAATTCTCGTTGTAATTGGAGCTAAAAGTAGAGAGGAACTCCTGTGTGAAGGAGATTTTAGAAGACTGGATTGTCGTGTGGAGGTAGCTACTGAAAATGGCACAAGAGGATATGAGGGGTTGGCGAGCGACCTTTTACAAAAGTTCCTGCCACTTTCAGGGGACAGCTCTAAGCCGTTAGTCTTTGCTTGTGGCCCTTCTGAGATGCTAAAAAGGATAGGAAAGATTTCCAGGAAGTATCGTTTCCCCTGCCAGGTTTCCTTAGAAGAACACCTGGCCTGTGGAGTCGGTGCCTGCCTCGGTTGCGTGGTTAGAGCCAAAAGTTCTCCTTACACTTATAAGCGAGTCTGTAAAGATGGTCCGGTCTTTGACGCTGGTGAGTTGATTTGGGAATGATTCGAAAGGCAAAAGAAAAGTCACCAAATTTAGCAATAGAGCTTGCGGGGATTCCTTTAAAAAATCCTGTAATGGTTGCCTCCGGGACTTTTGGCTACGGAGAAGAGTATGCGGAGCTAATAGATTTAAATAGATTGGGAGCAATTGTTACCAAGACCATTACTCTAAAGCCGAGGCTAGGAAATGAACCTCCCAGGATTGTAGAAACTGCCTCAGGGATCCTAAATTCAATTGGTCTACAAAATGTTGGCATAGATGCGTTCATTAATGAGAAGTTGCCATTCTTAAGGGAATACGATGTTCCTTTAATTGTGAGTATTGCTGGTGAGACCTCGGATGAGTATGTCGAACTGGCGAAGAAGTTGAGAGGAAGGAAGATTGAAGGGCTCGAATTGAATCTTTCCTGTCCCAATATTAAATATGACAGGAAACTTATGATTGCACAGGACCCCAAAGCAACTCACCTGGTGGTGAGTAGAGTAAAGAAGGTGACGATCGTGCCAGTGATTGTGAAACTTTCCCCCAATGTTACGGATATTGCCTCTATTGCAAAGGTGTGTGAGGAAGCAGGAGCGGATGGAATCTGCCTGATAAACACATTCACCGGCATGGCAATAGACGTGGAAAGTAGAGAGCCCATGCTACGCCAGATTACGGGCGGACTTTCTGGTCCGGCAATTAAGCCGATTGCTCTCAGGATGGTCTATGAAGTTCATAAAGCAGTAGGGATTCCCATAATTGGCATGGGTGGAATTATGGCTGCTCGTGATGCCTTAGAATTTATTATTGCTGGGGCAAAAGCTATTGCTATCGGTACAGGTAACTTCGTTGATCCCTTTACTCCAATTAAGGTTATTGATGGAATGAGAGAGTACATGATAAAAAATAAGATTAAAGATATAAAATCGATGGTAGGGAGCTTGAAGTGTCCGCAAGGCTCATTGTAGCCCTCGATGTCGATGAGATAGAAAAGGCAGAGAATTTAGTCGATATTCTTATTCCCTATGTGAAGCTGTTTAAGATTGGTAGCTTTCTGTTCACTGCCGAGGGCCCAAAAGTTTTAGATATGGTGGTAAGAAAAGGAGGGAAAGTATTTTTAGACTTAAAGTATTGTGATATTCCTAATGTGGTGACTAACTCTGTCAGAATGGCCCAAAGACATAGGGTCTTTTCCCTGACCCTGTCTATCCTTGGGGGGAGGAAGATGTTAGAGGAGGCAGCTTCGGTTCATCCCAGGCCCTTCCTCTGGGGAGTTACAATTTTGACAAGTATAGATGCAGTCGATATGAAGGAACTGGGAATATATAGGGGGATTGGTGAAGAGGTTATAGCTCTGGCAAAGATGGCTGAAGGTGCAGGGTTGGAAGGTGTCGTAGCCTCTCCTCTTGAAATTGAGCTCATCAGGAAAGCTACCAGAAAAGATTTCATCATAGTGACCCCGGGAATAAGACCGCTGGCCAGGGAGAAGTCTTTACTCGATGACCAGAAAAGGGTAATGAGTCCGGGCGAAGCTTTAAGGAAGGGAGCCGACTATATCGTTGTGGGAAGGCCAATCATAGAAGCCGCCGACCCTGTTGAAGCAGTTAAACAGATATTACAGGAAATGGAAACAGAAAAACTCTGATGAAATCGGGAACATTTGTAGGCACGGTTTCAACCGTGCAAAAATTTGCACAGATTGAATCTGTGCCTACAATGATTATTTTGGCATTGCGACCCCGATCCTGAGTGAAAGGAAGGGGTAGGCAATCTCGAAAAGAGAGAAGGGCAAATTGACTCAGAAAGAGGTTTTGGAGATATTCGAGAAAAGTGGTGCGCTTCTTTCTGGACATTTCAGGCTTTCTTCTGGTTTACATTCGGCTAAATATCTTCAGTGTGCGCTGGTTCTTCAATATCCGGATTTGGCTGAAAAGCTTTCTCGCCAACTCGCTTCGGAGTTCAAGCTTCCCCGGTCAAAGATTAATGCTGTCGTTTCTCCCGCTGTTGGGGGAATAATCGTTGGTCAGGAGGTGGCTAAGGTTTTGGGCTGTCGAGCCCTATTCTGCGAGAGAGAAGAGGGCAAGATGAAGTTACGTCGTGGATTCGAAATACGAAGAGGCGAAACGATCGTAATAATTGAAGATGTGATAACCACGGGTGGCTCGGTTAAGGAAATAGTAGAAATTGTCGAGCGTATGGGAGGAGAGGTGGAAGGAATTGGAGCAATTGTGGACCGTAGCAAGTCTTCATTTTCGGATGAGCTGGCTAGTCTAAATTTACCGCTGAAGAGCCTCCTGAAAATAGATATAAAGACTTATTCTCCAGAGGAGTGTCCGATTTGTAAAAAGGGAATCCCTTTAGAAAAACCGGGAAGTAGATAACAGGCGGAAGATGGCTAATATAATTCCTTTTCGAGGTATTTTCTATAATCAGGAAAAGATAAAGGAGCTATCCCGGGTCGTTGCCCCGCCTTACGACGTTATCTCTGGTGAGGCGCAGGAGAGATACTATGAGATGAGTCAATACAATGTAATCAGACTCATCTTAGGAAAAGATTTTCCCGGCGATAATGAAGCCAATAATAGATATACCAGGGCAGGCCAGTTTTTTCAAAGTTGGCTTGAGGAAGGTATACTGATAAGGGACGAGTCGCCCTCTATCTATCTTCTGGAAGAGGAATATGAATTGGAAAGCGATATATTCGGTGAAGTGGAAACTCTTACAGGTAAGGGGAAAATTATTAACAGGCGTGGCATTATAGCTCTTGCCCAGTTAGAGGATTTCTCTAAGGGAATAGTTCGACCACATGAAGCAACAATGGCTGAGCCAAAAAGAGATAGGTTGAATCTTCTCAGAGTCTGCAGGGCAAACTTCTCACAAATTTTTACAATTTATGAAGATCCCAAAAATAGAATCGATACATTGTGGAAGGAGAAGAGGAACGAGGCTCCGCTAATCGATATTATCAATGGAGAAAATATCAGACATAGGTTGTGGAGAATAGACGACCAGAGGTCACTTAACTGGATAGTAGGAGGAATGAGAGATAGGAAATTAGCTATCGCTGATGGTCACCATCGTTATGAAAGCGCCCTGGAGTATCGAAATGAGTTGAGGGAGAGTAATCCCCGCCACACGGCCGATGAGGGTTATAACTATGTAATGTCGTACTTTGTAAACATGGAAAATATTGGACTTAAAATTTTCCCTATTCATCGAGCAATCAGGAACTTCCAGGGATTTGAGCGGAAGAGCCTAATTGTAGGAGTCAGGGAATATTTTGATGTAAAAATGGTTACTAGTCTAAAAGAACTACTGGGTCAGATGAAAAACGAGAAAGCAAGACACAGAATAGGAATGTATACAGGTGGGAATGAATTTTATCTATTAAGCTTAAAAGAGGAAGTGATTACCGAGGGGTTTATGAGAGGAAGAGCGGAGATTTTTCGGCAGCTGGACGCAGTAATACTACATAATTTAATTATTGAGAACGTTTTGGCGATTTCTCCGGAGAGTCAAGGAAGTATCACGTATTCCGAAAAAATTAATGAAACAGTTGCTAATGTAAGAGATGGCTCGCACTGCGTAGCCTTTTTCCTTAGACCTATAAAGGTATCCGAGTTTAAGGCAATAGTTGAAGCAGGGGAGATAATGCCCAAAAAGTCAACATATTTTTATCCCAAGTTGTTGAGTGGGCTAATAATTAATAAGATTGATTAGATATGGAGTGGCGAAGCAAAGCTTCGCGCTAAAAGACGCAGAGCTTCGCTCTGCTACTCCTAAAACAGTGGCCGAGCAGGTAGGGAAAGATGAAAAAGATATTTCTGTTCGTTATTGTTGTTTTGATGGTTGGCCCGCTGTGGAATAATCCTCTCAAAGCAACTGAGGTTGAGGTGGACCCGCTCTTCCACTACCTCTTGGGGAGCATCTATTATGAGGAGGGAGACATCAAAGCTGCTGCCGTAGAGTACGAAAGGGCAGTGGAACTGGATAGTAGTTCCCCATTTCTTCACACCGAGCTGGGAAAGATATATTATGCTCTAAGTCGGTTCGATGAGGCGCTAGAAGAGTTTTATAAGACTTTGAATCTCGCAGAAAACAATCGAGAAGCTTACCAGTATTTGGGGGAGATTTACAGAAGGAAAGGTCAAGGCTCGGAAGCCATTGAATCTTATAAAAAGATAGTGGAGTTAAATCCTGAGGATTTGCAAGCAAAGCTCGATTTAGCGAGAATGTACGAAGAGCT
>Ga0315307_1001095_pt1 | contig 12002 bp, 10 predicted proteins | sample TDP2_MG_FD_203079 | JGI IMG/M metagenome (GOLD analysis project Ga0315307, IMG submission 203079) | Freshwater sediment microbial communities from Lake Towuti, South Sulawesi, Indonesia - TDP2 | ecosystem: Environmental > Aquatic > Freshwater > Lake > Sediment | place: Indonesia: South Sulawesi... | reverse complement strand
AACTCCTTTGCAGGTTGCCAACAAACCGAACATGGACGGACTGGCACTTAGAGGACGCAGCGGCATCTTGAGAACAATCCCAGAAGACATGGGAGCTGGTTCTGACATTGCAAACCTTTCCATTCTGGGGTATGACCCTAAAAAATGGTACACGGGCAGAGGACCCCTTGAAGCCGCCACCAGAGGAATTCATTTAGGCAAAGAGGACATAGCCTTCAGATGCAACCTAATTACAGAAGAAAACGGTGTCTTAGCGGACTATTCTGCGGATCACATAACAAGCGATGAAGCCCGAGAACTAATGAAGTGCATGGAAGATAACTTTGGAAAATCGAAGGAGATAGATTTTCACGCCGGCGTCAGCTACAGAAATCTGCTCATCTTCAGGAACGGACCATACTCAGACAAGGTCTTGTGCACACCGCCTCATGACGCTCTAGGCGTTAAGATATCCGAGACTCTGCCGAAGGCTAAGACGGCGGCGGCTGAGTTCACCGTTGCCACCTTAAAAAAGATGATTTTGGGTTCAAAAAGTATTTTGGCGGATCATCCCGTGAACGCTAAAAGGGTTGGTCTTGGTAAGAGACCTGGAAACATGATTTGGCCTTGGGGTCAGGGTAAAAAGCCGAGTATGCCGACGTTGCAGGAGAGGTATGGCATAAGTGGGGCCGTCATATCGGCGGTTGATGTGGTTAATGGTGTAGGAATCTATGTGGGGATGGAAGTTGTTAACGTTCCTGGCGCCACTGGATATTACGATACGAACTATGAGGGGAAAGCCGATTACGCGCTTGAAGCCTTGAAAAGGCGTGACATGGTTTTGATTCATGTGGAGGCGCCGGACGAGGCTGGTCATAGCGGGGACCCTGAACAGAAGATTAGGACGATTGAGGACTTGGACAGAAGGTTGCTTGGAAGGCTGTTGGATGGTTTAGAAGGGGATTATACAATCGCTGTTTTGCCTGATCATGCCACTCCAATTAGGGTTAGAACGCACACGAAGGATCCGGTTCCGTTTACGATCTGTTCTCCTCTTGTTGAGCCAGATGGGGTGAAGTGTTTTGATGAGGTGTCTGCTAGGAAGGGTGGTTTCGGTTTTCTAGAAAGAGGAGAAAAGTTCATGTCCTTATTCGTGGCAACTAAGTCTTCAATGTCTATGAGAACGTTAAATGTGACAGATGCGGAAAAGTAAATAGTAGAGTCAATGGAATTAGTTAGAATTGTGAAGAAGAAATGATTACTAGCAAAATTAAAACACGGCATTGGTTTCTCTTCATTCTACTTACAGTTGCTCTCGTCTTATCTCTTATTGCTCTTGCCTTCTCTATTGGTGAGCAATACCATGTTGTGGCTGAAGAATTTCAATTAGTCTTTAACCTTTCAATGATCATCTCTGTCCTATTGTCAATAATTGGAATAGTGTATTTTGAGAGATGGAGAAGAAGGTGATGGCAAAAAAATAGACGTGGAAAAGTGATAGCAGAACCAAAAGAACTAATAGAATTTTGGAAGAAACATTAGACTTGGATATGAGTTCATTAGGGTTTGGGGTCAAAATTCTATCTTATCATGTCCTTGCGTTGTTCTTCTATCTCATGTTCAGATTTGGATATGTCCTCTTCCTTCTGTACACCAGACTTCATCATGTACAATCCTATGAACATGAAAACAATCTCACTAACAATAGTGGGAACTTGATTTTTGAGCATATTGAACTGATTCTCATGTTCACTCCAGACAGCAATAATCCACAGTGTTGAAAAAAGACTCAGCGAAGCCAAAGTCAAAACAATCAAGCCAATCCAAAACACTATAGTCTTTTCACTTTCAAACACATTGAATCACCATAACACAATTACAAGAAATCCTATTATTAGTGGAAGCTTCTTTCTTAAATCTTTAGTAGAACTTGAAAAATGAGAATAGGCTATTAACTGTTCTAAAGAATGGAATTATAAATAGGCAATTGTATAATTAATAACATAGAAAGTGTTGTGAAATGAGGGAATCTGTTGTTGGCCTAGGGATTCTTCTGCTTGTATTTGGTTCTTTTTTTCTGTATGCTAGATTAACCCTGTTCTCAACCGTATCGTTCATTGACCTTATGTCATTGTCAATCGTTATTATAGGAATTCTCCTTATCGTATGGGGTGTACTTTCAAAAAGGCAGAAAAAGAAGAGCCTCTTACTAATTTCGTTTGTTATTGTAGCTTCTACATTGATTTCTTATCCTTTTCTGCGTAGTTATGTGTTTAGTGGGAAGTATGAAAAAGTAATTATTCGGAATATCAGTAATATTGATGAAGCATATGCACTTACTGTTGCCGAGAACTCCAACTATTCGGACATTTTTGACCTGCAAAGATTTAGAACAGGGAATCCCAACGAAACTTGGCCATATATTTGGGCAAACTTCATTGATACACAAGTAATTGAATACTATGATGATAGATTTGAAAACCTAAAAGGAAAACCTAGAAGCATCAAATTTCGCTATGAGGCAAACGTTTTTGCTTGGGACCAGATTCGTGTGGTCTATGTCCCTGCCCCAGAAGGTGGAAACATATATGATGATGCGATACAAGTCTTAAGCCTAAATGGTTCGGTTTTGTTTGAAAACGCACAGTATACTGGACCAAAATGGGGAATGGTATTTGCCTATAGAAATGATTCCGAGTACCAAAAGATAATGGCTGAAGAAATTAATTTCTCTCTTTCCAAAAGTTATGTCATAGAGATGACACTAACATATGACGAAGTCTATGGACCCTTAGCAGCGTTTATGGCAGATGTCTATCAAATCATAATTGTAGACCAAGACTTTGCACCTTTCCTCTTTTGTGTTCAACACATGCATGGCATCAGTTAGTTCCAAGACAACGATTACAGTCTTCATTGAATACGAATATCAAGCAAGATGAAGTAAACAGTGGGTTTTATTTGCTCTGATATTGTGTTTTAAGCCACTTTGCCAGCTCAGAGAGCATTTGGCTAGAACTAACATTTATGACTGGGACAGCAATTTCTCCTTGACGGCTCTTGTAAGTTACAATAGATTCATATTTGTCCATTAATGCAAAATTTACTCCAATGTAATATAGACGCCCTTTCAAAAATTCTTCCACAAGTTCATCTGTAGTTGGTTCCATGGCGAAATGGATAAAGACGACTCCTTCAGCCCAATTTAGAGATACAGGTTGCCCAACTGCCCTAAGTTGCGCAAATGAGTAAATCAAATCCTCAACGTTCTCAAACTTCACACAGTCTTTGATGACAATTTCTTTAAACGGTTCGTATGTTATTTTCATTTCAATCATCTTAATGGTCTGTATTTACGGTTTTAAGTTTTTCATAGACAAGAATAACCGCAAGATAGAAGTATTTGCGCTCAATCTATACATAATGTGGAAAAGTGATAGCAGAACCGAAAGAATTGATTGGATTAGCTAGTTCTTTTTTGATGATGTCTTCCAGAGCTTTTAGAAAAGACTTCTCTAAGCCTCTTTTCTGGGGCTCCTAAGCAGTAGAGTATGCCAGTTAGATTCTCCCTTGTTATCACTCCGTCAGCCACCTTCTTGAGGATGTCCTTTGGGTTGAGCGCTATTCCCAAACCCGAACTTTGAAGCATGAACCTGTCGTTGGCGCCGTCTCCAACCGCAACAATTTCCTCCAACAACAAATTCTCTCTCCTAGCCAACTGGCGGATTATCTCTCCCTTCCTCTTATCATCAATTATGGGTTCCTCCACTTCCCCCGTCAACCTACCCTCCCTAATCACAAGGTTGTTGGCATAGGCATAGTCAATGCCAAGCTTCTCCCTAATCCTGTCAACAAAATACTTGAAACCTCCAGAGACAAGGGCAATCTTAAATCCTAACGCCTTAAGCGTACGTATCAGCTCCTCTGCTCCCGGCGTAATTTCCAAGTTCTCCGCTATAGCTTCAAGAACCTCCACCCTCAAGCCCTCCAACAACCTTGCGCGTTCCCTTAGGGCTTCTTTGAAATCCATTTCACCACTCATAGCCTTTCGCGTGACTTCCCTCACCTTCTCACCCACTCCAGCTGCCTTGGCAAGTTCATCAATCACTTCCACATCGATCAGCGTGCTATCCACATCAAAAACTATCAGTCTCTTTGGTCTCTGGAACACATCCTCTGTCTGAACAACCACATCCTGTCCAACCTCGCCACAAGCGTCTTCAAGTCCACTTCTGAAGGTCTCAAGGTTAGATGGAACATCACTCAAGTCCGCCGATATCTCCATCACATTTAACTCTCCCGAAGCGATCATCCTTATCCTCTCTATGTTCGCTTTTCTCTCAGACAGAAACCTTGAAACCCTAGCGACTATGCCAGGCTTATCCTTTCCAATGGTTGTGAGTAACGCAAGCCTCTTCTCACCCTTAAGCCTCCCAGCAACGTAAGGTTCCATAGTCAACTCCAAACCTATCCTGCTCCCAATACTCGCCAACTCATCCTTGAGAGCTTCAACTGGAATGACGGCGGCGCGACAGTCCACGATCATGAAAATGGCGAAGAGTCCCCTCATGCTAAAAGCCTCTATGTCAACGATGTTCGCCTTTGCGCGGGCTATGGCACCGGTTATTTCTGCGATCAGTCCAGGCTTGTCCTTTCCAGTTGCTGTTATTACGGCGAAATCCGTTGTCAAGTTGAACACCTCATTTCTAAGTCTTCTCTACTTGTTGAACCACTAATTTTCGTGTTTCGGTCTAGACGATTTCGGCTGCTTTCGGGTAGGAGCCTAGAATCCTCACGAAGGCTGACTTCTTTTCAAGGGCTCTCAGCGCCTCTTGACACCTTTCCTCAAGTCTGTGACCCTCAAAATCTAGGTAGAAGTTGTATTCCCAAGGCTGCTGCTTCGTCGGTCTTGACTCAATTTTCGTCAGATTTATGTCCCTTAAGGCAAACTCCTCAAGAGCGTGATACAAGGCGCCTGGAACATGCTTGGTAGAAAAAATTATGGAAGTCTTGTCTTTACCAGTAGGCTGCGAGTCATTCTTTGACAAGGCGAAGAATCTCGTGTAATTGTTTGGGGTGTCCGCTATCCCCCTAGCAAGAACTTTCATACCATAAATCTCCGCAGCCCTCTGACTAGCGATTGCACCAGCGTTCATCAGCCTCTTCTCCTTTATCATTTTCACACCGCCCGCAGTGTCATAGGTTGGAACCAACTCGCAGCCTAGTTTTTCTAGGAAGGTTCTACACTGGGCTAGAGCTTGGGGATGGGAATAAACCACCTTGATAGAGTTTCTTCTTGTCCCTGGACTGGCTATGAGGCAGTGAACAATCTTAACGATTACTTCTCCACACACCTTGAGCTCATGTGTCAAAAATAAGTCGTAGGTCTGGTTTACACTACCCTCTATCGAATTTTCAATCGGAACCACACCATACTCGGTTTCTCCCTTCTCCACGCATTCAAAAACGTCGGATAGGTTTCTGCAAGGCTTCACTTCTGCTGAGGAACCGAAAAAGAGGTAAATTGCGCTTTCGCTGTAGGCTCCTATCTCGCCCTGAAAAGCAACTCTCATACCGTTTTCTCCCTTTGTGATAAGACTATTCCTTTCTGCATTCTTATAGTTTAATCCTTACTCGTCGAGAGAAAGCGCCAGAAAAGGAAATGAGAAAACAAGGATTTTGTGTTTGTCCTTAATGCAACATCATCTTTTCTTCGTATTTTCTAAGGTGTTCGGCTGCTTCTCCGATGTCCATGAAGAGTTTGTCAACCCTTTCCACATCTTCAACGTTAACCTCTTCTCGTTTCATCATCCTAGCGTTCTGGGCTGCTAGACTTAGCAGTTGAACCGCGTATCTTAGGGAACTCTTGGACCCAACCTCAGTTAGCCTTTCCAGAGCAGCATCCTTCAGCTTCACCTTCTCCTCCCTAGAACGTATACGCAGTATCTCTCTGATGCTATCCGGATCGTACTCGTGAGTTCCGATAATCACTGAGCGGTCGATGAGGTCCAAGGGGAAGCCCATAGGACTCTTAACGTCGGTTCCTCGGATGGTAGTTACGCCTCTGTTGGTGGCTAGGATAATAATGGGCACAAGCTCGCTCTCCATAGCTCTTCCCAAGAAGCTGAAGGCCTCCAAATCCAAGAGGTGCGAGTCATCAACGAACAACACTCCAGGGTGTATGAAGGCTTTACCATCATCAACCAGCTTCTTTACCGATTCATCCACTGCGGTTCGGACCTCTGTGTCGATCTCCTTGGTCTCGGCGCCCCCCATGAATAGGGAGAAGAGACTGCCTCCCATCCTGCTTCTGGCGTTGATCTCGTCCATGTCCGAAAGCGTTAGAGTGTACACGAACTCCTTGTCTTTCAGGACATTGCCGTCGGGGCGCGGCACCTTCCTTCTGGTGTCCACATCATAGGTTTTGCCTTTAGCGCTCTCGAGGCTTAGGCCGAGGTCGACAACCCTCCCAGATTCTGCGTCGATCTGCACCACACTTCCCTCCGAGATGCCTTCTTGGATGATCTGCTGAGCTATGGAGGCTCCTGCCTCTATGGTCTTCTCCTCCTTGTTAGTTTTCAATGTGAGTCGAACACTCTCAGGCACCTTCTGATAAGGATTGTACGGGTGGGGAGCCGTTCGGATGTCGGCGCCAGTAACCTCCCCCTCATACACTTTCCTCATCTCGTGGATTTCAACACCGATGCACTTCCTGATGGCCTCTATGAGGATCTCTGTCTTCTTCCGCTCGCTGCTGTAGATTTCGCTTCCACTCATCTGTATGAATGGAACGTTGGCGCCCAACTCTCTAGAGATGCCGACGGCGATAGCGGTCTTTCCTGTGCCAGGGGGACCCGCGAGGATTACGGTTTTGCCGCTCAGCTTTCCCTCCTTGATCATCTGAATCACTAGGCCTGCTGCCTCTCTGGCCTTCTCCTGGCCCACCATCCCGTCCTTAACCTTGACAGCCTTCAGGCTCTTGTCTAGGCCTAAGCCTTTGATGTGGGTGTGGGCTCCTATGCGTTCGAAGCGGCGAACTTTCGTTGGCACTTCCTTTATGGATGCCATAGAAAAGTCCTCTGCCTCAAAATTCTTCCCCGCCCTCTTCCTCCTCTCTTGGCCCTGCTGGTTTTCCTTCCTTCGGCTTTGTTGCTGCTATTACGTCGTCGATTCTCAGGATCATGGATGCGACTTCGGTTGCGGACTTTATCGCCTGCTCTTTCACCCTTACTGGGTCAATCACGCCGTTTTCATACATGTCAATAATTTTGCCGGAGAAGACGTCGACACCCATAACATTACCTTTGGGCTTCTCGTGAGCCGACCTCAATGCCACAAGTATGTCGATGGGTTCAAGACCAGCGTTCTCGGCTAGGGCCTTTGGAACGACTTCCATGGAGTTGGCGAAGGCCTCTATGGCGAGCTGCTCCCTCCCACCTACTTTCGTGGCGTAGTCGCGGAGTTCCTTGGCTATCGCTGCCTCGACTGCTCCTCCTCCAGCCACGATTTTGTTGTGTTCGGTTACGTCCGCGACGACGGATAGGGCGTCGTGCATGGCTCTCTCTGCCTCATCTACCATTCTCTCGAGACCCGCGCGGATTAGCACCGTGACTGAACGCGGATCCTTACATTTCTCCACGAAGACCATTTTGTCATCTCCTATCTTCCTTTCTTCTACAAGCCCGGCATCTCCCAAGTCTTGAGAGCCAAGGTCGTCAAGGTTGTTGATGACTCTGCCTCCCGTTGCCCTTGCCAGTTTCTCCATGTCCGACTCCTTAGCCCTTCGGACAGCCAAGATTTTCTCTTTAGCCAAGAAGTGCTGGGCTAAGTCATCGATTCCCTTTTGACATATGACGACGTTGGCACCTGCCTTTTTGATTTTCTCCACCATATCTTCTAGCATGTGTGTTTCCTGGTCCAGAAAGGCCTTCATTTGGGTGGGGTCCCGTATTCTTATCTCTGCGTCGAACTCTGTTTTTTCCACCTCGAAAGCGGTGTTTATCAAGGCAATTCTAGCGTTTTCGACACGTTTGGGCATGCCAGTGTGAACGACCTCTTTGTCGAGGATTATGCCTCTCACGAGTTCGGTGTCGAAGAGGCTCTTTCCCTCCTTTTTAGTGATCTGGACGTTGTCAACATCGGCCAGGTTTCTTTCTCCCCTCTTTTCGGTTATCTGTTTGATGGCGTCGATGGCTATCTCAGAAAGGTGATCTTTGGCAACTCCCACAGCCTTGCTGCCCATGGAAGTCAAGGCAACCCTTTTCAGGGTTTCTCGGTCCTTGAGGTCTACGGCGATTCCAGTCGTTTCAAGGGTTTCTTTCGCCTTCTCCAGAGCCTTTCGGTAGCCGCTGACAACGACTGTGGGGTGGATGCCTTGGTCAATGAGCTCTTCCGCCTTTTGTAGCAGTTCGCCAGCCAATATTACCGCTGTGGTGGTTCCGTCTCCAACCATGTCGTCTTGAGTTTTAGCAACCTCCACAATCATCTTTGCAGCAGGATGCTCAACATCAATCTCGTCGAGAATGGCCGCCCCGTCGTTGGTGATGGTGATGTCTCCAAGACTGTCGACAAGCATCTTATCCATGCCGCGGGGACCCAGAGTTGTTTTTATAGCCTCGGCAATGATCCGGGCAGCCATGATGTTGTTTCTTCGTGCGTCCCTTCCTCGGCTGCGGGAGGTTCCCTCCTTGAGAACGAGTACGGGCTGTCCAGCTTGTGTGGTCAAATAAGCCATTTAAATCCCTCTCAAGCGTTCTGGTCTAGTATTCTGGGGGCATTCCCCCGTATTCTCCTCCAGGACCCCCGGGCGGTGTTGGCGGGGCTTTCATCTTACCAGCCGCGATGACGTCGTCGATCTTCAAGATCATGGATGCTGCCTCAGTAGCGGACTTGATTATCTGCTTCTTGACTACGAGTGGTTCAATGACTTCCAGTTTCTTCATGTCACCAACCTTGCCTCTGTGGACATCCACTCCAGCCCAGACTTCACCCTTTTCGTGGCGCGCTCTAAGCTCAGAAATTATGTCAATGGGGTCAAGTCCAGCGTTCTCGCTCAGGGTTGTCGGAACTATTTCAAGGGCTTCTGCGAATTGTTGTACCGCGAGCGCCTCCCTGCCAAGAAGCGTGCCTGCATATTCTCTAAGCGCCTTCGCCACTTCCAACTCAGGTGCGCCTCCTCCAGCAACAATCTTTGGTTCCTGCACCACATCACGGACGACGCAGAGAGCGTCATGTATTGAGCGTTCGGCTTCTTCAACGATGCGTTCGGTTCCGCCTCGTAACAAGATGGCCACTGAGCGGGGGTTCTTGCATCCCTCGATGAACGTCATCTTGTCGTCGCCAATTTTTCGCTCCTCCACCAGCGCGGCGTAGCCCAAATCTTCCGTTGTGAAGTCGTCTAGATTGGTGACAACTTTTCCTCCGGTGGCCTTAGCCAGTTTCTCCATGTCCGACTTCTTTGCCCTGCGCACGGCTAGTATGCCTTTCCTTGCCAAGTAGTGTTGGGCCACGTCGTCGATTCCCTTCTGGCAGATGAGCACGTTGGCTTTCGTTTTAGTGATCTTCTCCACCATGTCCTTGAGCATGGTTTCCTCTTGTTGGAGGAAGGCTTCCATCTGCTCTGGGCTCTCGATGTTGAGTTTCGCGTCGAACTCGGTCTTCTCAACTTCAAGGGCGCAGTCCAAGAGGGCTACTTTCGCTTTCTCTAAACGCTTAGGCATGCCTGAATGAACTACTTCCTTGTCGAGGACTATGCCTTCGATGAGTTTTGTGTCGGTCAGGGACTCTCCAGCTTTCTTCTCCACCATGATGTCGTCTAGGTCTGCCTTGTACTGGTCTTCAACCTTCTGGGCGACGTGTAGAATTGCCGAAGCCGCGATATCTGCGAGGTACTCTCGGTTCTCTGCTACGAGTTTGCTAGCCATAGCTGTCATGGCAACTTTCTTCAAGGGGTCTTTATTCTCAGGTTTCACGGGGATTGCTATCTTTTCCAGCGTCTCAAGGGCTTTGTCTGCTGCCTTTCGGTAGCCGTCGATGATAACGGTTGGGTGAACGTTTTTGTCGATGAGGTCCTCTGCCTCTCCGAGCAGAGTTCCTGCGATGATGACGGCGGTGGTGGTTCCATCTCCAACCTCATCGTCCTGTGTTTTAGCAACTTCTACCATCATTTTTGCGGCTGGATGTTGAATGTCCATTTCGTCGAGGACTGTGCGTCCGTCGCTGGTGATGGTTACGTCGCCGAGGCTGTCTACGAGCATTTTGTCCATGCCCTTTGGTCCGAGGGCGCTCTTTACGGTTTCAGCCACTATTTGGGCTGCCATGATGTTAGCGTGTTGAGCTCCCCTTCCCTTCTCCCTTGTCGCTCCCTCTCTTAGAATGAGGACGGGTGTTCCGGCAAGTTCAGGGGTTGCAGACATTTTGACAAAACACCTCCATTTTTCTTGTTCTCACCGATTTTCCTCTTGAACAGAGAGATATAAAGTTTTACTTAAGAGGGTGAAGAGAAGACAGCGTATGGTTTTTTTAAAGCCCTTGTCGAGGCTGCAGGACATAATAAGGGTTTATCAGGCGATGGATTAGCCGAGAAACTCGTTTTTCATCTCGTCATTGATGTTGGCGTTTGGTTTTGTTAGCGCGTGATGCACGAACTTTCCTAATGGCGTATCCTATGAAAAAACCACCTGTCACGCCTATTCCTAACTCCAGAATAATTAGGGTTAAACTGTCAGTCATTTATGATACCGCCAAACGCCATGCTACCATCTACTTGTTAAGCAGAAATCATAAACGTTATGAAAACATGGTAAATATTCAGGATTCAGACACACAGAGAAAGAGTAAACCTGTTTTCACAGTTTTCTAAAGCCCAAGTTTGAACCTTTTGTAGGTGTCGTAATCCACATATTCTATGTGACTGTTTTCAGCCTGATGCTGAACAGTAAACTTTTGTCGCCGCCTCTTCTCTGTTATCTGGCTCGTCGTTACGAGGGAATACGCGTCGCTTCCCGCCCCAGACCCGTAGCCAACTATGACGATTCTTTCCTCTGGTTTAGCCTTGTCTAGAACAGCAGCCAAACCAATAGGAGAAGAACCAGAATACGTGTTGCCGAACTTAGCAACCTGCAAACCAGGCATGTACTGCTCCTCTTTGAACCCCAGCGCCTTAGCCACCTTGATGGGAAAGCTAACGTTAGGCTGATGAGAAACGAAATAATGGATGTCGCTGAGTTGAAGCTTCAGCTTCTCCATAAGACTTCTAGCCGCTTTCACTATGTGCTTGAAGTAGGCAGGCTCACCAGTGAATCGTCCACCGTGTCTTGGGTAGGGCTCTAAGTCCCTCCTCCAGAAATCTGGGGTGTCTGAAGTGCAGGAGTACCAGCCCTCAAGCTCAGCGATGACGTCGTACATGCCGAAGATGAAGGCGGACCCGCCATAGCCAACAAAGAAATCCAGTTCTCCCCCGAGCTCTTCCCGAGGTGCAGCCTGAGAATTATCTGTGCCTATCACCATGGCGCAGGGTGTGCGGGCGCCGGGATAGTACACGAGGGCTGCCGCGTCTTTGAACATGCTAGTGGCGGCTTTGCAGGCAAACTCTGTGTCGATGGCGTCAACGCCCTGAACGCCGTCCATCCGCTCCTCTTCGCCGAGCTTCAACACCTGAGCCACCTTGGAGGCTATGGGCTTGACCGCGTAGGGGTTGGATTCTGAACCAACATAAACCTTGCCAACCATTGATGGGTCGGCTCCAGAATGGATTAAAGCCATCTTCCCAGCCTCAACCGCTGCAGTGATAGAATCTTCGTCCACGAAGGGCACGGACCTCTCCATTGATCCCTCCTTAATCCTGAATTTTGGGACGTACACCCCGTATCCAATGATCCCGGGGGTCTCGTACTCTTTTTTGGGTTTAACTAGCTCGTATTTCTGGTGTGGGTAGTACTCGTCGGTGAATGTGAAGGCTAGGGAGATTGTAGGAATTATGTCACTTTGCTCCACAGCATATCTTCTTCTGAACCTTGGAACAA
>Ga0315307_1001092_pt1 | contig 12016 bp, 8 predicted proteins | sample TDP2_MG_FD_203079 | JGI IMG/M metagenome (GOLD analysis project Ga0315307, IMG submission 203079) | Freshwater sediment microbial communities from Lake Towuti, South Sulawesi, Indonesia - TDP2 | ecosystem: Environmental > Aquatic > Freshwater > Lake > Sediment | place: Indonesia: South Sulawesi... | reverse complement strand
GATCCTAGATCTAGCTGGATTGTGCGTTTTATAAAATTTGAAGCTACAATAAAGTTCACAGCGCCTGCACCCAACGCATCGATCTGGTATAACAACCAAAGTTTTCAATTCCCTACACCTCTTATAGAAAAAAAATGGCAATAATGTATTATTTAAATTTAAATATCGCACGCTAGGCTGAGGAGTGCACTGGTTGGCTCAGGGGCTATGCAGCCGCCAATCTTTAAACTAACGCTATTTACGTCCAATTTATCACGACTCTGATCTTGTGGGTTGGGATCGGAATCATAGGAGAGTTCGGTTCCGCGATGGCTATTTCTGCAGTAAGCTCGATAGTGGCAGTAATCATCCCAGGCGGATTGACAATTCTTATTGATCATTTCAAATCACTAAATACTTGTGATATTGTAATCCAAGTTGATAAAAATAGCGCATATGTCCTGCACTTCTTTCAAATGCCTATCTCTCTTCATTCTCCTAGTTCTCTTCAGCCTCCCGCATACACAGGTTTCGTTTAACACACAGGTCTTAGTTGATATTGTCTTTCTCATATAGACTTAATCAACAGCTTCTAACTTGCATCTAACTATAGCTGAGTGGTTCAAGCAAATTCCTTTCTGTATGGGAAAAGCGCTGGTGTTCCTCCAGTGTGTATAAAGACTATGTTATCGTCCTTTTTGAAACGACCTTGCTTTGTGAGACCGATAAGTCCAGCCATAGCTCTTCCAGTGTAGATGGGATCAAGCAAAATCCCCTCAGTCTGTGCAACAAGTTTGACAGCGTTCAGAGCCTCTGAAGTCGGCACTTCATACGCCTCTCCAACATAGTCCTCATTTAAAACCACATCATCTGGTTTCACGGCTACTTTGAGGTCTAGACGCTTAGCAGCTCCATCCGCTATTTCTATTGTTTTTTCAGCAAGCTGATGTTGTATGTTTGGCTCGACACAGATTCCCAATACGTTGATTTTTGATCCTAGAGCTTTGTTGGCCAGAACTATTCCAGCCTGTGTCCCACCTGAACCGGCCGCATGAACGACATGGTCAATTTTGAAGTTGTAATTCCGTGCCTGCGTATACAGTTCTAGCATGGCATTGACATATGCAATCGCTCCAATAGGGTTGGAAGCACCAGTGGGTATCACGTAGGGGACATGTCCCTTCTTTCTCAGATCGTCTGCTATCTCTTCCATGAAATGTGCCCTATCTGACTTTGTGGGTTTTCCGTGAAGAATTCGAATTTCAGCTCCGAAAAGATGGTCTAGAAGGAGGTTTCCATCATAGCTTCTTGGCTTTTCTCCAGTCAAGACGAGCATGACTCTCAAGCCCAGTTTTCTTGCAGCTGCGGCTGTCGCCCTTGCATGGTTTGACTGTATGGGTCCAGTTGTTATGACAACATCAGCCTTCTTGCTCAGCGCATCTGCCATCACAAACTCAGCTTTTCTTTCTTTGTTGCCCCCAAAGGCTAAACCTGTGCAGTCATCTCTTTTTACCCACAATTGCGGACCATTCAATGAATCAGTCAACCGTTTCATCTTTTGCAGCGGAGTGGGCAAATTCACAAGTTTGACTCTAGGAACCTTGTCTACTTTTGTTTGAAGCTCTTCCGCACTTATCAACAAAATTACCTCGAGAAAGCTGTATCACCCTATTCTTATTAGAGTTTGTTGAAAACCATTTGCAATCGTCCCAACAGAAGTAGTCTTGTGTACTAAGAGTTTCTAATTTCTAGTTTCACACGCGCAATGGATCATCGGTCTATTTCGGTAGCGAAAGCAATGTGCACTAACGGCGACTATGTAAGAATAAGCGTTAAATACAGTACGTGCCTTTTCACCTGGGAAATTCGAGACAAGAAGGCGTTTGTTTGGAAATCGTCACCTATTGGGATTTGAAGTCAAAGAGCAGCCTCTTGCCTCTAATGGAGCAGCGCGCGCTAAATGTGAACGTCGGTATTAATACCACACACCTAACAACCAAAAATCAAAGTCTTCTTCACGCCCCGAATCAGAAAAATCAACACAAATTAAGCTGCTTTCCTGAAAAGGGAGGTATCGGAACCGTAGGTTCTGAATTGGCGCGGGGTGCGGGATTTGAACCCACGCGGCCATTGCTGACCACAGGCTTAGCAGGCCTGCCCCCTACCAGGCTAGGGCAACCCCGCCCCGTTTTGCCTCAACCCCGCCTAGGTTTTAGCGAGGTCTACTTATTTTCGCTTTCTGAAGTATAGCAGGTCGTCTTTCTGGCAGACGTATTCGAAACCGACGGATAATAGTTTTTTTATGTCTTCCTTATTGTTTGTGGCCTGCACTGAATATTCGTCGTCGCTGTTGAGGCCAAAGATCGCCTGCTCGACTTGGATATACAGCAGGGTATTGTCGAGGCTTGCGTGTCCTAGGAATTCTTTGACAAGCAAGATGTTCTTTGTCTGATGGTATAGGCTTGTGGCTTTCCAGTGCCTAAACGTGTGAAAGCTTATTCGTATCAGTCTGGGGTTCTGAAGTCGTTGGCTTATGCTTCTGCGCGAATTGCAGAATGACGCCCTTATGTGTCGTGCGTTTGGGTTTCTGTTTTTGTAAGCGTTGGCTACATTGCGTCTACGGTTTTCTGACCAGTTTTGACGGGCTATTACGTCCTTCACGGTCTCTGGATCTGATAGGTTTGCGCCCCTTGCCATCAACGTCCTCAGCGCGGAATTCACCATCATTATGGTCTCTTCCTGGGTTCTTGATGCAGACGAAAGTATACCTGTTTTGGCACACAAACGCGCGAGAGCTCTAGCACATTTTATGTACTACCGCGCGCGCGAGAAGATGCGTGAGTTTGACCCGGTCAGTTCGATCGAGTCGATGTCACCAACGGCGTTGCTGCTGATCCCTGCTGAAAAGGAAAGTTTGATTCCCTCTTACATGGATGCAGTCAAGGCGACCTACGAAAGGGCTCAGCCGCCTAAGAACATGATCGTCCCGCCAATCCGCCACTTTGAGATGTACCGTGAGCCTTGGCTGTCGAAGTCCGCAGATGTAGCGATCAACTGGTTCAAGCAACATCTCTGAGAATCTCATGTTGTGAGTCCGAGTCTCTGGACCCAACGCGGGCTAGACTAACACAAAAAAAAAGAGGTATACCGCAGACATCTCCATTGGGATGCTAGTCCATACTCGCCTACGCCAACGTAAGGATGGGTCAGGATTTTGCCTTTCACTTTGCGCGATAGGCTTATTGTCATCTTGTTCACACAGGATTTCATGGTGTGCAGAAGGATGGCAAGAGCACCATTCCAAGTGCTGGTTTATCCATATTACACGGCTCCAGATCGCGAGTTTGAATATCTACTTCTGAAGAGGTCTGATGCGCCGTATTGGCAGGGCATCGCCGGTGGCGGCGAGGGTAGCGAGACGCCTCTTGAAGCCGCCAGGAGAGAGACTTTGGAAGAAACCGGGATACCCAAGGATTCTCGATTTCTTCAGTTGATCACCGTTCTACCTATACCCGCCACCGAATTCAGAGACAGCCATCTTTGGGGGCGAAAGGTGTGCATGATTCCACAATACAGTTTTGGCGTCTTAACGAAAGAGAAAGACATCGTGCTTTCCTCTGAACATGTTGAATATAAATGGCTGAAGTATGAAGAAGCCTATCGCTTAATGAAATATGAAGGCAACAAGATCGCGTTGTGGGAATTGGACAAGAGATTGAAAAAAGGGAAGACGGGGTGATATCTCCACTTTGTGGGGGTTCAACTCCTATCCTTGGCTTCAAGAATGAGGCAAGTGCTCAACTGACCACCAAAAAAAGAGGGGTTCGCGGGAGACGTCTCCATTGACTGCGGAAATAGGGCAACCCCGCCCCGATTTTCCTTGACTCCGCTAATTTTTTAACATGCTCCGTCTTATTTTCGTTTTCGGAAGTAGAGCAAGTCATCTTTTTGGCATAAGTATCCAAAGCCAACTGAGAGTAGCTTCTTAGTGCGCGTTGCTAACTTCTTACAATTTAATTCTAACTCTGTCTCTGTTGGGTAGTTACAATCAATCAAAACATAAAAAAAGTGTTATTGTGTGGTTAAGCTACTTTGCAAGGGTTTGTTCTCTCTTCTGCATATCATTGTTTAGGTATTCAAACCACTCGGATATCTGTGGTCGATTGAACTGTTTTCTCCACCCCTCTACTATTGGTTTCATCTTTTGCCATGTAATTATTATATCGGAGCTGAACAAGTCGTCAACCAGACCGATGTCTATGAGTTTTCTGTGCAGCAGAATCCCTATTCCTTCGTAGAAGGCGGCGACCATGTTGACTGACACGTAAGCTGGTTTTTCGGATGTGGCACCATGCTTTCTCAAGTAGTCTTTGTAGTCGTTGAATTCCAGACGTAGCGTTTCGACCCATGCTTCTTGAAATTCCATGCTACCGAAGTTTGAGTATAGTCTCATGACGAGGTCTGTTTGTCTGGTTTTGACTAGGTCTCGTAGTTGTAGTATGGCAAAGACAACACCCACTAGCACACCGATTACTGCAACAATTGAAGATATTGAGGGTATATCCAACATTTCTGTCACCCAAAAGAGAAGATTAAACAAGTGGGTATTAAAAACAGCATGATATTTTTGAAGACTAACTCACATTCGACTGATAAGTTGCGAAGATCACAATGCTAAGAAGGATCTTAGACCTTAGAAGTCTGAGCTCGGGAGTTCGCCACTGCAATCGAGGTCAAATTCAGCGACCCCACCCAACTTAATTTTGTCTTATTTTGCGAGAATAATCGCTTTTTGAGCATCTCTTAAAAAAGCCAGCTTGGCTGAAGCATGTATAGTTGAGACGATTTTGCGCAAGTCCTAATAACTGAAGCACTAGACAACGGTGAATAGGTAACTTTTTGGAACCAATTGTGATGGAAGCAAATGGAGCATCAGCCTAAATGGGGAGCAGGAATAGCATTCGGTAATTTTCTCGTAGCTTGTGGTGGAGCCCTTTTAATCATTTATGCATTAGGATTTTTATTGTAAGCCATAGGCAGAGCAGATTTTCCTTTTCCGTCTGACTTATATCACTGCCTATCGGGGAGGCCAGCGCGCGCACGCTAGATCTGTCATCTGATAACGTCTAAAGCATCGCCTTACGAAAAAGCGCGTGCGCATGACATGTTTATTTGTGCTTCATAAATCCAATAAAACAATAAAGCAAATCAAAAAGCGAGAATCTAGAATGAGGTATATTCTTCGAAAAAATCAGCGTATGCTCTTAGCCTAGTATTTTGTTTGATAGGTATATGCTCTTTTTGCGACACTGGGAAAACGTGGCCATAGATTTTCTCTGGCTTAAAGTCCATTCTCGACTTTTTTTGACAATTATCAGGACAGAAAAGCTTGATTTCGATCCAAGCCTAGAATTCAAACTGTTATATCTTGTCATCTTGGGAGATGTGATGCTTGTTAGGAATAGTGATGTGGGTTTTGAGCCGACAGTGGTTTCATCTTCCCTTCTGCAAAAAGAAATGGAGAGCCACTTGAGACAAAGCATTAGTACATTGCCCGCATTGTCGTCAACCAATACATCCAACAATGATTGAAAGATGAATTACGCGTGCTATGCAAGTGTCATCGGACTATTTTCACGATTGTGAAACTAACACAGCCTATTATCGGAAAGCCTTAATAAAATATGGCTGGTTTTCGTATAATTTCGGGTAATGCAGGATGTGGTGGTTTCAAAGTCCAAAAATCGCTTTTGGACAAGACGCTTTAGAAGTTCTAAAGGATTTGGATGGGAATAAGGCTTTCATAGTCACAGACAAGATGATTCAAAGCCTCGGCTTCGTTGACTTAGTTTCAAAATATCTAAGCGAAGCTGGTATGAACGTGAAAGTCTTTGATGGGGTCAAACCCGAGCCGCCAGTTGAAAACATCATGGAAGGAGCCAAACTACTCAAGGAGTTCGCCCCAGAATGGATAATAGGACTAGGAGGGGGGAGCTGCATGGATGCTGCGAAAGCAATGTGGGTGCTCTACGAAAGGCCAGACATCGAATTGGCAGATATATCGCCTCTAGTCAGTTTGGGATTAAGAAAAAAAGCGAGGCTAATTTGCATCCCAACGACGAGCGGAACAGGCTCTGAAGCTAGTTGGGTCACTGTTGTTTCAGATGAAAAGGAAAATTTCAAAATGGAGCTGGCTTCACGAGAGCTTTATCCCGACATATCCATAGTTGATCCCAAGCTAACAGCAAGCATGCCCAAAAAACTAGCTGCCTACAATGCCTTAGATGCCCTTATGAACGCTATTGAAGCCTATGTCTCGCAGTGGAGAAACGACTTCTCCGACGCCTTAGCAATCAGGGCTATGCAACTCATCTTGAAGTATTTCCCAAAAACTTACGAAAACAGAGATGACCAAGAAGCTAGGGAAAAAATGCATAATGCCGCTACTATGGCTGGACTGTCCTACAGCAATTCGCAAGTTGGTGTCGCCCATAGTATGGGACATGCGTTTGGAGCCGTTTTTAAGATACCCCACGGCCTAGCAACCGGAGTTTTTTTCACATACTCCATCGAATTCAGCGCCAAAGAAGCCCTGGAAAGATACGTCGACATAGCAAAAATAATTGGCATAGAAGCAGAATCCACAGAAGAGGCCACAAAAAAACTCGTAGCCACCATAAAGGAATTCATTAAGAAGATCGATCTGCCCACATCCATCAAAGAAATGGGAATAACCTGGGAAAAATACCAAGAAAATTTGGACGAACTTGTGAAGAAAGCTGAGATGTCCACATGTAATTTTGTCAACCCAAGGGTGCCGAGCAGCGAGGACCTAAGAAAGTTGTTCACCTACGCGTTTGATGGTCGATCGATAGACTTCTAAATGGACAATCTGCTTTAGTCCGAAGCTACAATAGGAACTTTCTCCCTTGGGCGTTCCTCTTCCTCAGCCTTGGGAAGTTCACAGCCTTCAAGCCATACAGCAGCCAAAACTTCAAAATCAGGAGGTATCAAATCCCTTTCAATTTCCACATCCAGAACAGCAGGTAACCCAGAATCCACCGCCCTTCGTAGAGCTGGTTTAATCTGAGACGGCTCCACAACTCTTTCGCCATAACAATTCATGGCCTGAGCAACCTTATCATAGCGAATGTCACTCAAGTCAACACCGATGTATCGTTTCGAATAAACAAGAGTCTGTCCAGACTTTATCATCCCCCAAGAACAGTCATTAGCGACTACGAATACAACCTGCGCTCTCAGACGACTCGCAGTTTCCAATTCTTGAATGTTAAAGCCAAACGCCCCGTCTCCAGTGATGCAGTAAACCTGCTTCGAAGGCGCAGCAAGCTTAGCTGCGACGGCGTATGGAATACCTGCACCCAGATGACCCGAATCTCCAGACGCACAGCTCAAGTAAGTATTTGGCTCATAGACCCTATTTAGATACAAACACCAAACAGCAGTGTTTCCTCCGTCAACCACGGTAATAGCGTCTCTTGGGAAGAATTCTCTCACCTCCCTAATTAATCGCAAGGGATGGATTGGTGCACTGTTTGACCGAGACATTTCCTCAAACCTCTCCAACCAAAGCTTCTCTATCCGCTTATATTCTAGAAGAGACTCGTTCTTTTCCCTCTGCAGAACATACTTTTTGACAGTTTCAGAAAGAACACGAAGCGTTGACTTTGCATCTCCAACTATGCCAACGTCAACAGTACGGTTAACCCCAATCATATCGCTACAAATGTCTATCTGAATAAACTTCTGCTGCGCAGGATCACCCCAAGCGGGCGTTTGCCCCCACATTTCTAAGTCGCCAAGCCGACCTCCAACCAAAAGCACAACATCTGCCTCCACCTGAGCGGCAAGAGCGCCCGATCCAGGACAGGCTGGAATCAAACAAAGGGGATGATCCTCAGGAATTGCGCCTCTACCACTCATAGAAGTAGTCACTGGCGCTTGCAAGTATTCTGCAAGTTCAATAAGCTCGTCAGAAGCCCCTGACCTAAGAACTCCACCACCCGCATGAATAAGAGGCAACTTAGCCTTCGCAAGCATCATAGCAGCCTGCTCTATCAAGGAAAGCTCTCCAACAGGGCATTCTGTTGCCCTATAACTCGGAGGAGGAACAATCTTAACTTCATTCTCATCTCCCGTTTGAAATAGAACATCTGAAGGCAAATCGAGGTGAACAGGACCTGGTTTTCCAGAGACAGCAATGCGGAAGGCTTGTTGAGTAAGTTCCGGTATACGCCTCCAATTGGAAACAAGGGCATTCCACTTGGTAACGGCTTTGAAAAGCGAAAGCTGGTCTAAGGCTTGTGTAGAACCGTGGTTCGGATATGAGCGCCATGTCTGGTTTTGAGCCGTAATGACGATCATGGGAACGCTGTCTGCAAAGGCAGGGTAAACTCCTCCGATCATGTTTGCTGCTCCTGGACCAACTGTTCCAAGGCAGACTCCGAGTTCTCCAGTTACCCGCGCCCAAGCGTCTGCCACATGAGCAGCTGCAGCCTCATGGCGCATTGTGATAAATTCAATGCGTTTATCCTTGTAAACAGCATCCAAAAGTGGATATAACTGATCTCCAGGCACTCCGAAGATGTATCGCACATTTTCTTGGACAAGACAACGCTTTAAAACCTCTCCACCAGTCAAACGACCCATACAGATCCCTTCTACAAATACCTATAGTTTCCCTAGTTTATTTTATAATTATGGTTCTAGGTACTAGGCCCATCTGACATGAGCATCGTTATATGCTTTCAAAGAGAAGCTAATTCCTAAACTGGAAAATAGGCTTGTTCAATCAAACTGAATTAGCTCCAAAAGTATGCCCAAAGTTGCCTCAGTGTCCAGATAGGCAAATCTAGTCACTCCAAGGGCTTCACTTCTCCACAAAACTTCTATTCCCTCTCTTTTAAGAGCAATAAGCTCTTTTTCCAAATCTTTGACAAAGAAGCCTAAATGATGGAGCCCTTCGCCTCTTTCCTTTAGAAATTTGGAATGAATGGTTTCTCCCTCTAGAACCTGAACTAATTCCAGTTGCACTTCGCCTACCTGGAAGAACACAATTCTTATTTTAGCATTGCCTGTCACAAATTCTACTGGCGGTAAGGGCTCTCTTCCAAGCAACTTTTCATAAAATTTCATGCTTTTCCCCACATCTTTTACAACAATCCCAATCTGGTCAACCTTGGAAAACACTGAGCTCACTCCACTTTCCTCAACCATTGGGCTTGCGCCTCAGTAGGAGGTTTATCTTTGAATTCCTATATGTTTTAGCCTAGACAGCCCCTATCGCGAGCAAGGCAAATATATGAAGCCATACAGTCTTTATTTTTCAGCGATAAAGGGTAGAATTTGACAATGGTTCAGCTCGTTTTCGGCGATAGTTATATAGACGCAGCGTTGCCAGACACCACACATTTGATTGAGCCAAGTTTTAGTATTCCATTGGAGCCTGTTGCGGATTTAGGCAAAGCTGTTCACGGAGCTCTAAGAAACCCTCTTGATGTTAAACCTTTGAACGATCAAGTTAAGCCGAATTGGAGTGTCACCATAGCTTTTGATGATCCCACAGTCCCTTGTTATGCACCAATTTGGGAAACAGCAATTTCAACTGTCTTAAGCGAGTTGAAGAAGATCGGTGTCGACAAGAATCGCATTACACTTCTCTGTGCAAATGCTCTACACCGCAAATTTCGATTATCCGAGTTGGAAACGATACTGGGCTCAGCAATAGTTCAGGCTTTTCGTGATCAGATAGTTTGTCATGACGCTGAAGACTCCGACAGCATAGTACATCTCGGAGAAACATCATCGGGTTGTGATGTTGAGGTTAACCGCAAGGTTGTGGAATCTAACCTTACAGTATACGTTAACACGGTCTCGACTGGTTTTAATGGCGGATGGAAATCCATATGCGTAGGGCTTTCCTCGTGGCGTTCTATCCATTGGCATCACACTCCTGATATTATGAGTATGTCACTAGTTAGAAATCCCATGCATGAAATTCTCAATGAGATGGGCGAACTCGTGGAGTCTAAACTCGGAAGAGGAAGAATATTCAAGATTGAAACTTTACTGGCAAATCCATTTCAAGCAGCCTGCGTATGGGCTGGCAGTGTCAATGCAACTCGTCAAGCTTCATTAGATTTGTTGAAAGCCCGTTCAGTTCCACGGAGACAACTTTTGTCGGAGAAGGCAGACATTATTTGCTATGGTCTACCAAACTGGAGTCCATATGCCGCCTTCTCAAAGATGACCCCTATACTTACCTTAATCTCCACTGGTTTGGGCTATTTAGGCGGCATGATTCAGGCTATTGGCAAGCCTGGATGCAGCGTCATTATAGCTACGCCATGCCCAAATCAATGGGATGAGAGCCATCACCCAACACATCGGGAAATATGGGATCGAGTTCTCGCCAAAACTAAAGATCCAGATCAAATAATGTCAAGCTATGCTAATGAATTTGCTACAAGAGCAGATTACATAGCCAAATATCGTTTTGAGTATGCATTCCATCCAATTCACGGCTTGCTTGCTTTACAACCACTGAAACGCCTGCGTCATGTGAGCCACGTTTTCATAGCTGGGATTCAAGACCCCAAGATAGCCCAACGACTAAACTTCACTCCAACAAAAACTGTCGAGGATGCAATAGGCGGAGCCCAATCAATCCATGGAAAGACGCGGTTGTTGCCTTTGTGCAGTATCCAATGATGATTAACAGACAGTAGATTCAATTGCAGATTAAGTCAGTCAGAAGGAAAACAATTTTGAGATAGAAACATGAAAAAGCACAGTACAAACTAGAAAACTAAATAACACTGATAATCTTATGGGAGAGAGAGGTTGCTGAAATGGTCAATGGGTATATGGGAAAGATTCTAAGAATTGACCTTTCAAAATCAAAGATATCTGAGGAATTTCCAGACGAGAAGACTCTCAAAATGTTTTTGGGCGGAAGCGGAATGGCAACTAAATATCTTTTTGATGAAGTCGAAAAAGGAACAGACCCCTTGGGCCCAGAAAACGAACTGATTTTTATGACCGGGCCCCTAACTGGAACAACTTCTCCGAGTGGCGGAAGATACTCCGTGATTGCAAAATCCCCTCTCACTGGCTTTTGGGGACAAGCAAACTCGGCTGGCTATTGGGGAGTTGACTTCAAGAGATCCGGCTTTGACGGAGTCATATTTCAAGGCATATCACCCAAACCAGTTTACCTCGTTACGGACGAAGGAAAAGCAGAAATCAGAGACGCCAAAACCCTATGGGGTAAAGGCGTTTTTGAAACCACGAACTTGATAAAAGAAGAGCTAGGGGACAGAAAATTCAATGTTGCTTGTATAGGCCAGGCTGGCGAGAATCTAGTCAAATACGCCGCTATCATGAACGATCTCCACAGAGCAGCTGGAAGATGCGGGATGGGCACTGTGATGGGGTCGAAACGCCTAAAAGCCATTGCATCTAGGGGATCGAAAAAAATAGAAATCGCAGATGAAGACGGGCTTCGGGAGATGGTCAGAAAATCAGTGGAACTTGTTAATGAAAGCTTCATAAAAATGAGCCTTGAAGGGTATGGAACTGCCGCTGTTCTTGATCTCGTAGATGTTCGAGGCGGGCTTCCGACTAGAAACTGGCAAACCGGTGTCTTCCCAAATGAAGACAAGATAAACGGTCCAGCCATCAATGACAACATTCTAGTAGACAGAAAACACTGCTTCGCCTGCCCGATCAGCTGCGGAAGAGTGTACGAGATTAAAACAGGTCCTTTCGCTGGCAAAGGAGAAGGCCCCGAATATGAGTCTATTGGGGCATATGGCTGCATGTGCGGAGTCGACAATCTAGAAGCTATTACATATGCACACAATCTTTCAAACGACTACGGCCTCGACGTGATTTCCGCAGGAAGCACAATAGCTTTTGCAATGGAATGTTATGAGAAGGGCATTTTGACTAAATCGGAAACCGACGGATTAGAACTCAAATTTGGCGATTCGGACGTCATGGTTGCACTTGTGCA
>Ga0315307_1001091_pt1 | contig 12019 bp, 9 predicted proteins | sample TDP2_MG_FD_203079 | JGI IMG/M metagenome (GOLD analysis project Ga0315307, IMG submission 203079) | Freshwater sediment microbial communities from Lake Towuti, South Sulawesi, Indonesia - TDP2 | ecosystem: Environmental > Aquatic > Freshwater > Lake > Sediment | place: Indonesia: South Sulawesi... | reverse complement strand
CGAAGCCCCGCAAGATAACACCGTGAGCCCGCTCTCCATTCGTAAACTCCATCCAAAAATCGTCTTGAGAACAATATATTCTGACCTTGCTGGCTTGCCGCATGTCCCGATCGCGAGGCCAAGTCCATAAGATTACGTTCTCATCTTCAGAGAATTCTTTTCTAGTCTTAAAACCTCTTTCCTTAAAGAATGCTTCAACGCATTCGATTACCAAAGTCAGATCAACATTTTTTCTAACGCATTGCCTCCGCATTTCTTAAGTCTTCATTAAACTTTGAAAATTATGAGTTGTTGATTGCATAACAACTCTCGAGGTTGTTGCTTAATCTTTCTCTGACCATCTTGGCGTGCGGTCAAAAAAAAGATTTAAAGAAGTTTTATATTAACCTTTTATTCTCATTACCGTGAGAGCTAGGAACATTGACCACCACACCCATAAGGCGACCTTGACATGCCGATTTTTGATGCCCAAGACTTGAGAACATACTACTTTACGATGAGAGGCGCGGTGAAAGCCGTAGATGGAGTCAGCTTTCAAGTTGAGAAAGGAGAGGCATTAGGGTTAGCTGGTGAGTCTGGATGCGGAAAAACCACAGTTGCTCTATCCATTATGAGAATCCTTCCCCATGGAGGCAAAATAGTTGGAGGAAAGATTCTCTTCAAGAACAACGACATTGCAAGCCTCAAGGAAAACCAGATGAAAAGAATCAGATGGAAGGGTATATCTATAGTCTTCCAAGGAGCTATGAACGCTCTCAATCCTCTTTTTAAACTTGGAGATCAAATTTCAGAGGCTATCCTAACTCATGAATCAAAGGTCAGTAAGGGAGAGGCAATGAACAGAGCCCAGGATCTCTTAGAATTGGTGGGACTTGAGGCAAAGAGGGTAAAGAACTATCCCCATGAATTGAGCGGCGGAATGAGACAACGTGGATTAATAGCGATGGCTCTAGCATGTAACCCGGAACTTTTGATTGCTGACGAACCAGGGACAGCATTAGACGTCATTGTTCAGGCCCAAGTGCTCAGCCTCATGGACGAGTTGAAGAGAAAACTGAATCTAGCAATGATACTCATAACACATGATTTGTCAATTATAGCCGACGTTTGCGAGAAAACTGCAATTATGTACGCAGGCAAAATCGTGGAGCAGGGAGATGTTTTAACCATATTTAAAGAGCCTTTACATCCGTATACACAAGGGCTTATAGGCGCCTTTCCAAGCATAAAGGCGGCCAGAAGACGCATGAGTTCCATTTCAGGCATCCCACCTGACCTTTTAGATCCGCCTTTAGGCTGTAGATTTCACCCAAGATGTCGTTATGCCCAAGAGATTTGCAAGAGAGAGGAGCCGACTCTAACGACTATGAGGGAAGGAAAACACGTTGTTGCGTGTCATTTGATATCAGGGAAAATACCATGAAGAGAATGGAGGATTCAAATGACCGGTGATACAACAATAAAGGTCACCGAGTTGAAGAAATGGTTCCCGGTGAGAAAAGGCTTTTTCGAAACCTTGTTTTCAAGGCAAGAATCATTTGTTCGAGCCGTAGATGAAATTAGCTTTGGCATAAAGGCCGGAGAGGTTTTTGGTTTAGCTGGAGAGAGCGGCAGTGGAAAAACGACCACAGGCAGATTGGTTCTCAGATTGATTGAGCCCACAAGTGGCAAGATATTCTTTAAAGGTCGGGATATCACAATGCTTCCGGAAACCGAAATAAAACCGCTGCGCAGCAAAATGCAGATGATTTTTCAAGATCCATATGAGTCTTTAAACCCAAGAATGACTGTCCGTGACATCATCGCAGAGGGCCTAGGCATTCAGAAACTTGTTGAAAGCGAAAAAGAGAAGGAGGAAAAGGTAGTAGAAATCCTTAAAGACGTTGAATTAGTCCCTCCAGAGGAGTTTTTGCTAAGGTATCCACACGAATTAAGCGGAGGACAAAGACAAAGAGTAGCAGTAGCCAGAGCCTTTGTGCTGGATCCGGAGTTTATGGTCACCGATGAACCCGTGTCAATGCTTGACATTTCAATTAGGGCAGAGATTCTAAACCTAATGCTCGATTTGGTAGAAAAATTCAATGTTTCATTTCTATACATAACTCATGATATAGCCCTAGCTCGGCACATGTGTAATCGAATTGCTGTTATGTATTTGGGTAAGATAATGGAGATGGGAGCTGCCGAAAAAATTGTTTACGAATCTCTGCATCCTTATACTAAAGCTCTAATAGCGGCAGTACCTGTACCCGATCCGACATCGCGACGGACGAAGTTAGTGGTGAAGGGAGAGATTCCAAGCCCCATAAATCCGCCGCCTGGTTGCAGGTTCCACACCAGATGTCCCATTGTGGAGGAAATTTGCCGCCAAAAAGAACCGGAATTCATCGATGTAGGAAACGAGCACTACGTGGCATGTCACAAGGCCGTATAGCTGCCCCAGCGATCTTTTTTGATTTTATTAGAAAAGATTCGCTTTTCAAATGCTTCTTACGGTAGAGAATCTGCACAATATAAGCAGCTTGCTTTGACAAGCCTAGTGTAATTGTCGCAAAGTCCCAAAATCTCTCTAGCCTCATCGGGTGTAGCTACCTCGCGTTGGAGGTCTTCTGTTAGCCTACGTGTTCTGGCGACAAATTCCTGGTTTGACGCCAATTTACCCTTGGTGTAGTAGATGTTGTCTTCAAGTCCCACTCTGACATGCCCTCCCAAAATTATTGCCGCAGAAGTCATATTCAATTGCCATCTGCCTATTCCCGCTACAGTGAAAGTTGCGTTCCGAGGCAGTTGTTGGCTCATATGCAACAAGTTATCTAAAGTAGCAGGGATGCCGCCGTCCACGCCCATGATCAGCTGAAAATGTGCCGGCTCCTTGACCAATCGCTGCTCGATGAGTTTGATTCCTTGTGAAATGAAGCCCACGTCGAAGGCTTCAATCTCTGGCTTGATGTGTAGCTTGAGCATCTTCTTTGCGAGAAACGTTATGGTCTCCCATGTGTTTACATAAACTACCGAAGGTTTCCGCCCTGCAAAGTTGAGCGAACCCGTTGTGAGGCTGGCCATTTCTGGGTTTGTTTTCAGCGGTTGGGTTCTTTCCTCGTCAGACCTGCCTGCCACGCCGCTTGTAGACACCATGATGATGAGATGCGTGCGTTTTCTTATCTTGTCCACGGTCTCCTTGAACACATTGTAGTCAGATGTTGGATTCTCATTCTCATCACGACAGTGCACATGGATAATAGAGGCGCCCTCTTGCTCGCATAGGTAAGCCGTCTCAGCAATCTCGTCAGGCGTCACAGGCACGTAGGGCGTGTCTTTTTTTCGAGGCACAGAACCCGTCGGCGCTACACTGATGATTAGCTTTTCCATGGTTCAGCCCTCTTGAAGGATGAATTATAAACATAGAGTACAAAAGAAAAATTTTAATATTTGATTTTCTTGCGCTCCCTAATCACAATTCTTCGTTTCTTCATCAGATACATAAACTTCTCGTAGAGTATTTCATTCATTCCGAATTTTTCTGGCGGAATCACGCCTTTGTCCTTTATTGTCTTGCTCGCTAGAAGCTGGGCTACAACCGAAGTTGTATAGGCTGTCGTCCTTGCTAAAGCTGTTACTTTTCGCTTCTTGTCGAAGTGGTCCAACATGTGATGTGTGTAAATGACTTTTTCACCGTCTCTTAGACCGCTAACTTCCACTAGCATTGGGACAATGTCTTGAATTTCTGGTCGCTTCAATTTCTTCTCGAGTAGTCTCGCAGCCAATTCCCGCGGACTGACACTGATGCCATTAACCTCTACTGGTTTTTCTTCAAAGAAACCCAGAGTTTTCAGCAACTTAATCTTTTCAATGTGGCCAGGATATCTGAGCGATTTTTCCCACATGTCTTTAGTGACTTTCACTGTGTGCAATAACGTTCGTAGTCCATCCGTATAGAAAGCCTCCAGCTTGCCAACACTCGGAAAAACTATTTCCTCGAGGCCGCTCATGGCTTCCACTTGAATTATCTTGCCATCTCTCACGATGTTTGCTTTCCGAGTGTACAATTCTATGAGGTCTTTTGCAGACCACGTTATCACATAATCCAACGGGGGTATAGGCTTCTCCGGGATGCCTCCGTTTAACATGTGAACACTCTCGACTTGGTCAAGTTTGCCGACTGCATGGCCAACCAATATGCTGCCCAACCCTGGGCTCATTCCGCAGTCTGGCAAAACACTAACGTCAGCCTTCAAAGCGGCTTGATTCAACGTCATTATATCCTCCGGCATAAAAGAAACATCAACCAAGTTCACATTAGCCGCAATAGAAGCCTTACACACCTGATAACCTATCGCACCCGGCAAGGCGCCGACGGCTAAATCAAACTTCTTCAGCGTGTTTACAAATTCATGATGATTGGACGCGTCCGTTTGAATCCATAAAACATTGTCTCGACCAATCTTTGAAGCAGCCTCTTCTGCGCGACTCTTATTCACATCGGCAAGAACTATATCAGCAGAGCGCAGACTTTCAGCCAAGTCTCTTGCCGCGACAGAACCGATATTTCCGCAACCGATTACTAGTATTTTCATATCTGCCATCTCGACGAAATCTAATCTTATAACACTTAAAACTTGTGTGGTGAACCATTCGGTTTTCAGTGGAGAATGACCCTTGGCAAGCATCAAAAAATAGATATTCATTCAGAACTCTAAAAGGGCTTCCAAAGAGGCCTAGGAATATGCAAATTGTGAGAAAACCCCCAGACAAGAGCGAAGAGAAAATCTTCAAGATTTGGAAGGCACTAAATCCGTCAAGCGCATTTACGTCTGGTTTAAACCACTATGCAGGTAAGTTGTTTGTACACACCGAAGAGAATGAAAGGCGCATGCTAAAAGAAATCGCAAAGCTGAAGACTCAAACAAAGGGTGAAGTGCAAAAGAAACTACTGCAGTGTTTCGAGACTGGCCTGCTCTTTGAAGAACCTCACATGGTCCTAGAAAACGCGCTTTCTACCTACTATGCGCATCTGGTTAAGGAGGGAATCAACGCTGAACATTTGCTCTCTTTGACATCTTACGCAAGCGAGGCATTGCAAGCTTCGAAAAGGAGACTCGGCGGAAAGCGATGGCCTCTTGAAATAAGGATAATCACCTGTTATGCTGGAAACAGTTTTCTTGGTATTCTAGAAACGATTCGAAAGGAGACGAAAAATAAACAGTTGCGTGAAGAAGTAGCCACTCTTAAAAAGATAGTGACGGGTTACCTCAAAGCGTTCTATGTAAAAGGAGTGAAGGACGGAACCTTCGAGGAGGTGTCTCCTCTCTTAAAAGAGGGGGGCGACATTGGGCGGAAGAAAGAATACCCCAAACTCTTGAAAGACCTTTACGACTACCCCGAGACCGCAGATGAAATTGAGAGTAAGGCGCTGAAATGGTTGAAGGAAGAGTTGCCAAGACTTATGGAAATAACCGAAAAACTCGCTAAGATATACTTTGTCGAACCAGATGTTGAACGGATAGCCGACGAAATGACCAAGAGACAAAACGTGGACAAACGTCGTGTTATAGAGTTCGTATCTAATATGCGAAAAAAGTTGCAGAAAGTTGTTGAAATATGCCTTGTGAAGATAACATCCACCTACGACACACGAATTGTGGAAACACCTTCCTATTTGGCAAGCCTATTCACGAAAGCAGCTTCGAGTAGCTTTGACATCTTGACCAAGAAGCCTTTCAACCTCTTCTTTGTTACAACTGATCCTAAAAGGTCGTCTCCCACCAGTGCCCCGGACCTAATTCAGACCATAATTCATGAAGAGTATGGACACTGCATAAACTCCTCAAATTCAGGTACACGTTTTGGAGCCAGACCAAAGTTGATAGAATTGTTGGACACTCCTCTGGGATTGCCAATCAGCGAGGCTATCTCGTTCTATAGGGAAGCAGAGTTCATCTTATTGTTAGAAAAGTTGGCAGGAAAAAAAGAAAACGAGCTCACACAGGATGAAAAGCAGTTCTTAGATGCCCTCAGAGCAATAGGAGATCTTCGCACCATTATTCTTGAGAACAAGTTCATTGTCATGGAATGGCGTATATTGCGATTCCTTAGAGCAATAGGTGACGTTCGTATTAACATGGGCAAGCAAAGCGCCAAAGAATTCATTGAATGGGCTCATCAACAAACAGGTCTGTCAAAGAAACTCCTGTACGACCAAGTTTTCACCTTTCAAGACAACCCAGGATACGCCCCATGCTACTGCATGGCCGGAGAAGAACTGGGGAAGATTCAATCACTTGCCGTGAAAAATGGCAAGAGTGTGGTCCATTTTAACACCTACGTAAGCTCGATAGGCTTTCTGCCGAGAACGATATACGAAAAAAGACTGAGAGAATATGCAATGTCAACTAAATCTTCGTCTAAGAGTTGAAGGTTACCAGTGGTCAAGCTTTGAAAAGAAACTGTTTATGAAAACTTGTGGCACACATGATTAGAAAGTCAAAATTCTGGAACCGCACGCAGATTTTGAGTTAGACAGTTGTGACGATAACGAAAGTAAAAAGACTTAACTTCTAACCATAAGTCAATAATGGGAGGCAAAATCTTATGTGGCAGTTGGCTTCAGAGCAGAAGAAATTTACAATAGGAAAGGTAACAATTGGCGGCAGACTTGGCGAAGCTCCCACAGTGCTCGTGGGATCAATTTTTTACCACAGGCAAAGGAGTTTGGACTTCCGGGAAGAAACTGGAGAGTTCAATCGCCAGGAATGTGAAGATCTAATAAATCGTCAAGAGGAATTCTCAGATAAAACCGGATTGCCTTGTATGCTTGATGTTGTTTTGCCCTCTAAGAGGTGGATAAGCCAACTGTTGGACTTTATAACTTCAATCACAGATACGCCTTTATTTCTGGACGCCGCTTCAGCTGAAATCAGAGTTGCAGCATTAGATTATGCCAAACAAACAGGAATCTTGGAAAACTGTGTCTACAATTCACTCAACCCTGAATCAAAAGGTATGGAATTTGAAAAAATCAAGGAAACAGCGCTCAAGTCTGCTGTGCTACTAGCGTTCAACACCAAAAACATGACAGCGGCGGGGCGAGTTGAGGCTATAAAGCAACTTCTACCCCTGGTCAGTCAAAGCGGGCTCGAAAAAATATTGATAGACACAGCCGTCTTGGATGTGCCAACGCTGGGTTCAGCATTCAAAGCAATCTTTGATATTAAGAATGAGTTGGGGTATCCAACTGGATGCGGAGCGCACAATGCTATAGGAACTTGGAAGGGATTGAAGACCAAGATGGGTCTTCAAGCCGTCAAACCATGCTCGGCTACAGCCAGCGCGTTGACAATTGCGGCGGGGGCTGACTGGATACTTTATGGGCCGATAGAAGATGCGGCTTATGTGTTCCCAGCAGTGGCCATGGTAGATGCTGCCTTCGCTCAGCTTCTTATGGAAAGGGGAAAGGTGCCCCCTACTTCTCATCCAATTTTCAAAATCGCTTAAATAAGTAACTATTGAGGATTTTTTGGGTTTCCTATTCCTTTATGCCCATGAGTTGTTTTGCAGCTCTTACCGCTTCAATCGCGTCTTCACCGTAGCCGTCTGCTCCCGCTTCTTTAGCCCATTTGGCTGTGGCTGGGGCGCCTCCGACAAGGACTTTGACCTTCTGTCGTAGACTAGCTTTCTTCAAGGCTTCGATGACTTCGCGTTGAACTGGAAGTGTTGTGGTCAAGAGAGCAGACAAAGCGATTATGTCTGGATTATGTTCTCTTGTTTTATTCACGAAATCTTCTGTTGGAATGTCTTTTCCAATATCATACACCTCGAAGCCTGCTGTGAAAAGCATCATGGAAACGATGTTTTTTCCAATGTCATGGATGTCACCCGCAACCGTTCCGATTAAGACCCTTCCAAGCGTCTCTCTTTTTTTGCTACCTTTTTTGATCAAAGGTTCCAAAACCTCAACTGTGGCTCTCTTTGCAGCATCACCAGCTTGGACCAAATGAACCAGAAATATTTCCCCGCTCTCAAATTTCTTACCGATTTCTTTGAGTATCTCAGTCAAGGCATTCACTACTTCTATTGGGTTATGCCCCTGATCAACGGATTTCTTTACGGTCTCGACAAATTTGTCGGCGTCAAAGGTTAATAGCTGGTCCCTAAGGGTTGTAACAAGTGAACTCATGTTGACACCTCAATGATGTATTCTCTCTAGGTTGTTCTCTTAAAATTTAAACCTATTCTTTGCAGAGGCACACCAAAAACTACAAAGATTCCTATAATTCCATATTGTTAAGGTAATGATATGATGAGTGCTTGTTATGTCCTAGACGTATACCATGACATCTGCGTTGCCATTCTCATCAGGCGCATAGACTGCGCTTGCTAATGAGCTTTCACGTTGCCACAATGTGGTTCCGTAAGGAGCACCGGGGTCGGTTGTAGGATAAGAACCCCATGGTCCCAATCCTCTTCATGATTGAATACCTCTCTCCTACAATATTTCATCCCATGGTTGCATTAACAGTTTGTAGAGAAATCTTCTACTGATACACTACATTTCGTCAAGCTGCATTAATAGTTTAACTTTTTTGAGAACACGGTGTCTTCGATGCGCACTCTCCGCCAGAACCGACAATGAAGATTCCATGGTCAACTGCCACGACGTTTCCAGCCTTGAGCGCGCACAGGAAGTCAAATATATGCTACAATGACAAATTAACTAAAAGAGGAAGAAAGAATGAGGAAGAAAGCATTTTCGCCATTAGGATTAATCTTCATGTTCTTGACGCAAGCACTTTTGGTTGCAGCTGTATCAGCCGCTCCCCCTAAACCCCAAGCTGAATGGACTTTCATGATTTACGTATGCGGCGACAACGACTGTGAATTTGTCTGGAATCAAGGCGGACAGGGAATCACACCGCATCTGCAGTTATTAGAAAGTGTAGGTTCCACCAATCTTGTTCATTTTGTTGCTCTCGTAGATCTGCTGAGCGCTGGCACGACTGAACTTATTCACATAGAGCAAGGCACCTATACAGTAGTTGAGACATATCCTGACCTAGACTTCGGAGACCCACAAGTGGTTATAAACTTTGTTAACACAGTAAAACAGCTTTATCCGGCTAACAAGTACCTGTTAGACTTCTGGGACCACGGCTGGGGTTGGTATAAATTCTGCTGGGAAGATCAGACTGGCAGTTATCTTGACGCCCGCGAGTTAGCCCAGATAATGGACGCCGTTGGTTTCATTGACATCGTAGGGTTTGACGCTTGTAACATGGCTCAGGCTGATGTGTACTATTCGCTTGTTGGTCATGCTACCTGCGCAGTAGGGTCAGAAGAATACGAGGAGTGGGAGGGGTGGCCCTATGACACAGATGCTCGAGACTTGGTGAACAATCCATATCAAGATGCTCGAACGTACGCAGCTGAGCTGGTGGTCAACTGGGGAGAATTCTATGCACCTTGGAAAGGGCCTGCTTCGCAGACGTGTTCAGCCATTGACATAGCCCAGATGCCAGCCTTGACAACAGCCTTCACTGATTGGACGTCAAAGATGCTCGCAAACCTAAACCAGTACAAGACGAAATACTCGTCAGCACTTAGAGACGCCGAGAAGATGGTTGCCACATACTACTTCGTGGACATGTACGATTACATGATGGAACTCTTGCAAGAGAATATCCCTGCCACACTGGTGCAAGCAACAGAGAATGTCAAGACCGCTGTAGACAATGCGGTGGTAGCCAACTTTGCTGAGAAGGCACAGAACGACTGCTACGGATTAACCTTCTACTGGGCCAAAGCAGCCTATTGGACAGGTTCCTGGAGTGGAGAATGGAGAGCCCGCTACGTCCAAGAAGTTGCTTGGGGAACAGCAACTGGTTGGGTAGGTTTCCTAGATGCCTACCACGGCGTGTAGTAGCAAAACAGTCGACAGCAAAACTCTCCTTTTTTTGGCTCTCCCATTTTATTAATAGAACTACCGGCAAGTTAATAACACATGAACAAAAACCAGCCTCAACACACTCCAACATAGAAAGAAGAAGACCTTAAGGGTATGCTTCCTTCTTCTTCCACACACGCAAAAAAGCCACACACCCAACGAACAGGCAATCAAAGCACACACATACGGTCAAGTACATATTTGGACCGTATTAGAAACTCATCGCTGAGTCATCTTGAGTTTCATAATTCCTATTCACCAACCTTCGACCAAGTGGGCAAAATATTAAAAAGACTTCAAAAGATTCAAATGCCCAGTAAGAAGACAGATGGGAGCCATTTGGAAAATGTGGCTAAAATTCTTGAGTCAAGACCAAGTTGAAACTATTCATTCTGCAAGCTTGAAAGTCCTAGAAGAAGCTGGGGTTTCAATTCGTGATGACGATTTTCTAAAGTTTCTTGCCGACATGGGAGTAGAAGTCGATCTAGGCAAGAAGAGGGCTAAAATGACGTCCGCTTTGGTTAACGAGTGCATTAAGAAAGCGCCTAAGCATGTAACTTTCTATGCAAGAGATCCGAAAAATGATGTTGTATTCGACAACGGAAAGATCTACACTCACCCAACAGGTGGAGCAGCCAACGTGATTGACATTGATTCTGGAGCTGCGCGACTTGCAAATAGAAAAGATGTTGAAGATCTAACTAAAGTCGTGGATGCATTACCGAATATTCACACGCAATGCATGGTGGTTTACCCAAGTGATGTCCCAGAACGGTTGAGGGACGTCTATGGAGTAGAAGCCATACTTCGTAACACGGGTAAAAACTTTGACGCCACGCCATTTACCGACGAGAGTTACCCATTCATAATTGAAATGATCGAGGCGGTTCAAGGAGAAGAAGAGTTTAGAAAAAGGCCGATAGTAACCTCTAGCGCGTCGCCCACAAGTCCACTACAATTCTCAAGCGATGTGATAAAGATAATCGTTAGGGCGACCAAGTATAACCTACCAATAGCTGTGTTGCCTTGTCCTCTGGCAGGTGCAACCAGCCCGGTAACTTTGGCTGGTACTTTGGTTCAGCAAAACGCAGAGATGCTGGCGGGCATAACAATGGTGCAGCTTCTAAACCCTGGAAATCCGGTGCAATACTCTCCACGTTGCATACCCTTAGATATGATGACTGGTCAAGCCTGCTATGGAATCGAGGCAACGATGATGAATGTGGGTTGTGTACAGCTTGCGAAATACTATGGTTTGCCTTCCGATGTGTATGGACTAGACACCGACTCCAAAGTTTTGGACGAGCAGTCGGGATTTGAAAGGGCTATGGCAGGTCTCTTGCCAGCGTTGGCAGGAGCCAACGCGTTGTCGGGCGCTGGATGCATTGAGGGTGGAATAACAACAAGTTATGAACAATTGGTTATCGATGATGAAATCTTTGGAATGATATTTAGAGCAGTTAGGGGCATAGACTTTGAGGAAGAAAAACTTGCGGTGGACGTCATAGTAAAGGTCATACAAGAATCATCCAATTTTCTCGAGCAAAAGCACACTCTAAGACACTTTCAAAGCGAATACTTTAGGCCTAAACTTGCCAACAAGGATGCCAGAGCACGCTGGGAGAAAATGGGAAGTAAAACCGTAGTTGAAGTTGCTCGAGAGAAAGCAAAGAAAATACTTGCGGAACACCAGCCCCTACCAATAGATAAAGACGCAAAGAAAAAAGTACAGGAAATACTAGAGAAGGCAACTAAGACCCTAGGTCTTGGAACAAGTCCTTGATTGAAGAAAACCTATCCAAATCTCTGTTAGGGCGCGTATGTGCATTACCGAGCATATTTCTGACAACGGCATTTGATGAAAAAAAGTAAGGGCTTGATGTGGTTTGGTTTAATTGTGGTAGTCGTTCCAGTAGGCATACAGAAACTCAATCCATCCTTGGGCAGCGAACTTGGTCTCAGCATAAGGCGTTAAGCCCCACATTGAATGATACGACGATGGGAACCATACACCCATTCCTCGAGCACCCGCTGACTCCATTGGTCTAGTGTTTCCCAAGGCAACGATGGCTTCAGAAAGCG
>Ga0315307_1001088_pt1 | contig 12034 bp, 6 predicted proteins | sample TDP2_MG_FD_203079 | JGI IMG/M metagenome (GOLD analysis project Ga0315307, IMG submission 203079) | Freshwater sediment microbial communities from Lake Towuti, South Sulawesi, Indonesia - TDP2 | ecosystem: Environmental > Aquatic > Freshwater > Lake > Sediment | place: Indonesia: South Sulawesi... | reverse complement strand
TCCAGATGTTGATGCCCTGCCCGTCATCTGACACCCATAGGTTTCCGTACTGGTCGAAGGCTAGTCCTGAGGGACCTTGGAACCCGGTTGCGTAAGTGCTTACTAGGCCATCAGGGGTGATCTTTGATATGGTGGTTCCGCCACCGGCTCGCTTTCCTTCGTTAGCTACGTAGAGGTCTCCGTCCTTGAAGGCTAGGCCGAAAGGCCCGTCTAGGCCCTTGGCAAAGACCTCTATGGCGTAGCCTTCACCTACGACTGGTGGAGGAGCCTCTCGGGCTGTTGGATTGAAGTTCACGTCCTTACTGACCTGCTCGTTCCAGTTCCATGAGTATTGGCCGTCTGCGGTCCATGTCCATATGCCTATCCCTACGAGGTCTCTGCTTACGCTGCTTCCAGCTACGCGGCCCCATGTCAGGAACCGCGTGGTCGATATGTAGACTGAAGGTTTGTACTCAACGTTCTCGTACGTCGATTTGGTGACGCCGATGATGAAGGTGTACGCGTATTCCTGGCCGACGTTGGGATGATCCAGATGTAGCCTTGCAGTCTTTCCGCCCTCTATCTGGAAGCCTTCCGCTGAGATGATCGTCGCGTCAACCAGACCCCCGCCCATACTGGTGTCAACCGTGATGTCTATCCAGTCCACGGGCTCTTCGAGCACAATCCTGATCGTAAGCCTCTGGCCTTCCTGCGATTCCGTGAAGTAGGTGTTGTTGAACTCTCTGGCTGCGTGGAAGCCTGGGTAGAAACCATACTCGCCGAGCCCGACTCTTACACTCCTCACGATGCCCCCCTGCCCTTCTTGGACGTCATCGAAGGTCCAGATCAGTGTTGAGTTCGATGGGGTAGTGATCCATGGGAAGTCAGGGTACGGCTCTCCTGGAGTCGTGAGATTGCCGAGTTCCACCCGGTTGATCTCTAGCCCCGTCGTGAACATTAGATGCGGACTCAGCACGGGTAAGCTGGTGCCGTCGGGGTCGTTGTTCATTCCGGAGTGCAGGTGTCTATCGCCGGTCAACCAGACGTTTGAGGTAGCATCAGAGTCTGTTGAGTTCGTGTACCTTACGTGGAACCAGGCCCCGACGTTGTTCGTTCTTGAGTAGCGGTTGAGTTGCACGTTCAACCCTTCATAGATCGACCAGTCCAACCTGTACGGCGCAGGCTGAGATGTAGCGCTCCATCTCACGTTGCCCAGCCCAGCCACGGTCCACGTGATCGAGCTGTCGTCCTCGAAGCCGCTGGAGGTCAGATTCCATGACCGAGCTTTTACGAGAGGCATGTACTCGACCCAGGGAACCCCGGGCTTCAGCTGCACGTAGACGGTTACGGTGAACGTGTACGGGGTATCGACGGAGGGATTCCGTATGCTCGCCCACAGGTATTCGTTGCCCCAGTTCAAGTTTGCTTCCGGCGGGGGCTGTACGTTCGTGATGTACGCGTAGACGTTCTGGTCCTCCCTCGGTATGTTAGCCTCGATGTGCAGCTCCTCCATGGCAGCCCTCGGCGTGACGGTGATGGTGAGCGTCTGAGTTCCAGACGTCGTCATGTGAATTGGGTTAACACTCCTAGTGATGTCGAAGAGCGGAGTGAAGGGTCCAGAGGCGCCTATTTTCCCTAGGTCTCTCTGTCCCCATTGGCCTTCGCCGACATCGCCCAGGGACCAGACGTAGGTTCCATCCCAGTGCGTCAGGTCCTCCCCCTTGCTCCACCAGTCAAGGACTAGACCCTGCTCCGTTTCAACTGTCAGCGTCAGGTCCTGCACGAGGTCTTGGCTTCCATCGGGTTGGTTGCGGAACCCCAGGGTCCAGCCTATGTCTCCGGTCACTTCGTCGCTTGTGAAACTGTCGTCGTTGGTGTTGTACATGCGGTGGATGTTACTGTCTACCGAGATATGGTTCTTGAACACGGCTGTTCGGTAGCCGTAAAGGTGTACGCCGAGCGTCTCAGAGATCGACCAGTCCCACGTGTACGGGCCCGACCCAGGGTTGGCGCCCCAAGTCACCGTGCCCAACCCGTCGACTGGACACATGATCGAGTCGCCACCCATAGAGGTGGCAGGGCCGATCGGGTTCGTTGAGGTAACAAAGACGTCAGGCATGTATTCGAACGAGGCGATATCGCCAGACTTCGGGCTCACATTGATGGCAATGATGAAGGTGTAGGTGCTGCCCATCAGGGGGCTTTGTATGTTCGCCCATAGCTGGTGTTTGTCTGGCGCTACGTATACTTCTGCTTCCGGTGGATTGCCAGGTACGCCTGTGATCCATGCATCGACGTTCTCGTCACCGTATACGTGGATGTTGATGCTCAGTCTATCCATCTTGTCCTTTGTGGTAACGGTCAAGTTAAGCTCCTGAACTCCAGGCTCTGTCATTGTAGGTGGGTTAACGCTTCTCTCAACGGTGAAGGGCGGAGCGAATTCATCAGTGGGCTCGTTTATCCTCATCTCTCTCCCTTCCTGGTGGCCTTCGCCCGGACTGCCGAACTCCCAGACGAAGTGAGTCTCGTTCCTCACTGCGTCCTCACTCCACCAGTCGAGCGTCGTCGTGTTCTCAACCGCTAGCGTCAAGCCCTGAACCGGCGCTTGGGTTTCATCGTTCTCGTTGCGGAAGCCTAGATTCCAGCTCTTCGAGCCAGTCACTGAGCCGCCTGTGAAGTTGCCATGCGTGCTAGACCAACGGTCGATGTTGCACCATACCGAGATGTGGTTCTTGAACGCAGGCTTGATGTAGCCGTTGAGGCTTACGCCTAGGTTCTCAGATGTCGCCCAACTCCACCTGTACGGGCCTGTTCCAGGCTTGGCGCTCCACGTCACGTTGTCGAGCCCTTCTAGTGGAGCCCAGCTGACTGAGTCTCCGTCCGTGCGGCCATGCGAGAGGGTGCGACTTGACGAGACCGATATGTGGGGCATGTAGTGGACCAAGGCAACATCGGACCTTGGGTTGACGCTGATCATGACGACGAAGGTGTAGGGGCCCGTCGGGTTCTGTATGTTCGCCCACAGGTGCTGGCTATCCCAGTTGACCTGCGCTCCTTCCGGCTTGGTCGGCACCTCCTTAATCCATGCGTTGACGTTTCCGTCGCTTTGCACGTTGATGTCGATGTTCAGCGGATCTGTCGAGTCAGGCGTTGGGGTAACGGTCAGCGTAAGCTCCTGAACTTCTGGCTTCGTGAAGTTAGTTGCGTTAACGCTTCTAGCAACGTTGAAGAGCGGAGTGAAGCTTTCAGGAGACTCATTCACCCCCATGCCTCTTCCGTCGCTCCAGCATTCACCCGGGTTGCCGATCGACCAGACGTAGGTTCCGGGGCTTAGCTTCGTCAGCCCCCGCTCGTCCAACATGTCGAACGCCAAACCAGTTCCGTTCTCAACGGTTAGCGTTAGGCCTTGAACCGCAGCCTGGGTTCCGTCTTGCGAGTTGTGGTAGCCAAGGTTCCAGCTCTTGGAGCCCGTTACAAGGCCGCCGCTGGTGAAGCTGTCCTCGTTCGTGTTGTACCAGCGGTTGATGTTGGAGCTTACCCAGACATCGTTCTTTGGCGGCGGGGCTGTTATGTGGCCTTTAAGCTCTACGCCCATCGACTCTAATTGCCCCCAATCCCACTTGTACACGTCCGTCCGCGGTGTAGCGTTCCAGGTCACGTTACCCAGCCCATCCACTGTCCGCGTGATCGAGTCGCCGTCCGCGAGGTATCTCCAAACGGTTCGCCCTGACTCAACTCTCACCTGGGGCATGTACTCAACCCAAGAGATGTCGAGCCTAGGCCAGAGCTCGATCGTAACATCGAAGGTGTAGGTTGCGTTGACGGTGGGGTTCCATATCCATGCCCAGAGGCTCCCTCCTTCTGGTTTCACCCTGAGCCCTGGCTCGGTACGCACGTCCTTGATGTGCGCGTCAACGCTCTGGTCGCTCCATGCGTTGATGTTGATGTCTAGCCACTCGATCGCAGCGGTTGGAGTAACCTTCAAGGTAAGCGTCTGAGTCCCGGGCAGCGTTACGTTAGTTGCGCTAACGCTTCTGGTGACGTTGAGGGGCGGAGTGAAAGACGCAGCGGAGTAATTCCACATACTTCTCCCGCCGCCCTGCCCTTCAGTGACATTGCCGAGAGTCCACTCGTAGGTTGTAGAGCTGTTCGTCAGTCCACCGTTGTCTACCCGGTTAAACGTCAGACCGCTCTCGTTCTCAACCTTCAACGTCAAGTCCTGAACGATGTCTCCGGTCTGGTCCTCTGGGTTGCCGAATCCCAGGTTCCAGACTAGGTCACCGGTCACTTCTTCGCTTAGGAAATTGTCCCCATCCTTGATGTGCCAACGGCCGAGGTTACAATCAACCGAGATAACGTTCTTAGGCACGACGGTTATGCTCATAGGAGCTGTGTACTCTTTTCCAGTGTAGTCGTGTACAGATACATTTGCTTTGTATGTTCCTTGTGGGACCATCTCCTTCAGGGAGACATGGAGCGTTGTGTTGAACGGCGGCATTCCGCCACCGTTATCGAAGTGTGCTTCTATGCCCGGCATCTCGCACTTCCATCCGAGGCCAACGAAGCTGCTGACGGCTGTCGTATTGGTCACCGTCACGTTGGCTGTGGGCTCCTCACGCTGAGAGATCGCTAACTCGCTAGGCTCCACGGTTACGCTGTACCTTGGCTCGACGAAGGTTATATTGACGGTTAGCTCTGACCCCTCGTAGAAGTACCCGGGAAGGCCTGGAAGCTCTGGGATGCGGAACTTAACGTCCTTCGTAAGCTTCGCCGTGAGGTTCCCGAACTTACCGGTCACAGGGTCAGGTGTACGGAAAGCTACGTCCAGCACCACGTCGTTCGCAGCTACCTCAACGTCGATCGGCGGCGGGCCCTCCGACTTCACCCCGGCTTGGAGGTCGCTCGCCCTCAGATGGAAGGCCTCACCTGGCCCAGCCCAGGTCTTCACGTATGCTACGTCCAGATTGACTGTTGCGTACGGGCCTCCCGGCTGGCCTAGGAACGGGAAGCTGAAGTGGAGGTTAGCGCCCTGGAACTCCGGGAAGGTTCCGAGGAACAACTGCTTGATCTGCTCGTAGTTTCCTGGAAGTGTGAGTTCCCACTTGCCCGGTGGGTGTTCCAACGGCTTGTAGATGTGAATGGCTATCTTCATCTCTCTGCCTTGATACGAGTAGACAGGCAACGGCAATGGGAAGTCAGCCACCGCGTAGACATTGAAGTTGACTTTTCCCGTGAATGTTCCGTTGATGTCCAGTACCGGAAGATCTTTCCACGTGTTGTTCTGTGAGAAAAGGAAGTTAACCACACCACTGTCAGCTACTATTGAGACCTCAACGCCCACTGTGCTGCTTGGAAGCGTGACCTTGAACCTGAACTCCCTGAGGGTCGTGAGTACAAGGCTGTAGTTACCGTCAGGACTCTTCCCGAAGCTTACGCTGTCGGCCGTGAACCGAAACTCCATCGTGTTGTTAGTCATACGGTCCTTAACGGCCGTTGACCAGTTGAGGTTAGCGGAGGTGAAGGTTCCCAAGGCGTCCAGAGTCTCGCGTAGAGATGTAGGGTCTCCTTCCATCGTGAACCCCCAACTTGCAGAGGGGGGAGCAGCCCTTGAAGCCGCAACCCCAAACGCCACAATGGATGCAAAGATGAGAGCGAAAGCAATCATTCGAGTACGCTGATTCATTCCATCATCCTCCTTTTCCCGCCCATTGGCGGTTTGGGTACTTACGTGTCATAGCGCCCCTCCTCGGCGCTCCATGATGCCTCTGCTCTGAGGGACGGAGAGAAGAGCACCTGCTCTCGTCGAGAATCCCGTCTTGCCCTCCACTCGCTTCATTCCCCCCAGAGCCCCATCCCCTTACTCCTAGGGACGGGATAGTGTTCTCAATTCTCTCGATTTAAGCGAATATGGACGAGAAGTGAGCACGACGACGCAGCCTAGTAGAGAATAATAATAGAGTAATAATAGAATAGGGCGGAGAGGAGAACCACGCGGGACGGACTAGGCTGGATGGCCGACATGATACGAGGCCACGGTAGTCAACGATGCACCTTCAGCCCGGAGTGTACCAAAGGCCGTTGACCACCATCAATCCAGCTCAGCCACGGGGAAGAGCCGCGACGCGGGCTCCGCCTTCACCTCTCGCACGTGACCGCGGGATACGCGTAGACGGCGTTAGCCCTTAGTCGCCACACCCGCGGACGCCCTAGGGTTCGTGCTCCTCCCAGAGAGACGCAGCAGGAGGACGCGACGGGGTCTAGATGCCTGCGAAGCAGGCGAAAGTGATCCTCCGACCCTTTGAAAGAAGGGTTTCGCGGGGTCACACCGCTCTTCAGGGAGGTGACGCTTATATCACTGTTACTATTACGGTAGCCTCAGCCTCGATTCCAGGTGTTCCAAGCGCCGTCCATCCCAAGACGGTGGACAGGGCGAAGACCCTGACCTTGGCGGTATACCCTGGCGGAACTGAAGGATCGAGGAGTATATGCAGCGTCCTTGTCAGCGGCTTCGGGCCTTCCCAAGACCCGGGTTGTCCCCTATCGTTAGGAGTGAAGTACGTCGTTACCCCCGAGTCGCTCTCTGTCTGGAGAAGAAGCATTCCACTCGCGTCTGTCCTGTTGGTCACCGTCACCTCTACGGTAGCGCTCCCATCTTGCGGAACCGTTACCTCGTAGGCGCTCAGCGTCAGGTCGTATACTGGCTCGATGAGAGTTATCGTAGCGATCAGCTCTTTGCCCTCATAGTCGCACCCGGGGAAGACGAGCCCCCAAGGGCCACCTCCCTTAGGAATCGATGGAACATGGAACTTAACGTTTCCTTTGAGCTCTGCTGTGACCACCCCGTACTCTCCAAGTGAGTTAGGCTCAGTTATCTCGATGTCTGCCTCCACTTCGTCGGCAGCTATGGATATAGGCAGCAGGAGCGGCATGGTTGACTCTAGTCTGACGTTCTTGGCCTCCAGATGGAGGGTAATGGGCGGCTTGAGGGGCTGGCCGATGTCGAACGTATAGTCGGAGGTAGTCCTCACATCTTCCGCCGTGACAGTTGCCACTCCGAGCATATCGCGGCGTACCGTCTTGAACTCCCATCCAACCCACATCATGAACAGTTGGACCATCACATCCTCGTAGTTTCCAGCTGGCATGACCGCGTTCCACTTTCCCTTCGCTGCAACAGTTGTCGTCTGATGCGATAGGGCAAGAACGGACGCTAGAACTATCAAGGTCAACAAGAGCGCTATGGCTGCTTTCCCGGCTTTTCCTTTCCCTATCAACTGACCATCTCCTTTTCCCGCCCATTGGCGGTTTGGGTACTTAGGTGTCATAGCGCCCCTCCTCGGCGCTCCATGATGCCTCTGCTCTGAGGGACGGAGAGAAGAGCACCTGTCCTCGTCGAGAATCCCGTCTTACCCTCCACTGGCTTCACTCCCCCAGAGCCCCATCCCCTTACTCCTAGGGACAGCGCAGTCTATCCAGCTCTCTGGATTTAAGCGGATATGAACGAGAAGTGAGCACCTTATAAATTACTATTAATTATGACAAATGCATAATAATCGGGGTTCGTGCTCCTCCCAGCGAAACCGGGGTCCCAGGCCTACGAGCCCTGGGGCAGAGGGAAGCCGCCGAAGATACTCAGCCTTAACGTAAGGTTTAAAGTTGACAGCGGCAGCATCCACGACCAAGAGCGCATACCCAACATGGGGCCTAACGCCTATCTTTGCCGGTTAGGGTTCCACGAGAAGATCGCAGGCAGCCCTTGCGTGAACAGATCCGATGAGCCCTAGGAGGACGCCCTAGATGCCTGAGGAGGCTGACGTGCGTAAGACGCTGAGAGACCTGAACGAGAAACTCGACCTGATCATCCGCCGCCTCGACCACGTGGAGCAGACAGTCGGCCAGCACCCTGAGGGCGCCGGGGTCTCAGACGTCGTCTACTGGCTTAAGACCGGCGTGAGGCTTTACGACGAGCCCCTCAAGGTGCTGAACAGGCTGTTGTCCCTAAGCAGAACCGTGGAGAAACCCGGGCTCCGGATGGACGAGCTCTCCAGGCTGATCGTTCAAAGCCTAGCCCTGAGGGGGCCTATGAACGTCTCGCAGCTTACGAGGGAGATCAAAACGAAGCGAGGCAAAGCCTCGAGGAAGACCGTCCGCGCGAGGCTGGAGACGCTCCAGGCCAAGGGGCTTGTGAAGAGATCGGGGGCGCCGCAGTATTCCTACGAGCTCGTCTCCGAGAAGTGAGCAGAATCTGACCCCTTTTAGCCACCAAGACCAAATAGTCTAGCTATCACGAGGATAGAATCGGAGGTGAAGTGATGTCGCACGCTGAACGGGAGAGGGAGGAACTCGCGGCGGTCGCGGACTTCATCAAGGAGCTGTCTAACGTTGTGCCAAGCCTAGTGAAAGGTGTTCTCGGCACCCTCTTCAGCGAGGAGGCCGGCGCCAACATGGGAAAGGCCGTTGGGAACTTCTACAAGCAGCTTAAGGAAGCGGGCATACCTGAAGCCACAGCCGTCGAGATGACCAGGGACTACCTGAGCACGTTGACAAAGTGGTCGGATATCCTGAAGGGCGTCAAGATCGGCGAGTTCAAGGGAGAAGGGGCAACATGGGAGGTCAGGAAACGGGTACAAGAACATGCCGAGAAGAGCCCTGAAGAGACCCCTACGGCGGGAAGCTAACCCTACAGGACCAGACCAGTGATGAAGAAGACCATCGCCTTCTTTCTCAGGCTTACCGGGGCCGCTATCCTCCTTGGCTTCAGGCTCTCATGGCTTCTGCTGACCATCAGATGGCATAGGTGGAGGGCTGCCAGAACCTTCAAGAGGGCACTTCTTACCCGCGACGTGCCAGAGGACGTGGCAATGGCTCTCGCTCAGGAGTACAAGTCCACGCTCAGGCTCAGAGACCTTCTCCAGCTGAGACAGGTCCTTCGCCCGCCTCCTAGGGGACATCAGGAGGCCCAAGCCCAGAGATGAAGCCCGTTAAGGCGAAGAACGCGACGCAGTCCCTTAGAAGATCACATGTCGTGATCACGACACGTGCCTTAGGTTCATATGTGGGCCTGGTTATCGCTGCGCCAGCGCCCTAGGACGTCACCTGCGAGGGGATTCCGAGATGAACGCGATCACCTGCAGCGGCCTAGTGAAGGAGTACAGAACCCAGAAGGTCGTGAGGGCGCTAGACAACGTCAGCTTCGACGTAGCGAAGGGCGAGGTCTTCGGGCTCCTAGGCCCCAACGGCGCCGGGAAGACCACGCTCGTCCGCATCCTCGCCACGCTGCTCAGGCCGACGCAGGGCCACGCCACGGTCGCCGGATACGACGTGGACAAGGAGGAGGACAAGGTGCGGCGGGTCATAGGCTACGCCGGCCAGGACTCAGAGCGGTCCGCGTACTTCCGGCTCTCCGTGAGGGAGAACCTCCGGTACTTCGCGAGCGCCCTGAGAGACGTGCCGATGAAGACCGCCCTGGAGAGAATGGAGTACATCGCCAAGGAGATCGGCTTCAGCGACAGGCTGGAGAAGCACTTCATCGCCCTCTCGGGCGGCGAGAAGCAGCTCGTGATCGTGATCCGCGCGATCATGCATAACCCCGAGGTCTGCTTCCTAGACGAGCCTTCTAAGAGCCTTGACCCCCTAACCGCCCGACGCGTCAGAAGCTTCCTAAAGGCCTACGCCAAAGAGCACGGGATCACCGTCTGCTTGACGACGCATAACATGAAGGAGGTCGAGGAGTTCTGCGACCGGATCGCCTTCATCAACCACGGCCAGCTCCGCTTCATAGGGACGCCGGCGGAGTTCAAGCACCGCGTCACGGTCAAGGAGATCGTGGAGATCGGTGTCCCAAGGCTGGAGGCAGCCCTGGAGGCCAGACTTCTCGTGATTCCGGGCGTCAGCAACCTTACGCATGAAGCCAGCCTCAGGCTTTACTGCGACGACGCGTTCAAGGTTCTCGGCGAGACCCTGGAGGTGCTGAAGGGCGCCGGCGTGAAGGCCCAGGTGGGGATAGTGGAGCCCACGCTGGAGGATGCCTTCGCCGTCTTCGTCAACGGGCAGGAGGTGATGCAGCATGCCTAACGCCGTGAAGCTCTTCTACATGGCCGTATGGCGTAACCTGCTCACGATGACGCGGTACAAGGCCAACTTCGTCTTCGAGATACTCACCAGCCTGCTCTTCGGCTTAGGCATGCTTCTCTTCGCCCTGGCCTTCGACGCCTCTATGCTTGCGAGGACGGTGGGCTCCACGAACTACGTGGCCTTCATAATCCTCGGCATCGCCTTCCAGAGCTGGACGGGCATAGCCCTCTGGGGAGCCGCGGGCATGTTCCAAGGCGAGCTCAGCTCAGGGCAGATCGATTACACGTTCACCTGCCCCTTCTCACGCTACTGGTACATCGTAAGCAACATCGCGGCCTCCGCCGTGCAGGGAACCCTCTTCGCCGTGCCGATGCTCTGCGTCGGCCTCTGGTTCGCCAGCTCCACGCTTACCGCGATGGGCATCATCCTTGGGCTAACAGCCGCGACGCTCTCCGTCGTCGCACTCGCCCAGCTGGGCACCATCTTCGCATCCCTAGTCCTCAAGTACAGACAGGTCACGGCCATCTTCAGCTTCTTCAGCTTCGCCTTCCAGATGCTCACCGGCATGTTCGTCCCAGTCCAGCTGCTGCCCGCGGGGCTACAGGCCGTCGGATGGGCGCTGCCCCTGACCTTCGGCATGGACCTCCTGAGGTTCTACGTGATGAAGACCACGCCCATCATGTCCATCGAATACGAGTGGCTGGCGCTCCTGGCTCAGCTCATAGGCTTCGGCATCGCCGCTAAGCTGGCCGTAGCCTACATTCAACGAGCCGCCAAGGAACAGGGCCTCCACTACATCTAGGCCTCAAGCCAAGCGTAGGGAACGTTCCACCAAGGAGACAAGGCCCTTGAAGCGCTCCCAGCAGAGCGGGGCCTATGCCTCGAAGGCCAAGACGCGGGCAGGCGAGGCGCCCATGCCCTTTATCCGCAGGACTGCGACGATCACCCAGGCCCTCTCTGAGCCTACGGCCCGCACGCCCGCCTGGTCCAGCTTCGATATCTCCAAGATGCCGTTCTCCAGGAGCAGGTTATGCGAGGGCGTCGGCAGCACCACGGTGCCATCCCAGCCGAAGGCCTTGATCCGCCTCTGCACAAGCCACTCCGCGGCCTCCAGCGAGACCTGGGCGCTCCGGCCCATATAGTCCCCGTAGGGAACGAAGATGTCGTCCTGCTTCACTTTGCCCTCAAACCTCGCCAGGTCCGAGGCTTTCACGCCTACGTTCGGATCCACGTAGGACAGATCCGCGAAGAAGGCCTCGCCGAAGAAGCTCTCCAGGGGGTAGTCCGAGAGGGCCTTGCCCTGTCTGTGAAGGTGATAGGGGCCCTCCACGTGCGTGCCACAGTGAGCCCACATATGGATGTCCTCCTGCATCGTCTGATCGCAGGGAAAGATCCACCTCGTAACGCTGAGGCGCTCCTCCAGGTAGTCGGCGCCCCACTCGGGCTCCTTACCCCAACCCGGCCGGAAGGGGTCCAGCTCACGGGTCAGGTCGATGACTCGCTTGAAACGCATGAGCCTCCACCATCCGCCTCCCCCTGAGTGGCGAGCGGATAAAAGCCTGCGGGAGCAAGAGCCTCAGGCCGGAGAAGGCATCGTCCCAGGCTCAGCCCATGGCCTCAGCCCGAGGCCTGAAGCCTCCCGAGCTGCCGCGCCGCCGCGGCCACGGCGTCGGGGCCTCCGAAGCCCCCGGCCTTCGTCACCACAGGAAGCCCATGCCATCGGCCGCCTACGAGCCGGCCCACCGGGATTCCCGCGGCTACCTCGCCCTGAACCACGATGGCCTTTGCGCCCAGAGCCTTCAGAACCTCGAACGACGTGACGCCGCCCAGGAGAACGAGGCCAGCGAACTCCTTGGTCTCCGCCGCTCGGGCCGCGAGCTCCGAGAGCGTCCTAGCCACCCTCGAGGCGACCTCGCCGCTGCCGAGGCCTTCTTCCCTTCCCTTTCGATGCGTCTCCGCCACGTTCTCACCGAGCGTCGTG
>Ga0315307_1001087_pt1 | contig 12035 bp, 23 predicted proteins | sample TDP2_MG_FD_203079 | JGI IMG/M metagenome (GOLD analysis project Ga0315307, IMG submission 203079) | Freshwater sediment microbial communities from Lake Towuti, South Sulawesi, Indonesia - TDP2 | ecosystem: Environmental > Aquatic > Freshwater > Lake > Sediment | place: Indonesia: South Sulawesi... | reverse complement strand
AAGTTCATGAGGGGGAGTCCGTCGTGGGTGCGGGTCCGGCCGCTTGCTCGGCTAGGATCCTCTCCGGGGTCTTGGCGGTGGTCCTCTTCTTGAGGAGGTCTTGGATGTAGTCTCGGGCGAGGCCGGTACATGGGAGACATACGTTGCGGCCTAGGACCTCGCCCTCGGGCCACCGTTGCTTGCAGAAGTAACACTCGTAGGTGGGGATGGGGATCTCGACCTTTTGGGGGGGCGGAGTCGATTCTCGCTCGGCTAGTATCCTGAGCGACTCGTCGACGATACCGTGGATCTCGTCGGTTGTCATGGGGGGGATGTGGGCCAAGAGCGCGGCTAGGAGCCGGATCTGTCCCTCATGCTTCGGGAGACGACTGAGGTGGAAGGCTACACCGAGGGGGATCTGTTCGGAGTCGAGGGCGGCTTGGATCTCGGGGGCGGCCTTGCCGATGGCGATTCTTTGCTCGAGGATCTCCCTGGAGAGGCCGGTTCTCTTCTGGACCTCGTCGAACGTGAGCTTCTCCTGGTCCATGAGGTGCTTGACGACGGCCACCTCCTCGCTCGCCTTGGTGCGTCCCCTTAAGCGGTTCATGTAGAGGTTGCGGAGCATGGCGTCGACGAGCGTACCCTCCTTGTAGGCGACGGCGATCTTAGGCCACCCCTTGAGGAGGGCCTCGTCTCGGCGGTGCTTTCCATCGGCCAACCACCATGTCTCGCCTTCCTTGACGCAGATGATGGCTTGGCCCTGTCCGTCCGCGTCGAGGCTCGCCTTAAAGACCTCGTACTCGTTGGGATCCCACACGCTCGTAACCCGGACCGGGGGATCCTTGATTAGCTTGGGGTCTATGTGGACGATCCGGAGTCTACTCGGGGGGGTTGACAACCTCTTTCACCCTCACAAAGATCTTATCAAACAGCGCGTCCAACTGAGTCGCCGCCTCAAAGAGACCTCGATCGTGATAATCTACGGCGTGAGCCACGATCACCCATAAAAGCCTCTCAAACTCGTCCTGAGACTTCAAAACCTCTTGTAGCACCTCTTTCATGGCATACCGGCCTCCCTTAAGATCCGCTTGCGCTCCTCTCTCCTCTCGAGGGCCTCCTTGGTCCAATAGCGGTCCCGGCGCTCCCACTCCTCCCGAATGTAGTCCGGCACGAAGTCGAAGAGCACTATTATACCCGGCTCCTGCGCGGCCTCGATCACCCAGGGGATCCTCGCGGGGATCAAGAGGTGCATTTTAACCTCCTGGGGCCAAGACCTGAGCTCGGGCGTCTTGCCTAGCATGGATTTGTAGACCGGGAGCTTGGAGAGGCCGTCCATGTACTTGAAGATCTTGGCCTCGACGAGGAGCGTGAGGTTTGGTAGGCGGATGGCCATGTCCACCTCCGGCCTCCAAGGCCGGTAGACCCTTAGACCCTTGAGGAGCCCATAATCCCTCTCCGTCTCCTTGGGGATCCCCCCAAGCGGACACCCGGGCCTATGCTCAAACCCGGGGTAGAACTTTTGTGTGTACTCGGAGACCCACCGGGGCTCGAGGTTTCTCCGGATCCGGGTGTAGGCCATCACTACCAAACTTCTATCTCAAGCGTTTATCTTGACTCAAATATTAGATTTGCCTACTCTCCCTCGGTGGTTTCATGCCACGGAAGATAGTCGTTCCATCAGCCGAGAAGGTTGCCACCAAGTGGGCCGGTGTCACACCCGGTCGAGGCGTCTACTACCTCGAGAACACCCCCGGAGCCTCCGCCAAGTTCGAGGCCAACGCGATCAAGGCGGGTCCGACGTTTCAGACCGCCGTTCAGTCCGCCGACATGGTCAAGAAGTTCGTGGGGGGCCTCAGGGGCAAGGCCGCGAAGTTTGCGAGGAAGGTCACGGACGTCGGAGCCCCTAGGTTTGGTCCCGGCGTGACCGCCGCACAGCCGGATATGCAGTCCGGCGTGGATCCCTACCTGGGAGTTATGGGCGTAACCGAGATCCCGGACCGTGGACCCCGGGGTAGCTCCGCCAACTACGGCATAGTCGAGAAGGTGGGAGACCCGCTCCACAAGAAGCGCCTCGCGCTACTCGGAGCAAGCGCGAGCGCTTAACCCCGCTAGAGGTGTATCGACATGGTCTTTCGTAGAGATCCGATAGCCGAGTCTGAGACCCTCAAGAACGTCGAGGTCTGGGATACCGACCTAAAGGCCAAGGGAGCTCTGAGCGCCCTCGAGATCGAGGTCACGGCGATCAACGGCGCGACGAGCAACCTCAACAACCACATCCACCACCTCGTCAAGAAGATCGAGGTCGTGGACGGGTCGAAGAAGTTCCACAGCGTCACCGGAGTACAGGAGCAAGGCCTCAATTGGATCGCCCTCAGGAAGATCCCGGAGGTCCACATGGACGAGACGATCAACGTCACGCAGATCGGAAAGTTCCTCGTGATGTTTGGTCGAAAGATCGGAGACCTCGAGTACTTCTTGGACTTGGACAAGCTCTCCAACCCCAAGCTCCAAGTAGACTTTAACATCGCCGAGGTGAGGGCCACCGGGGCCGACGCCTTTGTGAGTGACTCCGCGAGGATCACCGTCAAGGGCATCGTCGACCAGGAGAAGGCCGCACTCGCCCAGAAGGGGTATCTCCGCGCCATCGAACAGTACAAGTGGACCTCGGCCGCGAGCGGCGACGAGAAGATCGAGCTCCCGGTAGACTACCCCTATCGGTTGCTCATGCTGAGAGCCTACCGCCAGAACTCGGATCCCCTCGGGTGCTTGTCAAAGATAAAGCTGGCCTTTGACTCTCCCAAGTACGAGTACTTGGAGGAGTACTCGGGAGCCCTTATGAGGGCCATCCACGGCCAACTCGGACTCCCGGGCGATGTGACCAAGTGGGTCTACGGCCTCAACGGAGACACCCCCGAGTGGCCTTGCATGAGGAACAGCGCGGCGCGATTCAGCGTCGACGGAGGACTCCGCCGATTCATATCCCTACCAAACTTCTGGAAGGGATACGTCGCCTACGGTCTCTGGGACCACACCGGCGTCGCCATAGCGGCTAGGGAGACCCACGAGATCGCCCTCCTAACGTGGATGTACCAAAACTGTCTCGCCATACCCTTCGGAAACCCGCTCCTCGAGGGTGAGTTCTTCCCGGCGCCGAACTACAAGAAGTCGACGCTCACCGTCACCCAAGGATCCGCCACGCACGCGGCTAGTGTCGTGCTCGAGGAGGTCGCCACTCAATGAGCGCCAAGCCCAAGGTCTGTCCCAAGTGCAAACTGACGATCCTCGACGCCGTCGATGGTGAGCTAGTCTGCGGGTACTGCGGCCACCGGGAGCCGAAACCCACCGCGTAAGGCAAAACCTTCTCACCCCCCCTTTTTTCCGAGCATGGACCCGCCGAGGAAGGTGACAAGATGGAACTCGAGAAGATGTACAACGCGGAGGTCCCCGAGATCCAAAGAGCCGGAGCGGATCTCAGTCTCGCCGGTCCCGCGATCGCCAAGGGTAAGATCGTCAAGATCGAGACGTTCTTCTGTATAGACCTGACGACGGCCGCCAAGACCATCCGCCTAGGGTACAATAGTAAGGGAACCGATTGGTGGATCAAGCGGGAGACCCTAGCGGCCGGTGTGTACGGCTTGGCCTTGGAGCGCCCCTTAATATTGATCGACGGGGAGAGGCCCATCGCAAGGGTCGAGACCTGTACCGCTAACGACGAGTGTGTCATGGTCGCTCGAGGACCGTACATCTAGGGTGGCCGCCAACGTTCTTTGCCAAGGACTACACGGTCCCCGCGAACACCACCAAGAAAAACCCTTTTACCGAGGTCCTCCCGATCGACCGGGGGATCATAACCCGCGTCGACCTCAAGTTCCCCGCCGGGTGTCAGGGCCTAGTCTCGGTCCAGGTCTACCGGTACGAGTACCAGATCGTACCCCTCAACCGGGACGCCTGGGTCACCGGAGACGACGAGGTCGTCCCGACCCGGCCCATGCACGACGCCCTGAGCGCGCCATACCAGCTCAAGGTCGTCATCGCAAACGAGGACGACACCTATGAGCACACCGTCTCGGTCCGCGTGACCGTGGAGAGCGAGGAGGAGGCCATACCCTCCAAGCCCCTCAAGACCATCGCCGACTTTCTTAAGAGGGTAACCGGCATAAGCTAGATCTCGAACGGAGGTGATCTCAACGGCCAACCAATATAATATCGAGGTCAAGTACGCGGACGGATCCAAGGCCGAGCTCCTCCTGGATGAGGCTGGAGTACTCCACATGACCTCGGGTCCAAACTCGCTCGTCTCCGGCCAAGGCCGAGACCTGTGTAGCTATCTCGAGGCCCTCTGCCGTTGGCTAGGCCTCAACGGGGGCAAGAGCATAGAACTCAAGGAGGAGGTCGCGCCCTAGATGGCTAGAGGAGCACCCGACTACCACAAGACGATATACATCCGCCGGGGTGAGACCTACGGCGAGTTCGTCGCCCGGGCCGACGAGGCCCTCAAGATATTCCTAATGGTCTACCTCGACGTCGCGCCCCTGGCGGCCGGAGGATCCGCCCACCTCGTCGACCTGGCCACCGGCCTACCCATGCCCTACACGAGTCCGGCGGGATACTTCGTCGATTTCAGGGAGTGGGCTATCACCCTAGATGGTTACACTCGCCTAGAGGTCACGTTCGACGTCTTGCCCCCGGTCTATCTCTACGGTGGTCCCAATGAGACCACCCACACATACGAGCAGATCGTTTTCGCCGACTCGCGGTACTTCGATCCCAACGCCTTGCTACCTCACACCCTCGACTGCGTCGTAAAGAACTACGGCGACGACGCCGCCCCCGGTGCGGTTCAGATAGCCTTGGCCCTCCGCAAGCTAGGATCCGGAGGAGAGACCGAGACCAAGAGGATCCGTTGTTGGGGTTGTGGCCTCGAGACGCGGATCCCCATCAAGGAGACCTATTGGACCTGTCCCAAGTGCGGCCGTAGAAACGTCTACCCGCTCCTCGGACTGATAGGAGACAAGTTCGTCTAATGCCCGCCAAATCCGCGCTCAACCGAGATCTCATCCGATACGCCTTCTCCCTGAGCCAAGCCCTCCAACAACGGGCCGCGACCTTCGACCTACTCGTCCAGCTCCGCCACGCCGGGGTTGAGATCGACCCGAGGGCCATCCGCGCCCTAACGGCCGCCGACGTCGTGAGCGCGGTCCAAAGCGGGGTTTGGAGCGTCGGCCGGACCTGGACCCTGGGAGTCGCGGACCTCGTCACGGCCTACGGGAGCCAAGCCGCCGCCCTCAAGCAACGCGCCGCCACCAACGAGCTCCTCGTCCAACTAGTGAGCGCCGGGTGCGAGATCAACCCCCAAACCATCCGCGCCCTAACAAGCGCCGACGAGATCACGGTGTACGGCGCCCTAGCCAAGATAGCGCAGAGAGCGGTGAGTTTTGACGCCTACGTTGCAGTAAGACAGGGGGGATCAGAGCTCTCAAATTCGAACCCCCTACCGGTCACCAACGTGGTTGATCCGGCCACCGCCGTCCCCACAGGAGCAATTTTGGCGTATGGGGGGACCTCTGCACCGCCCGAATTCCTCCTATGCGATGGCTCGGAGGTGAGCAGGACTGTTTATGCCGCTCTGTTTGGCGTCATCGGCACAGCATACGGGGTTGGTAACGGCTCAACTACCTTCAATCTCCCTGACCTACGTCAAAAGTTTCCGTTGGGCAAGGCGGCAAGTGGAACCGGTAACATTCTCGGAGAGTCGGGGGGGTTCATCGATCACACGCACGCCATTGGGACGCATCACCATGAGATGCCCATCGGGGCCAACGACCCTAACGTCTGCATAGCGAACTATCCACACGGTACGGGCGGAGTCGAAACAAGCAAATGGCGACACGGATTCGACAGAGTAACGGAGAGCTTTCCTAGGCTACTGACCGAGGACAATGCCGCAAGCGAAACCGGAGCGAAGAACCCACCATTTCAAACCGTGAACTACATCATCAAGACGTAGGTGAGCGAAGTACCCATATCAATGGTAACCCTGGAAGAGGAGGTGACGTAACACGAGCCTAGAAGTGCCGATCGTGGTCCACTACGTCGTCATGGGCTTCCTGGGAGGAGTGGCCTACGTCCTCGTCAACAAGATCGAGGCGGAGAGGCCCGAGGTCCTCCGCCGTACCGCCCTAGGCGCGATCGTCGGCCTCCTCATATATCTGGGCGGCCTACCCAACTACCTAACAGCCTTCGGCCTAGGGTACACCGCGACCGATGCGATCGAGGCGGTGGCCGAGAGGACCAGGAAGAAACCCGCCGCGCCCCCGGGTCCACCCTAGAAACCGTTTAAAGCCTAGACTCTCCCCTCTTCCCATGAGGTGATCCTGTGAGCAAGCGCCAAGTACTCAAGGAGGCGATAGGCCAAACACAGCTCCTAGAGATCATCGACCAATCCTATGACAGCGCCAAGGACTGTCCGACCTGTAAGGCCCTTATGGAGTGGTGGGAGAAGCTCGGCCCCACGACCGGTCTCCTCGGACCGGGTAGAGCCCGGGTCCCGGGTATGCCCCCCGACGGTCTCCCGCAGATAAGCACGAAGAGAAGGGGTAAGCATGGCTAAACCCCCCGAGAGAACACCGGTCGACATCATATCCGAGGTCCTCCAAACAAGCCAACCCCGGGTCGGCGAGACCTTCTACACCCTAAACGTCAACTACGTCTCCGGATCCGACCCCATCGCCGGACTCTTCCTCCCCGTCTCCGAGTGGTACAAGGAGAAAACCCCGGAGTTCCTCAAGCAACGCGAGGCCCGGAGAGGTCCCCTCTTCGACGACTTCATCAAGCGCCGGAACAAGGCCATCGAAGAGGACCTCAAGCGTCGACGCGCCCTCCGGCCGGAGCGAGTGGAGATCTAGCGCTTGTCCGGGTGGCCTTGGCCCCTCGACGGGGTCCAGCGTTGGTTTGAGGACCTCTGGAATTGGATCGGCCAAGCCGCCTCAAGCGCCGTCGGCGCCGTCTCCGGCTGGATCAACAACGCGGCCGGATGGATCCGAGACCGGACAAGCGAGTTCGTCTCGTGGGCCGAGAATCAGGTCTACAACCACATCCGCTATTTGGCCGGAGAGGTTGGGGGATGGTTCAATTGGGTCCGAGATCGGGTCTCGGAGATAGTCGGTCAGGTCCGGGGGTGGATCGACGGATCCGTCGGTTGGCTCCGAGATCGAGTCTCCGACATGGGTAATTGGCTCCGCGACCGGGTGTACGAGGCCGTGAATTGGGTCCCCGGGTGGATCAACAGCTCGGTCGGTTGGCTCCGCGACCGGGTCTCCGAGGGTTTCGGGTGGGTCCGCGATCGCGTCTTTGAGGCCACCGGCCAATTGAGCGGGTGGATCCAAGGCGCCGTCAACAACCTCCAAACCCGATTCACCGAGGGCATGGGGTGGCTCCGCGACTCCATCGCCACCACAGTCAACACGTTCGTTAGAGAGGTCCCGGCCGGAGTGGTGAACGCCCTCAGACCCCTCGCCCAGGGCGTTCTCTCGACCCTAGGCGGCCGCTTCGGAACACACTCGGAGCCATATTGGTACTACGAACCCCCGCCACCCGGCCAAGTCGGCCTAGTCCAGGGGTGGATCGCCGACGGACTCGCCGCCGGAGTCAATTGGCTTATGAGCGCCCTGACCGGGGTCGCGGGTAGCGTCGCCGGGTTCGTGAGCGAGCGCGTCATAAGCCCCCTCGTCACGGCTGTAAGCGGGTTTGGAGATTGGATCCACCGATCGGTGACTACGTTCTGGAGATCCGCCCTCTCGTTCTTTGCGAGTCCCCACAGTCCGGACCCGGAGGATCCCGTTGGGAGCATCGCCTCGGCCTTTACCACGGTCCTAGGTTTCACCCTGAGCATGGCCGTACCACTCGTCGCGGGCGAGCTCGTCCACCCCTTCAAGGAGATGGGCCTCAAACAGGTCTCGGCCATGCTCTACGACATGGGCGGGTTTGGCCGGATCGCCTCGGCCCTAACCCTCGAGCTCGCCACCGCGAGCTACATCACCCCCCTCCGGTGGAGCTTAAATAGCCTTATGCGGCCCAACCTTCCCCCCCTCGCCCTCTTCGACCAAATGCTCTTTCAGGACAATATAAACGAGGGCGAGTGGGAGACCGCTCATAAGATGTACGGCTGGAAGGATCAGCACATCGCGGCTTGGCGAAAGACGATGTCCCGGGTCCCGGCCCAACGCACCGTCCTAAGCCTCCTCGAGGACCCCGACGTCGACCTCGAGTGGATCCGCCAAAAGATCCGTTGGGGCGGATTCGACGCGAAGGACGCCGAGCAACTAATCGCCTACGGCAAGCGCCGGGTCCTCTCCGACGAGCGCAAGGCCCTAATCGCCCAGGAGGAGAAGGACTTTGTCGACGGCGTGGTCACCGAGGAGACGTTTAGAGGGGACCTCGCGGAGCTCCACATAACCACGCCCGAGATCGAGTACCGCGCCCAAAAGTGCAAGATGATGGTCGCCCGAAACGAGCGCCGCTTGAGGGCGGAGGCCGAGAGGGCCACGCAACGACCCCTCAAGGGTCCAACCGAGACCGACCTCGAGAGGGGCGTCGAGCTCGGCCTAGTCAACCGGTCCCAATTCGTCGCCGGGATCCTGAGCAACCAATTCAGTCAACAAGCGGCCGAGCTCAAGTACAACCTCCTCGTCACGCCCCGGCCCCTCACCACGGCCGAGATCGAGCGGCGCCGCCGCGCCGCCACCGTCGACCTCAACCGGGCAAGGCTCAGGTACGAGGCGATGATTAAGCGCCAAGACAACCACATCGGCATAGTCGCCGGGAACCTCGAGGGAGCGCAGAAGCTAATGAAAGAGACCCTCGACGTAATAGACCTCGAGATCTCCGCCCTCACGGAGCAAGCCGCGCTCCTACCCCCGGAGGAGCGGGACCCGGTCAACCTCAAGATCTCCAAGGAGCGCGAGCGCCGCGAGGTGATAGTCGCCCGCGAGACCGCCCGGATCGACCGGCTCAAGAAGGAATTGGCCTCGGCCCAAGACGACAAGGCCCTTATACTGCGCGAGAGAGACGCCGAGCTCAAGGAGCTCGAGGAGGAGATAAAGCGTGTCACGATCGCCTGAGAAGGAAGAGCGAAAAACCTTCAAGCTCTTGGCCGACCTAATCCCTCCACCGCCGAAACCCCCGGAGACCAAGGGAAAGCCCAAGGCCTTGCCGAGTAGGTAGTACCGCCCAAACAGTCCCATCCACGCCGATCAATATCTACCTTTTTCGTGAGCCTCCTACCACCCCACCGCACAGGTGCGCGAGATCTGAGCTTTTATATACTAGACCATGCTACCTTATGACCTCGGAGGTGTTACGACCACGGAACTAGCCAAAAGTGAGCGCAACCTCCTCGACGCGATGGAGCGCCACTCCACGGTCAAGGAGGCCGCGCTGAGTATCCGTATGGACCCCGGGAGAGCTAATCAAGTGCTCTACCGGCTAAGGAAGAAAATCAGGAGGGCGGAGGGATTTCTCGGCGACATCCGCCGACGCGAGAAACAGTCCAAGCTAACCGCCAAGATCCTCATGGAGCGTAAGTAGGCCATGAGCGAGAAACCGGTGAAGTGTTACCTTTGCGGGCAACCCCTCAAGACCCCCCGCGAGGAGCATACACAATACGACTGCGGCGACTACTTCCTAAAACAAGCGATGCTTATCTTTGGAGTAACAGGGGTCTTAGCTAGGGTCCTCAAGGAGATACGAAAGTGGGAGGATCGGCCATGAGCAAGGTCTATCAGCGGATCGGCCAAGCATACGTCAGGCTCATGGCCGAGGATCTCCGGGCGATCGAGAAGGGACAAGCCGACCTCGCCAAGAGGATCCAAGACCACCTAGCCCAAGTCCTACCCGACGACATAGCCCGCGACCCCGACAAGGTGCTTTGGTATCTCTCTCAACTCACGGAGGTCGTCGCGGCGTGGCGGGATCTCGACTATATGCGCGCAGATTTCGCTAGACGGCTCCACCAGATCAACAAGAAGGTCGACGAGCTCCCCAAAGCGTCCGCCCCGGGGACGGAGGAGGCGTCCAAATGACCCGGTGGGTGATCCTGATCGAGCTCAGGGAGGACGTCAAGGCCTCGGAGGCCGTGTCGATCCTCGGCAAGGTCACCGCCCACCTCCTAGCCCTCAAGGATCCCCGGATCAAACAGCCTACCATGGTCAAGAAGGGAGGAGCGTTTCTCAACCATGTCTAGCCGAGTGAAGGACGGGGCCACCCTCCGCCACGAGCGCGTCCTAAATATGCTCTGGTACATCGAGAGCTCCGGATCCGAGGGCGCGGCCCTCCGCGAGGTTCAATCCTTCATGCTAGAACGCTACGGCCTCAAGTTCGACACGAGCGCCGCCTATGTGCGCGAGTGCGTCCTAGCCGGGTTCATCAAGGAGGATGGGGGCGCCCTCTTCGTAACGGAGCGCTACAAGAAGTTCCGGAGCGAGTGACCATGTCCCCCACTCTTATAGTCCGCGACCGACGAACAGGTCAACCAATTGCCATATCCTCCGACAACATACCTGAAGAGATCCGCCCGGATAATTGGTACGAAAAACCCTCTTGGCAACACAGACCGGACCGGAGCCAAATGGCGACCGTCGTCCAAACCTATCTCAGTAAAAGGCCTATGACGCGCGCCATGGCTAAGTACCTCGCTCAGTACATCTTCGACTACGCTTGTCACATAGCGGTCATGGCGTACCTCTTCGGCGGAGGGGAGGACACTCTACCCTTCAACTCCGAGTGCATCCGAAGGCTCAAACCTCTCCGAGACATGGCTCACACCCGGAGAGGCGTGTCCGTCATGCTCAGGGTCGCCATGGAGTACGCCATGGATCCCCTCTAGCCCCTTCGAGGAGTTTAGATCCGAATCGACGGAGTTGTTACCAAACTGACAAATGAGAAGCTGACAGACGAGGAGCTCATCATGGAGTTGCTGTTCAAGGTGGAGCGGGAGCTTCGGAGCCTCGGCTTTGACGTCCAGCTCGGAACCGACGAGGAAGGCACAACAGGCATCATCGAGCTAAAGGTCAGGAAGCGAAAGCCCGCCTTCCCCGACCTACTCCAGATGCAATTTGACGGTTTCAAGCACGGATTTTCGGTTTATCTAGACCGCCTGGGCAAGTTGGTGGTCAGGTCGAGCTCAGGGAAGAGGAATCGACGAAAGGGATCGACGAGTAGACCTAACCCCTAAACAGGGTCCACGCGACCCCCGGGATCCCCCCGGGATCCTCCCCCCCTTTTCACCTCTATTAGAGCTCACCCCTCAATAGGTCGAAGGCTCGACACACTCACACACACACCTCAACACACGGATCCGCCCCCGCTCAAACGGCCCCCCCGGCTCAATATATATACAACAAGATAGACAAAGAGACAAAGAAAGAGAGAGAGACGGGTGGCCGAAACTAGTCCTCGGGCTCCGGAGCGCGGCGTTGGCCGATCGCGTAGGTGACGGCGGCGGCGATCCCGCAGATAGCGGTGGAGATGGGCGTTAGACTGCAATGGGCCTTGTACCCTAGGAGGCAAGGCTTGGACGCGGGCCAAGGTAGCACCGTCCACACGCCGAGCGCGATGAGGACGACGACTCCGACCCAATACCTCTTTTTCGTGGCCTATCACCTCCTCTCGTCGGATTTAGACTCGAGCTCCTTCTCTACCTGTAACTGAGCCTCTAGGACGGGTCGCTTGAAACCCTTGTAGAGCATCTTGATCTCCCTCTTGGACATGACGAGCTCGATGGACTCCCCGCACCTCGGACACACTCCGATGAGCTTGACATGGTCCGGTCTCGACATTGGGTCTACCCCTCGCACTTGTCCGGGTGAGCGTATAGGACATGATCTCTCTTCGATTCAAGGGTGTTGAAGGTGAAGTCGCAATAGGGGCAATGGATGATCCGGTCACGGCCCACCGCTCGAGCGATCTTACCTCTCATCGCCCCCGGGTCCTCCTCGAGCTCAACGCCTCGCCCTGTGCCTAGCCTGTCTCGCGGCCTCGGCCTCATACCTCTTAATGGC
>Ga0315307_1001085_pt1 | contig 12046 bp, 10 predicted proteins | sample TDP2_MG_FD_203079 | JGI IMG/M metagenome (GOLD analysis project Ga0315307, IMG submission 203079) | Freshwater sediment microbial communities from Lake Towuti, South Sulawesi, Indonesia - TDP2 | ecosystem: Environmental > Aquatic > Freshwater > Lake > Sediment | place: Indonesia: South Sulawesi... | reverse complement strand
CAACAATTTTTGCTTTCTTCTTTAGAAAATCTCTAATTAGATTTTCGTAGATGTCCACTGCGTCACCGAGAAAGAGTATAATTTCCCCTTCGTCTTTCAATCTTTCCAACCAGTTCTCTATCCCAATTAGTTGATGGGGAGTCAATCTCTTTCTGCCGTGATATAGTGCAGTGTAGATTTCCCGGCGTAGAGCGTCAACCATCGGGCAAACGACCTCTCCAGATGTCCCCGCGCCAAAGGCTAAGCCGTCGAGGCTCGGAATTCCTACCAGCGGAACGTTCAAACTCTGAGCAAGCCCTCTGGCTGTGGAAACCCCAACGCGAATTCCAGTAAATGAACCCGGCCCAATGCTCACCGCAATTCCATCTATATCCATGACAGACATACCATTCCTTTTCAATATTTCATCAAGGAGTGGAATCACCCTCTCGGAATGAGAAAGTCCCAGTTGGAGTGAAATCTCATCACTTATCTTCCCTCCATCTGTCAAGGCTACGCTCGAGGTTTTAGTTGATGTTTCTATTCCCAGAATTACCATTTAGATTGATTTCTCTGCCAATCAGATTGGTTATCCTTATCTCGCGATTATTGTCAGAAATTATCTTTAGTTCTATTTCGATTCTCTGTTCAGGCCAGAGTGGCCTTATCTTCTCAGCCCATTCAATAATTGTTACTCCCTGGTTATAGAAGTATTCTCTATAACCCAGCTCTTCTACTTCGGATAACTTATCGAGACGAAAGAGGTCGAAATGGTAAACTGGAATCCGCCCTTTATACTCATTAATCAGCTTGAAGGAGGCGCTAACTACAGAGTCTCGAACTCCCAACCCCTGGGCAATGCCCTGGGTAATGGTCGTCTTCCCCGAGCCGAGCTCACCAACAAGGCAGATTACATCCCCAGGCAAAAGGCTTTTCCCAACCGCCTTACCGACCTTTGTTGTTTCCTCCTCACTCCTCGTAACCTTTACGAAATTTCTATTCTTCATTTAGAAAAACCCTGACCATTAATGCCATTTCAATACAGCCGCCCCTGAACGTAATCCCAACAGTTCTTCTTTTATAGGATGGCTTTCAATGTACTTAGCCTTTTCGTTCCAATCTTCCTCATTGCGAATTATGTGGTCATAAAATCCTCTCTGCCAAAATGAACTTGAAAACGACGCGTAGGGGTGGGGCTTGTCCCCACCCTTCTTAATTCTTGAAAATGACGCGTAGGGGTGGGGCTTGTCCCCACCCTTCCTCATCCGATGATAAACCAAAGATTTGAAAGTTCCGACTATCTGACTGAGAGGAGCGGACAGATTATCCAATAATTCTAATACCATATGAATGTGATTGCTTGATACAACGCCACAATCTAAAATAATTCCGAAACGTTTCTCTAAGTCCTGCATTTCTTCCAAAATTTCCTGGCGTATCTTTCTTTTACCAAAAATATGCTGATGATTTTTACAGCAAACTGTGACAAAATATGCCCCGCGCTGAGAATAATCATAATCTTTCAGTCGAAGGCTATCGTGTCTCCGCCTAAGAATCGGGCGACCACAAGGGTCGCCCCTACGCGATAATATTAGTTTTGAAATGTTCGTAGCCCCGGCCCTTGAGTTTGACCTCTCTACTTTCCCTGTCTAAATACCTTACTCTCCATTTTGCCGGCACAATTTCGCCAATCATTGTAGTGTGGGGAACATCTCTCAATACCTTATTAACATTCTGGCTAGGAACCGTAGACACCAGTTCATAGTCCTCTCCGCCATATAGAGCATAAGTCAAAATCCTCAAAGCACCTTCTTGTCCTGAAAGAGAAGCAAGATATTTTAAATAAGGTGAAATGGGAATCTTCTCCAGCCAGATTTTAGCACCAACCTTGCTGGCCTGACAGATGAACCTTATCGATAGGTCCAATCCATCGCTGCTATCAATCATAGCTGTTGCCAGTCTGTTTCGAGAGATAATTTCTGCCTCCTTCACTCTCGGCTGTGGAAGGAGATGTTTCTTTATAAGCTTCTTCTTACACTTCTGAACATAATCGGATTTTGCTGGAATTTTCCATCTCTCCTTAATTATTTCTAACCCAGCAGCTGAATCTCCAAAATTTCCTGTAACCAGAATCCCGTCTCCTACTTTAGCTCCAGAACGACAGATCACTCTACCTCTTGCCACTTCTCCAAGCAAACTTAGAGTAATTACAGCATTCCTGGGCGAAGAAACTGTATCACCACCAACTATAATAACTCCAAATTCCCTTCCACATTTCAGCATACCCTCGTATAGACCATCCACATCTTTGGTCAAATTGTCTTTACAGACTGCTAAAGAAATCAGAGCATACTTTGGCTTTCCGCCCATAGCAATGATGTCGCTAATCGAGGAGACCATTGCTTTATAACCTACCTGCTCAAAATCCACATCCTCACTATCAAAATGGACACTCTCCACCATTGTGTCGGTGGTAGCCACCAAAAGCTTATTGCCATAAGGCTCAATAACTGCTGCATCATCACCGATGCCAACAATAATCTTTTTAATCTGAGAAGTGGTGTAGTGTTCTTCCACCTTCTTCTTTATTCGTTCTATTAATTCGAACTCGCCAATTCTGGATATCTTCATCGAATGTAAACAAAAAAGGGGCTCCTTAATAGGAGCCCCCCTATTTTATGTCTCAATTATTCCTTCTTCTGTTCAGAAGCCTTTGCTGTTGCCTCTTCCTTCTTAGCTACAATTTTATCCTTTATGCTGCTAACACCAGCAATTATAGCAACCAATCCGCCTCCCACTAACATAAGCGGAAGAACTCCTTTCACGACCACCCACAATTCAAACCAGAGTTTCCCCCCGAAAAACCAGATTAAGCCAATAGCTGCAGCTACCAATCCGCCAATAATACTGCCCATTCCGTTCACCTCCTCCTAAAAATGGTTGCCTCTTCTGGCAACTTTCAATTTTCCAATACCTCTCTTACCGCCCCTGGTATCTTCTCCACTATATCTGAGGCGATAAGGCCCATCTCTCCCTTCTCACGTTTAGCCAAATCTCCTGCCAGACTATGCAGGTAGACTCCAGCGATTGCAGCAGAAAGCAAGCTATCTTTCTTTTCAGTCTCCGTTAACCGAAGTTGACCTACAAGCCCACCAATCATCCCTGACAGAACGTCACCACTACCGCCGCTGGCCATTCCCGGATTGCCGAGGGGATTAATGAACGCATCTTCTCCTCCTGCAATTACAGTCTGGTACCCTTTCAAAACACATATCAGATTATTCTCCTTGGAAAATTGGAAAGCATATCTTATCCTTTCTCTCTGTATTTCCTCTGCTTTCTTTCCCAGCAATCTCCCCAATTCTCCTGGGTGAGGAGTGATAATAATTTCAGCTTTTGCCTTAGCCAAGCTTACCTCACCAACTAACAAATTTATTCCGTCGGCATCCACGATACAGGGTAAATCTGCTTCATAAAGTATCTTCTTCACCAGCTTTCCAGTATCCCTATTTGTCGACAACCCGGGCCCAACAACGATAACGTCCACCTTCCTCCTTTCTATGAAATCTAAGATTTCACCTACTCCTTTTGAACTCAAACTCTTTTCCTCTGTTTGGGGTAGAGGAAGTGTCATAGCTTCGGTAATCTTAACTTCCATAATCGTATTCAGGCTTTCAGGAATTCCTAAGGTTACCAATCCGGCTCCTACCCTTAATGCTCCCTGGCAGGTCAAAGTTGCCGCCCCTGTCATACCAGGGGAGCCAGCCAAAATTAGAACGTGTCCAAAGTCTTTCTTATGGGCATCCTTTCTCCTCTTGGGTAATATCTTCCTGATTTCAGAGGAGGTAAGCATACTCCATTGGGAAGGTACATCTTCCTCTTCTATGCCGATATCAACGACCCTGATATTTCCCACAAATCTGTAACCCGGATAGAGGAAGAGCCCCCTCTTTGGATAAGCGAAAGTAATGGTCAAATCGGAAGCTACACAGCTACCCCCCACTTCTCCCGTATCACCATTTACTCCTGAAGGGATGTCGCAGGCAACCACGAACTTCTTTGAACTATTAATGGCTTCAATTGTATCTTTTACTATACCCTCTATGACGCCTGAAAACCCTGTACCAAAAACAGCATCAACTATTATATCGCTCCCGGAAATCTCTTCTCTTATCCTCTCAGTATAAAGGTCCTTAATGCCGATGGTGTCTATCTCCGCTCTCCTTGCCCGGGTCAGATTGGTCTTTGTATCTTCTTTCATTTCCCCCTCTTCTGCAAGAAGAGCCACTCTAACCCGAACCCCCAACTCCTTCAACTTCCTCGCCACTACCAGCCCATCTCCTCCGTTATTCCCACTTCCCACAAAAACAATAAACTTTTTCTTGGCTATCTCGGGAATTTCTTCCTTGAGAACCGAAACCAGGCCAGTTCCAGCCCGCTCCATCAATTCGATTCCAGGAGTACCTCTGGAAATCGCCCTCTTATCCATCTCTCTCATCTGTTCACAAGAAACTATCTTCATATCAATGAATTTTCTACCCCAAAGTGAGGGATTTGGTGTAGCGAGCATTAGAATTTTTAGCCAAAATCGAAGACGACATAATCCCTTAATCCGAGTAATTTGGTAAAGCCTGAGAATGAAGGAATAGTTTGAAGAGCTTCAATTCCGTCAGGCTTCGCCTCAGCGCTGACGGAATTAGAGCGAGGTTCTAACTGAGCGACTCTGAAAACTATTCCTTCATCTTGAGGGCGACCCTAAAGGTCGCCCCTACGCGAAGTGAATCAAATACCGAGCATTCGCTACTTGACCACTATTGCCTGGGCAACTGCATAGTCACGGGAGTGGGTTAGGCTAACCAGAATTTTAGGAGTATCCAGTCTCTTACCCTTTAGATAGACCTGCGGCTGACCGTTCGACCTGTTTCTTATCTCTATATTTTTTAAACCAACGCCCCCCTTACCTAAAGCTTTCCAAACAGCCTCCTTAGCAGCAAAGCGAACTGCATAGTGGTCGTACTTTTTCCTCTTCTTCTCGCAATACCTGACTTCGTTCTCAGTAAATATTCGATTCCTCAGTCGATTATCTTTTTCCATCAACTTCTTTATTCTACTAATTTCAACTATATCTATTCCTGTCCCGGAAATTGGCATTCCCTTTCTCCTCTTTTTAACAATGGTAGTCGCAGGTCCGACAGGACTCCGAAGACGGGTCGGACTCCTTCGGAGCTTCAGCCTGCGCATATAGACGCAACCTGAAGGCTTCGCCCTCGAGGGCTCGAGCCCGAAGGGTTGCGACTACCGAATTTGATACATCAACATGTAGTTTATGATACAAAATAGTTTCAGGAAAATCAAGGACAAATTTTATAAAGGTGGATTCACTGATTAATAGCCGCAAAGACTACTCCACGGTGACACTTTTGGCAAGGTTACGAGGCTGGTCCACATCGCAACCTCTGAGGGCAGCAATGTGGTAAGCTAAGAGCTGGAGCGAGACCACATTTACGATAGGAGATAGCATCTCAATCGTTTCGGGCAAATAAATGACATGGTTAGCTTTCTTCTTAATCTCCTTATTGTTTCTGTTAGCCAGGGCAATTATTATCCCGTCACGTGCTTTCGCTTCTTCTATATTTGCCAGGACTTTTTCATAGACTTTGCTATTTGTGGCGATAGCCAGAACGGGCATATTCTCATCAATTAGAGCAATCGGACCGTGCTTCATCTCGCCAGCAGGATAGCCCTCTGCATGAATATAAGAAATCTCTTTCAATTTCAGTGCACCTTCCAGAGCGATCGGATAGTTTATATGTCGCCCCAAAAAAAGAAAATCTATCCTCTTGAAATAACTCTGTGCACAGGCTATAATCTCCTGTTGATTCTCCAGAACCTCTTCCACCTGGTGAGGAATGTGAAGGAGATGCATCAATATGTTCTTCGCTTCTTCCCTCCCCAGAGTTCCTCTCACTCTCCCGAAATAGATTGCCAATAGGCATAGAGCAGTAAGTTGGGCAGTGAACGCCTTACTGGAAGCCACACCAATTTCCGGGCCAGCCCTGGTATAGACTACCCCATCTGCTTCTCGAGTGGCTGTGGAGCCAACTACATTACATATAGCTAAGGTCTTACCACCCTTCTGTTTTGCCTCCCTCAGTCCCGCCAGCGTGTCGGCAGTCTCTCCTGACTGGGAAATCAAAAGAACGAGAGTCTTGTCATCTATGATAGGGTTTCTATACCGAAATTCGGAACCGATGTCAACCTCACAGGAAAGCTTCACCAATTCCTCAAAAACGAATTCGCCATATAGCCCGGCATGGTATGAGGTGCCACAGGCGACGATATGGACTTTCTCAATATTCCTGATATCTTCCTTCGAGAGTCCCAATTCCTCCAAATAGACCTCGCCCTTATCTGGCGCCATCCTTCCCCGAAATGTGTCCTCGATAGCCCTCGGCTGTTCATGAATCTCCTTCAGCATAAAATGCTTATAGCCGCCCTTTTCAGCCATAATCGGGTCCCAGCTTATTTGAAATACCCTCTTTTCTATGCTCCTACCCGACTTGTCGTAGACCTCCACTCCGTTGGCAGTCAATTGAGCCGTCTCCCCATCATCAAGATAGATTACCTTCCTCGTATGTGCCAGTATCGCCGGCACATCGGAAGCAATAAAAAATTCCCTCTTCCCCAGTCCAATAACCAGGGGACTATCTTTCCGTGCACAGACAATTCTCTCAGGGTCATCGACAGAGATAACTCCCAAAGCATATGAACCCTCCACTTCCTTGAGAGCCCTCTGGAGCGCGGGAAGAAGATTCTTCTTCCCTCTCGATTTCATAAAATACTTTTCTACAAGATGGGCTAAAACTTCAGTATCCGTTTCAGATTTAAATTTATGCCCCTCCTTTATCAACCTCTTCTTCAATGTGAGATAATTCTCGATAATTCCATTGTGCACTACAACCAATCTATCCCGGCAATCGGTATGGGGATGCGCATTCTCTTCAGATGGTCTACCATGCGTAGCCCACCTCGTATGACCCAGGGCTATATTTCCCCTGGTGGGCTTCTCCTTCAACACATTTTCCAGATTACAAATCTTCCCCACGCATCTTCTCAGTTCCAGCCTGCCATCCTCAATTACACCAATCCCTGCCGAGTCATAGCCCCGATATTCCAGCCTCTTCAATCCATCAATTAGAATCGGAACAACATCCTTATTCCCAACATAGCCCACAATTCCACACATAAGCCACCTCTAAGTACACATCTCCACTCCCTTTGTCATTCTGAGCCAAAGGCGAAGAATCTCCTCCTATACACTTCCCCTGTCATTCTGAGCCAAAGGCGAAGAATCTCCTCCTATACACTCCCCCTGTCATTCTGAGCCGAAGGCGAAGAATCTCTATATACCTACGCTCCATTTGTCATTCTGAGCCGAAGGCGAAGAATCTCTATATACCTACGCTCCATTGGAGATTCTTCGGTCGCTTCGCTTCCTCAGAATGACAGTACAGTAACATCCGCAGTTCTATTTAACTAATCTTTTCATTTCCCTTACAGCCTGAGCGAGACCAACGAATACAGAACGACCGATAATAGAATGCCCAATATTCAAATCTTCTACTCCAGGAATTTTTGCCACAGGTCTCACATTCTCGTAATTCAGTCCATGACCAGCATTGAGCCGTAGCCCCAGTTCCACCGCCAGTTTACCAGCCTCTTTCAATTTTTCAAGTTCTTTTATCCTGCTTCTTTTAATTTTTGCTTCCGCGTAAGCCCCCGTATGGAGTTCCACGCAATTCGCGCCAACCTCCTTAGCTGCTCTAACCTGTCTGGGCTCAGGGTCAATAAAAAGACTCACCAGAATCCCTTTCTTCCTAAGCCTCTTAGCCACCCCGGCCAACCTTCTCCTCTGGCTCCAAACATCCAAGCCCCCCTCTGTCGTTAGCTCTCTTCTCTTTTCAGGAACTATACAGACCTCATCCGGAACAGCTCTTAAAGCAAACTCCACCATCTGGGGAGTGGCAGCCATCTCCAGATTCAATTTTGTCTTAACTAATTTCCTCAGAGAATAGACATCTTTATCCTGAATATGCCTCCTGTCTTCTCTTAAGTGCACAGTGATTCCATCCGCTCCTGCCTCCTCACAAACCTTCGCAGCTTGTATAACATCAGGATAAGAGGTGAATCTCGCCTGCCGGAGAGTCGCTACATGGTCAATATTCACTCCCAAGTTTGCCATTTGTATCCTCTACTAAATTATTTTCTCCTCTCCCCCTGTGGGAGAGGATAGAGGTGAGGGGGATTATTCTTGCGGTTCTGTTATTTTCTTCAGATCTTCCTCACTCAAAATGCCACGCTCTTTTAGAGCAATCATAAATGCATCTACTGCTTCAGTATCAAATTGCGTCCCTTTACATCTCAACAATTCCTTTGCCGCCTCTAAAGGAGACACTGATTTCCTATAAGGACGGTCAGAAATCATAGCGTCATAGGCATCGGCTACAGCCATAATTCTTGCCCCGGGAGGAATCTCTTTACCTTTTAACCCATCGGGGTAGCCAGTCCCATCCCACCTTTCATGATGGTGACGGGCAACTAGAGCATACTCCTTAAACTCCTCTACAGTTTCCAGAATATGAGCTCCCTTCACCGGGTGTAATTTAACCTCCACCCATTCCTCGCTCGTAAGCTTGCCTGGTTTATTCAAGATTCCGTCAAGAAGTGCGATTTTGCCAAGGTCATGCAAAAGACCACCATTCTGGATAACCTTCGCCGTCTCATCATCCCAGCCCGGCTTTCCTCTCAGTTTATCGCCTATCCAGGTAGCATATTTGGTAACCGACTCGGAGTGTCCGTGAGTATAAGGGTCCCTCGCTTCCAAAGCCTTGGCAAGAGCATAGAGAGCCTGCACAGCAGTCTGTGCCAGTTTCCCATATGCTTTCTCCAATTCCTCGGCTTTTTTCTCTAACTCCTTATAAAGAAGTTCCTTCTCCTGTGACTCCTTCCGCAAATCCTCAAATAACTGTTGATGCACCTTACCCAATGCCACCTTCTGCATATACTCAAACGAAAAAGGCTTAATCACATAATCACTCGCTCCCAGCCTGTTAGCCTCTTCAATCTTCTGCTTCTCATGGACAGCAGTAACCATAATTACTTTAATCGTACTATCCATCTTTTTCATGCGAGCCAGAACATCTATGCCAGACATGCCCGGCAACCCTATGTCTAAAAAAACCAGGTGCGGCCGCGAATTCCTTATCAAATCTAAGGCGTCCTCTCCATTGGAAGCAGTATAAACCTCGTAATTCTGTCTTTCAAAGAAATCCCTCAAAAATTCACGCATATTAAGCTCATCTTCCACTACCAATAATTTTATCAACCCTTCCCCTCCTCATCCACGGGTTCGATGAATCGAACCCCTACATTAACTATGTAGGGGCTCAATTTATTGAGCCCGTTTTTAGTTATTCTCGTAGTTCCTCTACCCGCAAAGCACCAGCCTTGCTGGCCTTTTTGCACGGTTAAAACCTTGCCTACAATGAAATAAATCTGCAATTTTGTAGGCACGATTTCAAATCGTGCAGATGGCTTAGCGTCAAGAAATTCCTTAGCGACGAACAAACTATCCAAACCTTATTAATTCCCAGAGTTGAAAGATAGTTTGTGAGAAGCATTTGGAATTTTAGCCAAAAAAACGAGGACGACTTTTTCTCTTACTAGCAAAAATCTGTTCGAGTCCCGCTGGGCGGGACGAGTTTATTTTTGCGCTTTGCAGAGTCTGAAGTTTTTTGGCGTCAAGAAATTCCTCATACGACGAACAAACTATCTTTCAACTCCCCCCTCCTTCCACACTGGAAGACGGATACTAAAAGTCGTCCCCTTCCCCATCTCACTTTCTACATCAATATTGCCATTATGCTTCTTAATCATATTATAAACCACAGACAATCCCACACCAGTCCCTTGCAACTTAGTGGTGAAAAGAAAATCGAAAATTTTACGGAGATTCTCTCGAGGAATACCGCACCCCGTATCCGACACTTCTATCTCCACCGTTTCAGCATCGTTACCCAGTGTTCTCGCTAATATACCAATATTTCCTGACGGCTTACCTTCCATTGCTTCTATGGCATTATTGAAAAGGTTCAAGAATACCTCCTGCAGTTCACCAGCAATTCCTCTTATCATCGGTAGGTCCTTAGGAATCTCCTTTACCACATCTATCTTCTTCTGGCGAAGGGGATGCTCCACCAACCCCAGGGTAGCATCAATCAACTCCTCCAATCCCACAGATGTAAAATCTCCCATTGGTGCTCTCACATACCCCAATATCCTCTCAATGATATGGGCTATCCGAAAAGATTCACCTTTTATCTTTTCCAACTTATCTTCAGCATACTTGATAACCTTCTCCTTCTCCTCTAAAGTTTGAGCCTTAAGCAGGTCTTCTCTCAAGGCTATCAGACTAAGCTCAATACCTGAAATAACTATTGCCACAGGATTATTTATCTCATGAGCAAAGCTTGCTGCCAACTGTCCCATTGAGGAAAGTCTATCCGCCTGAGCCACCGAGGTATAAGCTTTCTCTAGATCTTGGCTAAGCTGGGCACTCCTTATCGCCAAAGCCGCATACCGGGCAAGTCTAAAGAATAGTGCCAGCTCCTGGGCAGTGAATAAACCCTTCTCTTTCTCTCCCAAAATCAGAAAACCCAAAAGCCCCTCCTGGTAGAAACTGGGAACACAAAGCACTGCCTTTAGTTCCACCATCAACTTCTTAAGTTCAATTAGAGTAGGTTTAATATATTCGCCCAGACGAAGCAGTCTCTCCTCCTTAAGCCAGAAATCAATATCCTCTCTTTGCAAGACATCCAGCTCTCTTCTTTTGACAAACCTTTTTTCGTTTATGAGCGGAACTATCTTATTAAACCATATATAAAAAGGATTCTCTTTTTCAGGAAGATTCCTTTCCAGAGACATCCTTCTCGCTCCAGATGTTGACTTCAACACATACTCACTTTTATCTTTATCCAGAAGGAAGATAGTAGCATGAGTTATAGTGACATCCAGAACAGAATAGTAGAACTGAGTAAGATATCTCGGGATTATTTTCACCAATCTATCCACACTATCTATCTCAATCATCCCCTGGCCAGTCCTCTCCAGATTCTCCTCAGCCCTCAATTCTCTCTCCCTTTGTTTCGCCTCAATCTTCCTAATGATAAATAGCGCCACAAAAGGACCAACCAGAGCCAGCACCGCAAAAAGCCCCAACGGAGGAACCCACCAGAACCTGCCCATAATTCCCAAAAGCCAGGGCCTTGCCACTGAAGCCACCAAAGCCGGAACCCCGATAATAAAAGCATAAGTCCCAGCTATCACCCCACCCCTCGTCACCACCACTGTAATATCCATAAGCCTGTAGGTGACGATAGCATAAACGACTATCATAGTATAAAGAGAAATGGCATAAGTCCCATAAGGATATATTGGGAAAACTTCTAATCCCACAAGAATCATAAAATTCTTCAATCCACCAAGATAACCGAATACGGAAGACCACAGCAAATATCTTATCTGATTACGCCTGGTGCCGGAACTAGCCAAAGAAGCCCTGAATAATTCATAAAGTCCATAAATTACACAAACAATGAAGAAAATGAAAAAAAGCGGATAGATTCTACTAGGGGTTGGGTAACTATACTCAGGCCTGTTCGTAATCCCATTTATGAATAACCGAGACAAGAAATTGAAAATCAAGAACAGGACCGAGATTGAATACACAAAAATGAGGATTCTTCTGTTTTTTTCGCCTAAAAATTCCAAAACGAAATGCACAAAAAAGGCCGGAATTAGAATTGCGCCAAGATGAAGAAACCTACCCCAAATTAAAGTAGGGTCTTGAAAATCAGGAGTAAATTTTGTTACACAAAAACCCCATAAAGAAATACTAAAGCAATATAAAGCAAAAGTTTGGTATAATCTTTTTTTCCACCGTCTTCTAAGTAACACAAAAATTCCCAATAAAAAAGTTGCCATCGATGTTACTAACGCCGAAAAAGTA